>OLFV01000565.1_pt1 | contig 43136 bp, 37 predicted proteins | sample 1605551 | NCBI WGS metagenome assembly OLFV01 (sample SAMEA3888922, study PRJEB22519) | human gut metagenome | biome: human gut; feature: human-associated habitat; material: faeces | place: Denmark | collected 2011 | reverse complement strand
CGGCGGCGCAGGCGCTCACGCGCGAGCGGGCGCTCGAGCAGCAGCTGCATGTTGCGGGGCCGTGTGCCGCCCGGCTCGATGCCGGCGAGCGGCAGGGCCTGGCCGAGCGTTACGCCGGACTGACGTTCACGGAGACGTATATCACGCCCGGCGGCGGACGGCTGCCGCCCGCGTTCGCCGAGCGGGCGAAGGCGCTGCACCACCGGCTCGACAAGCTCCTGCGCCAGCAGCGCGAACGCAGCGCCAGCCAGCGCACCGGCGCGCTCTCGCAGCGCGAGCTGTGGAAGATCCCGCTCGACGCCAAGGACGTTTTTCGCCGCAAGGCGCCGCCGTCCAAGCGCGAGACGGCGTTTTACCTGCTCATCGACCGCAGCGGCAGCATGGGCGCCGGCATTGGCGGCGGGAACTCCAAGCTCTTCACGGCGCTGGCCACGGCGGCCGTGCTCGAGGAGGCGCTCAAGGGCATCGCCTATACGAAGATCGTCGCCTTCGACGGCGGCACGAACGCCGTGGAGCACTGCGTCATCAAGGATTTTGACCAGAAGGAGATCGGCAGCCGCTGCATGGACGCCATGACGCAGATCGCCGCCGGAAACGGCAACAAGGACGGCTATTCCATCCGCGCCGCCGCGCTGGATCTGGCCAAGCGCACCGAGCGCCGCAAGATCCTCATGGTGCTCTCCGACGGGCTGCCGTCCGGCTATTTCAGCGAGGCGGAGGCGATCGACGACGTGCGCACGGCCGTGCAGGCGGCACGCCGCCGGGGCCTGCTCGTCATCCCCATCATTTACACCGCACGCACGGACGAGAACGTGGACGCTTACCGCCGCATGTACGAAAAGAGCATGATCTTTGCCGATTCCGTGGGCATGCTCGGCGAGTTTGAGCGCCTGCTCATGAAGCTGGTGCGCTGAGCGGCGGCCGGGCGTGGAATTGCTTGACAAGCCCGGCGCGGTGTGCTATGATGCTTTCTCGTTAAAAGGGAGTAGTTGCAAATGCATGGCCAACAATCTCCCGGCTCCCGCCGGTGGTCATGCGCCTATTGTGATAGGTAATGAGACTTTTAGCACATCATCACATCATATTTATGATCGTGCCGAGAGTCTCATTTTTTTTGCGCGATCACGAAGGAGAATGCGTTATGAACCTCGATTTTACCGGCAGTACCCTCTTTCTCGTCCTGCTGCTGTTTGCGGCGGGCCTTGTGTGCATCATCAAGGGCGGCGACATTTTTGTCGACGCCGCCACGTGGATCGCGGAGGCCTCCGGCATCCCGAAATTCATCATCGGCGCGACGGTCGTGAGCTTTGCCACGACCATGCCGGAGATGCTTGTGTCCGTGTTTTCGGCCCTTGAGGGCAATGCGGACATTGCCGTGGGCAATGCCGTCGGTTCCGTCACGGCCAATACCGGTCTCATCATGTGCCTGTCGCTCATCTGCATGGAGTGTACCATGCCGCGCCGGCAGTATGCCGTCAAGGCGGTGCTGCTGCTGGCGGCGATCGCGATCCTGTTTGGCTTCACGCGTGACGGGCAGCTGTCCATCCTCGAGAGCGTTTTGATCCTCGTCATTTTCGTGTGCTTTATCGCCGAGAGTCTCGTCGCCGCGCGGCGTGAGCAGACGCTCGAAGGGCCGGAGGCCGACGAACGCCCGAAAACGGACGGCCGGACGATCGCGCTCAACATCGGCAAGTTCGTGCTCGGCGCCGCGGCCATCGTGCTCGGCGCGCGGCTGCTGATCGACAACGGCACCGCGCTCGCGCAGATGGTCGGCGTGCCGGATGCCATCATCGGTGCGACCATGATCGCCATCGGCACCTCGCTGCCGGAGCTCGTGACGACCATCACGGCCATCCGCAAAAAGCAGTCGTCCCTGTCGGTGGGCAACATCATCGGCGCGAACATCATGGACCTGACGCTCATTATGCCGCTGTGTGCGCTCATCCTCGGCAAGCCGCTGCCGGTCGAGCGGCAGGGCATGCTGCTGGATATTCCGGCGTGTCTTGTCGTGTGCGCGGGCGCGCTCATCCCGGCGCTGGCGCAGGGCAGGTTCAAGCGCTGGGTCGGCTTTTTCATCGGCGGACTGTACATCGTTTATCTGATCATCATGTTCACGTGCTTCGGCGCGTAAAAAACCGGCGCCGGTCTCTGTTCGGAGACCGGCGCTTTTTGCCGCAGACAGAAAAATCCCCGGGAGCCGAAGCTCCCGGGGATGTGGTGCGCGAGGCGGGACTTGAACCCGCACGTCCGGAGTGGACACTAGAACCTGAATCTAGCGAGTCTGCCAATTCCACCACTCGCGCATAGGCTTTGTCGTTCAAAGCCTGTTTAATATAGCATTTCACGCGCGGATTGTCAAGCGTATTTTCCGCAACTGCCCGAAAAAATCGCAACGTGTGTCGAAAACGTGAATTTTTCCCGCCCCGGGTGTTCAAATCCGGCGGCATCTGGTATACTATAACGATGAAAAAATGAAACCCGGCCGTGCCGGGAACGGAGTTGTGATCAAAATGGATTTAAACCGTGCTGCGCTCAAAGCAGACGCCCGCCGGCGCGCCGCCGGCTATCGCCCGAGCCCGATCCTCGCGGCGCTGATCGTTTTTGCCATCGGGCTGCTCATCTCGACGCTCTCGTCGTACCTGATGGGCGCCGACCGCCTGACCACGGCGCTGACAAACGCCGCGCAGTTCGGCCCCGATGCGGTCGAGCAGGCATACATTAGCTTCTTTGAGCACTACAGCGTGTCCGGCGTTGCGGTCGTGCTCGTTATCGCGCTCGAGATCATGAGCTATATGGTCAGCGTCGGCTTCGTGATCTTCTCGCTGCACGTCAGCCGGGACGAAACCGCCGAGATCGGCAACCTCTTTGACGGGTTCGGGCTCTTTTTCCGCGTGCTGTGGCTCGCTATTTTGCAGGGGCTGCTCGTGTTCCTGTGGAGCCTGCTGCTGGTCGTGCCGGGTATCATCGCGGCCTACCGCTACCGGCAGGCGCTGTACCTGCTGCTCGACCACCCGGAGAAGTCCGCCTGGCAGTGCCTGCGTGAGAGCGGCGCGCTCATGCGCGGCCACAAGTGGGAGCTGTTTGTGCTGGATCTGAGCTTCCTTGGGTGGATGCTGCTGAGCGCCATGTTCGCGCCCGTGACGATCTGGCTCAACCCGTACCGTGCCATCACGAACGCAAACTATTATAACCGGCTCGTCGGCGCACAGGGCGGCCCGCGCGTTTATGAGGGCTCGTTCACCGACATCCCGAACGATCCGCAGTCCTGATGCTGTTTGCCCTGCCTTCCCCCGCCTGCCGCGCGCAGGCGGGGTGTTTTGCGTTGACAAGCGGGGGCTGTGCGGTATAATCTAAAGAGGATTCCCAGGAAACGAGGTGTACGGATGCAGACGGAAAAGAGCGGCCGCCCGCAGGCGATGATCGCCATGAGCGGCGGTGTGGATTCGAGCGTGGCGGCGTACCTGATGCAGCAGGCGGGTTACGACTGCATGGGCGTGACCATGAAGCTGTATGAAAACGAGGATGCCGGCGTGCCGCGCGGCCACACCTGCTGCGCGCTCGACGATGTGGAGGACGCCCGCCGCGTGGCCTATGCGCTGGGCATGCCGTACTATGTCTTTAATTATAAGGATGCGTTCCGTGAGCAGGTCATGGCGCGCTTTGCCGCGGCCTATCAGCGTGGGGTGACGCCGAACCCCTGCCTGGACTGCAACCGCTACCTGAAATTCGGCCTGCTCGAGACGCGTGCCCGCGCGCTCGGGTGTGAGGTGCTGGCGACCGGGCACTACGCCCGCATCGAGCAGCTGCCGGACGGGCGCTACACGCTCAAAAAAGCTGTGGACACGACAAAGGATCAGAGCTACGTGCTCGCCTGGCTCACGCAGGAGCAGCTCGCGCACACGCGCTTTCCGCTCGGCGGCCTGCACAAGACCGAGGCGCGTGAAATCGCCGAGGCGCACGGCTTTTGCAACGCGCACAAGCACGACAGTCAGGACATCTGCTTCGTGCCGGACGGCGACTACGCCGCCGCGGTCGAGCGGCTGACGGGCGCGCACAGCGAGCCCGGCCGCTTCGTGGACACGCAGGGCAGGCCGCTCGGCACGCACCGCGGCATCATCCACTATACGATCGGCCAGCGCCGCGGCCTCGGCATCGCGGCCGAGGCGCCGCTGTACGTCTGCGGCATCGACGTGCCGAACAACGAAGTGGTGCTCGGCCGCAATGACGATCTGTTTTCGACCGAGCTCGACGCGAGCGGCTGCAACTGGATCTCCGGCGACGTGCCGGACGCGCCGCTGCGCGTGACGGCCCGCATCCGCTACCGGCAGCCGGAGCAGCCGTGCACCGTCACGGCCACGGGGCCGGACACGGTGCATGTGTCGTTCGAGACCCCGCAGCGCGCCATCACGCGCGGCCAGGCCGTCGTGTTCTACGACGGGGACACGGTGCTCGGCGGCGGCACGATCGACTGAACCGTGATTTTTGGAAGGGAGGCGCGGCCATGTCCGTGACGCTCTATCTTGCGATCCCCTGTTATAACGAGGAGGCGGTCCTGCCGGAGACGGCGCGCCGCCTGCGGGAGAAATTCACCGCCCTGCGCGCTGCCGGAACGATCGGCCCCTTGAGCCGCATCTGCTTCATCGACGACGGCTCGAAGGACGCCACCTGGCAGCTCATTTCCGGCCTGCACGCGCGCGATCCGGTCTTTTCCGGCATCCGCCTGTCGCGCAACCGCGGCCATCAGAACGCGCTGCTGTGCGGTTTGATGACGCTGCGGAATCGCGCCGACTGCGTTATTTCCATGGACGCCGACCTGCAGGACGACATTGACGCCATCGACGCCATGCTCGCGGCCTTTCAGAACGGCAATGACATCGTCTACGGCGTACGCGCGAGCCGGAAGCAGGACTCCGCCTTTAAGCGCGCCACTGCGCAGGGGTATTACCACCTGCTGCGCGCGCTCGGCGCGGACGTGGTGTATAACCACGCCGACTACCGGCTCATGAGCCGCCGCGCGCTCGACGCGCTCGCGGAATATAAAGAGGTCAATCTGTTCCTACGCGGGCTCGTGCCGCTCGTCGGCTACCCGAGCACGGTCGTGTATTACGAGCGCGGCAAGCGCTTTGCGGGCGAAAGCAAGTACCCGCTGCGCAAGATGCTCTCGTTTGCGTGGGAGGGCGTGTCGTCGCTGACGGTCTCGCCGCTGCGGCTCATCACGCGCATCGGCATTGTGATGTTCCTGGTCAGCATCGCCATGCTCATCTATTTTCTCGTGCGTTATTTCACCGGCCACACCGTTGCCGGATGGTCGAGTCTGGCCGTGTCCATCTGGGCCATCGGCGGGCTGCAGCTGTTGGCCATCGGCGTGGTGGGGGAGTACATCGGCAAGATCTATCTTGAGACGAAGGCGCGCCCGCGCTATCGGATCGAGACGGAGCTCGATGACCGGGAGGCGGAGCTTTGAAGCGCCTGCGCACGCTCTTTGACGCGAAGCTGTGGAAGTTTCTGCTCGTCGGCGTGGTCAACACGCTCGTCGGTATGGGCATCATGTTTGGACTGTATAACCTTGCCAGCTGTTCCTACTGGGTGTCATCGGCGGCAAACTACGTGCTCACGAGCATCCTGAGCTTTTTCCTCAACAAGCACTTTACATTTCGGAGCCGGGAGCGCGGCGCGGGTCAGGCCGTGCGCTTCGCGGCGAACATCGCCGTGTGCTATCTGATCGCTTATGGCATCGCAAAACCGCTGTGCCTGCGTCTGCTTGCCAACGCTGCGGTGAGTACGCGCGATAATGTGGCCATGCTTGTCGGCATGGTGCTCTTTACCGGTCTGAATTACCTCGGCCAGCGCTTTTTCGCTTTCCGCAGTCCCAAAACCGAAGAAAAATGAGATCCCTTCCCGGATGTGTGTGCATCCGGGAATTCTTTTTGAAAAAATGCAAATAGGCTCTTGACAAACGGGCAGAGAAGTGGTTATATAAACACATGAACAATCATTCATATGTTCAAATGAAAGCGAGGAGATCTCATGGCAGAACCGAAAACCGACAGCGCGCCGGCGTGCGAATATCTCAACGTGCACGAGGACGCGGTGGCGCAGGTACTCGCGGCCCTGCCGGACGACGAGACGCTCTACGACCTGTCGGAGCTGTTTCGCGTCTTTGGCGATTCGACGCGCATCAAGATCCTCTATGTGCTCTTTGAGAGCGAGCTGTGCGTGTGCGACATTGCGCGGCTGCTGAACCTGACGCAGTCGGCGGTCAGCCACCAGCTGCGCATTTTGAAGGCGTCGAATCTCGTCCGCTTCCGGCGGGAGGGCAAGACCGTATTTTATTCCCTGGACGACGATCACGTCCGGTCCGTGCTGGCCCTCGGCATGGAGCATGTGCTGGAAAAATGATGGCCCGGCCATCTTTTCAAGTAACATTCAATGACAGATGAAGGAGCGTACATCATCATGGAAAAGACCTATAAGATCGAAGTAGACTGCGCCAACTGCGCGGCGACCATCGAGCGGCACGTGGCAAAGCTCAAGTGTGTCAAGGAAGTGACCGTGAGCTACATGGCCCAGAAAATGCTGGTCGAATATGCCCCCGGCGTGGACGAAGCCGAGGCCAAGGCGGAGATCCTCAAGACCGCGCGCAAGGTCGAGCCGGACTTCCGCTTCGAGGACTGAATCTCATGTCGCGCGAACAGAAAAGGTCGCTGCTGCTCATAGCAGCAGCGGCCGTGCTGCTCATTGGGCTGCACTTTGTGCCGGTCACGGGCTGGCTCAAGCTCGTGCTGTACCTCATTCCGTATCTGCTCGTCGGCGGCGAGACGCTCGTCGATGCCTGCAAGGGCATTTATAACCGCCAGCCGTTCGATGAGAACCTGCTCATGGCCGTGGCCACCATCGGCGCGATGGTGCTCGGGGACTATCCTGAAGCCGTGTCCGTCATGCTGTTTTACCAGATCGGTGAGCTGTTTGAGAGCTATGCCGTCGGCCGCAGCCGCAAGAACATCGGCGACCTGATGGACATCCGCCCGGATTTCGCGTACGTGGAGACTGCTGACGGCATCGTGCGTGTCAAGCCCGAGGAGGTCGCCGTCGGCGATACGATCGTCGTCAAGCCCGGCGAGCGCGTCCCGCTCGACGGCACGGTGTTCACAGGCACGTCGGCGCTGAATATGAGCGCCCTGACCGGCGAGAGTGCGCCCGTGGACGTCACGGAGGGCAGCGCCGTCGTCAGCGGCAGCGTGAACCTGTCGGGTGTGCTGCGCCTGCGCGTGGAGAAGGTATATGCCGAGTCCACGGTCGCGCGCATCCTTGAGCTCGTGGAAAATTCCTCGCTCAAGAAGGCGCATACCGAGCGCTTCATTACAAAGTTTGCCCGCGTCTACACGCCGTCCGTGTGCGGCGCGGCGCTCGCGCTGGCGATCCTGCCGCCGGTCGTGCGGCTCATCATGGGCATCCCGGCCGACTGGGGCGAATGGGTCTATCGCGCGCTGACATTCCTCGTCATCAGCTGCCCGTGCGCGCTCGTGATCTCGATCCCGCTGTCGTTCTTCGGCGGCATCGGCGGCGCGTCCGCCCGCGGCATCCTCATCAAGGGCTCCAGCTATCTGGAGATGCTGGCCAGAACCGACCGTGTCGTCTTTGACAAGACCGGCACGCTTACGCGCGGCACGTTCGCCGTCACGGCGGTGCATCCCGCGCAGCCGGAGCTGTCCGAGCAGGCGCTGCTGCAGCTTGCGGCGGCGGCGGAGCAGTTCTCCGACCACCCGGTCAGCCAGAGCCTGCGCCGCGCGGCCGGGGAGCTGCCGGCGGAGCTCGTCACCACGGACGCCAAAGAGCTTGCCGGTCACGGCGTGACCGCGCAGGTCGGCGGCCGGTCCGTTGCCGCCGGCAACACGAAGCTGATGGACACCCTCGGCCTGACGGTGCCCGCGGTCGATGAGATCGGCACGGTCATCCACGTCGCGGCCGATGGTGCGTATCTCGGCTATATCGTCATCTCCGACGAGCCGAAGACCGGCTCGCGCGAGGCGGTGGCCCGCCTGCGGGCGGACGGCGTGCGCGTTGTCATGCTCACCGGCGACCGCAAGAGCGCGGCCGACGCCGTGGCGGAGGAGCTGGGCATCGCGGAGGTGCACAGCGAGCTGCTGCCGGAGGATAAGGTCACACAGGTCGAGCGGCTGCTCGGCGAGGGCGCACCCGGGAAATACCTCGCCTTTGTCGGCGACGGCATCAACGATGCGCCGGTACTCGCGCGCGCCGATCTCGGCGCCGCCATGGGCGGCATCGGCTCGGACGCGGCTATCGAGGCGGCGGACATCGTGCTCATGGACGACGACCCGCGCAAGCTCTCGCTGGCCATGCGCATCTCGCGCAAGACCATGCGTCTCGTCTGGCAGAACATCGTCTTTGCGCTGGCCGTTAAGGCCGTCTGCCTCGTGCTCGGCGCGCTCGGCATTGCGAACATGTGGGTCGCCATCTTCGCCGACGTCGGCGTCATGGTCCTGTGCGTGCTCAACGCCGCCCGCGCGCTCAATACGAAGCACCTGTAATTTCAATCCCTGCATGAAAAAAGACCGCCGATCGGCGGTCTTTTTTTATGCCCTTTTCATGTGCACCGGCGGAAGCTGCCGTCCGTGAGGATGCGCGCGCAGATCAGCCCCAGCGGCAGGGCGGCGACGATCAGCAGCGAGGCGACGAGCCACGACGCGCTGTCGCTCAGGTTCATCGTGCCCAGATCGTACACGGCGCGGTAGAAATACAGCCCCGGCACCATAATGACGATCGACGGTACGGTGATCGTGATGCGCGGGTAGCCCGAGCGCTGCTTGTACAGGGACGCGAGCAGGCCCGCTGCCAGCGCGCCGAAAAACGCGGCCGCCGCCGGCGGGAAGCCAGCCAGGCTGACGAGCTCGAGCCGCAGTGTGTTCGACAGCGCGCCGATCACGGCGGCGACGGATGCGAGCTTTACGGGGCTGTTGAACATCAGCGAGAAGCCGAACACGCCGCAGAAGCTCATGGCCAGCCGCAGCAAAATCCGCGCCCAGACGGGCAGCCCCAGCGGCAGGAAATCCATCGGCTGCAGCCGCAGCAGCAGCGCCATGAGCCAGGCGGTCAAGGTCGCCACGACGACGATCATGATCGCGTAGGCCAGCCGCTCGAGCCCGGAGCGCATGTCCTGCTTGGCCATGTCGATGCCGCTCGTGATGAACGGGAAGCCCGGGATGATGAACAGCATCGCGCAGATGTACCCCGCCTGATGCTGCGCTTCGATGGGGAAGAGCAGCGACGCCAGCCGGAACAGCCCGGCATAGACCAGGCACGCTGCTGCGACGGACAGCGCGATGCAGCCAAACAGCGTCAGGTGCCGCTGCGTCAGCCGCGCGCGGACATACTGCCCGACGCCCGCGCCCAGAAAGGCCAGCAGCATCTCGATTGGCCCGCCGCCGAGCAGGAACGTGAACCCGCCGCAGGCGAGCGCGGCTGCCAGCCCCAGCTGCAGGGGCGTGTAGCTGCCGCCCGTCTGCGTGATCTTGTCAAGCTGTGTGTGCAGGTCGTCCGCCGTCATATATACGCCGTCGAGCGGGAAGCGCTTGACAAAGCGCTCGAGCTGGTCGAGCTTTGCGGTGTTGACGCCGGTCGCGGTCAGCGTCAGCGTCTGCGAGAAGCTGTTCTCACCGTCGGAGCAGGTGTACTCGATGGACAGCAGCCCGATATCGGCGGCGCACACGAGGCCGAGCGCCTCGGCGATCTCGTTCATGGAGCTGCGCACGCGCCACGCGCCGGTGCCGCACGAGAGCAGCAGCAGCCCGACCCGGCCGACGACGCCGGCGCGGATGGGCAGCGGCGCCTGTGAGACGGGCAGCTCTTTCTGATCCCGGATGGGGTCGTGCCACGGGATCTGCATGTGATTCGGTTTGATGATCGGATGATGCAACGTATCTCACGCCTTTTTTGAAAATTCGGACTGTATTGTAGTCTTGTGCGCGCCGGAAGTCAAGAGCGGACAACAAGATGGCCTGCCGATCGGCAGGCCGTCTTGTTGTGTCAGGTCAGAAAATATCGCCGTCGTGGGCGTCCACGTAAAACGAATACGGGTTCCCGTTCGCCGTGAAGGTGATGTGGTAAGCGTCGCGGCCGCCTACATGCACGCGCTGGACGTCGACATCGCGGATCTCCGGCAGCGAGACACCGAGCTCCTGCAGCACGCGGCGCAGCGCTTCGGATATGCTGATCTCCGAGTCGGTGGGGCTGTCCGGGGTATCCGGCGTCTGTGCAGGTTTCTCCGGGCGCTGCACATCGAGGATCTCCCCGGTGCGCGCGGCGATTGTGTAGCAGTATTCTCCGTTGCCTGGGCCTATCATGCCGGTGTGGTCAGCGGCTGCAGCGCTGATACGTTCTGCCCCTCGCAGGCGATCAGCCGGCAGGATCTGGCCGCCATCCTTTACCGCTATGCCTGCCTTGCGGGTGCTGCGGATGAAACGCAGTCTGAAGATTCCCTGAGCGGCTTTGCCGATGCGGACGCTGTCAGCGGCTATGCCCGTGCGGCGCTGGCCTGGGCCGTGGAAAACGGTATTCTCTACGGCAAGGACGGCAATCGCCTCGACCCGAAGGGCACGGCGACGCGCGCCGAGTGCGCGGCGCTCCTGTGGCGGTTTGTCAGCCAGTATTCTCTCGCTTAACGCCGCGCTGTCATGTGCGTGCTGCATCCCCCATTCCCGTAATTGCGGGACCGCCCCGGAGCCAACGGCTCCGGGGCGGTTTTCTCCGGCGAATGCCGGAGAAAACCGCAGAATCCAATTCGAGGCGGGCCTTGCCCCCTCGAGCGCCCCCGCTCCTCTGTGGATGTTTCCTTGTGCGGAATACGCCGCGCGGCAGAAGCTTTTCTCGGCGCAAAGCGCCTGAAAAACCGCAGAATTTGATTCGAGGTGGGCCTTGCCCCCTCGAGCACCCCCGCTGCTCTGTGGATGTTTCCTTGTGCGGAATACGAAGCGCGGCAGAAGCTTTGTCCGGCGCACGCCGGAGAAAACCGCACGATCCGATTCGAGGCGGGCCTTGTCCCCTCGAGCGCCCCCGCTGCTTTATAGCTGCTTGCATGGAATGGGAGGCGCGGCAAAAGAAACGCCCGCCCCGGAGCCTTAACTCCGGGGCGGGCGCTGCTTATTTTATCCGGCGCGGAACAGCCGCCGGTACTCGCGCGGGCTGCAGTAGCCCGCCGCGCACTGCGAAAAGGCATCGCCGAGAAAGAGCCTGTCCGTGCAGATCTCGATGATGGAAAACCGCTCGCCAGACGCGGCGGCCAGGATGCGGATCTCCGCGTCGAGCAGCGGGCGGTACTCCGCCTCGCAGGCGTCCGTGATGCACATGTCCGGCTGCCAGCAGAAGGTCTGCTGTACGTCGCAGCCGCAGATGACGGCGTCAAAGGCGGCACCGTCGCGGATCGCGTGGTCAATGTACGTTCGCAGAGTCATGATTCTTCTCCTCCCATGTCCATGTTGTGTTTCTGTTTTCTCCCTTTTATCACAGCATAGCACATGCAAAGTCCGATAATCAGGACAGTGGAGGCAAAGATCCCGTTAATTTTGCGCCGCGCGCAGCCATGCGATCTCCTGCGCGTACCCGGCGTCATCGTTCGGCGTCTCGAGGATGAACGGCAGCCCCGCCAGCGCCGGGTGGCGGGTGACGCGCACGAGCGCCTCCGGCGGGATGCAGCCGTCGAGCAGCTTTGCGTGCCGGTCCTTGTGACTGCCGCAGGGATTGAGGCTGTTGTTGAGATGCACGGCGTACAGGCGCTTGAGCCCGATCACACGGTCAAACTCCGCGAGCACGCCGTCGAGGTCGCCGGCAATGTCATACCCCGCGTCCCAGACGTGGCACGTGTCGAGGCAGACACCGATGTGCTCCCGCAGCTCCACGCGGTCGATGATGGCGCGCAGCTGCTCGAAGCGGCCGCCGACCTCGCTGCCTTTGCCGGCCATGGTCTCAAGCAGGACGGTCGTGGTCATGTCGGGGAAGAGAACCTCGTTGAGCAGTGCGGCGATCTTCTCGATGCCCGCGTCGATGCCCTGCCCGACGTGGCTGCCGGGGTGGAAATTATAGAGCTGGCCGGGCGTGTGCTCCATGCGCTGCAGGTCGTCGGAAAAGGCCATGCGCGCAAACTCCGCCACGTTCGGCTTGGCCGCGCAGGGGTTGAGCGTGTAGGGCGCGTGCGCGACCAGGCGGTCGATGCCCGCGTGGGCGCATTCGGCGTGAAAGGCCGCAATGTCTGCGTCCTCAATGGGTTTGGCGCTGCCGCCGCGGGGATTGCGCGTGAAGAACGCAAACGTATTTGCGCCCAGCGCCTCCGCGCGCTTTGCCATGGCGAGATACCCGCCGGCGGAGGAAATGTGACAGCCGATCCGGAACATACGATCACCTCAAAGAATGGATGCCCCCATCATAGCACACCGCGCGGCGGCTGCCAAGCTTGCCACCGCGCCGCGGATGGTGTATGCTGTTCGTAGATTCGTTTTGATGATGGAGGATGTGGCATGGAATCATTGACTTTTCAGCCCAATAAAAAGGGTGTGATCAGTGGTGGAATTATATCAGTTATCCTTTGTGTTGGACTGTTTGCCTATATTACATTTGAAGACGGGGAGTGCCCATCAAAGAATTCGTTAATCTTTTTGTGTGTATCTTCCGTTGTAGTTGTTCTTGTTTATACTGTAACAGTGTTTAGTATAGTTAGATCGGTCGGATACAGAACCAAAATTAAAGTCAGCCAGCAAGGTTTTGCGGTTGTAGACTCCAAGCGTTCGGAACCTGTGTTCGTACCATGGAGCGAGCAGATCCATCTGTGTATTTGTGTGGAAGGAGACGTTTGTAGCTATCATTGGATTCATGATACGATACTTTGCTTTTCCAATCAGGACATAAGCGGACAGTGGATAGAAAGGGGCCAAACCGTGAACTACCGGCAGACGTTTGAAACAGATGCCGGACAGCCGTGGGTTGTTGCACTGACTTACGGCAGCAAGGCGAAATGCAGGAAAGACGCAGCGCGCGTCCGCCAGTACATGAGCGGCTGTTTGCAGCAGGCAGAATAACCTTGCCGGAAGACCGATTTGGATGCCACAAAAAAGGGGGGACAGGCCATGCAGCCGTATGAACTCATCCGCTCCGGCCGCCGCACGCTGGCGCTTGAGCTGCGCGGCGGGCGCGTGATCGTGCGCGCGCCGTACCGGACACCGCAGGCAACGATCGACCGCTTTGTCGCGGCACATGCCGAATGGATCGCGCGCGGGGTGGCCAAACAGGAGGCCCGCGCCGCCGCGCACCCGGAGCCGACGGACGCCGAGCGGGCGGCGTACATCCGGCAGGCAAAAGCCTATCTGCCGCAGCGCGTGGCGTATTATTCCGAGCAGATGGGTCTCTACCCGACACAGGTGCGCATCACGGGCGCGCGCACGCGCTTTGGCAGCTGCAGCTCGCAGGGGCACATCTGCTTTTCGTGGCGGCTGATGCAGTACCCGCCGGAGGCGATCGACTACGTCGTCGTGCACGAGCTGGCGCACCTGCGCTACATGAGCCACGGCGCGGAATTTTACGCGCTCATCGCGCGCTATCTGCCGGACTGGAAAGCCCGCCGCGCCCTGCTGCGGGCATGAAAAACCGCACCGGAGGACAGGCTGTCCTCCGGTGCTTGCTATTCGGAATTGACTTTTTGCACCCGCCGCGTGTAAACTAAAATGTCAGAAACCAAGGAGGGATGTACCATGAAGCAGGCGATCGCGCTGGCCGGCGGCGGCACGAAGGGCGCGTATCAGGTCGGCGCGTGGAAGGCAATGCGGGAGCTGGGCATCCCGTTTGACATCGTCACAGGCACGTCCATCGGCTCGGTTACGGCGGCGCTGATGGTGCAGGGCGATTTCGACCGCGCGTGGGAGCTCTGGACGCACATCACGGAAGAGCAGATCATGCTTGAACGGGCCGACGCCACGCCGCGCGAGAAGCGCGAGCTGGCGGCCCTGGCCGAGCACCCGGAGCAGCTTATCGCGCGCGTGAAGGACTGGGCGGATCTCAACCGCCGCACGGCGGACATCACGCCCTACCGCGCGCTCGTGCACCAATATCTCGACGAGGCGCGCTTTTTCGCCTCGCCGGTGGATTTCGGACTCATGACGGCGCGCTTCCCGTCGTTCCAGCCGGTCGAGGTGTGCAAGCGGGACATTGCGCCCGGCTACCTGCCGCAGTGGATCCTCGCGTCGTCGGCGTGCTACCCGATGTTTCCGATGTGCGAGATCGACGGGCAGAATTATCTCGACGGCGCGTACTCGGATAATCTGCCGATCGGCACGGCGTTCCGCCTCGGGGCAGACCGCGTCATCGCCATCGGCCTCAAGCCGGAGACGCCGGAGAAAAAATACACCAACCACCCGCTCGTGACCTACATCGCCCCGGCGGAGCCGCTGGGCAAGCTGCTGGAGTTTGACCCCAACGCGCTGCGCCGCAGCATCGCCCTCGGCTATACGGACACGCTGCGCGTGCTCGGCAGCTATATCGGCCATACCTACACGTTTGAGCCCGACGGGCAGACGCTGCTCGAGGGCGTCGCGCGCGACTATCTGCTCTGGCTGCTACGCCGGGAGCTGACACCGCCGGACTCCATGCTGGACTTTTTCCGCAGCGACACGCCGCTGACCGACCGCATCCTCAGCGACCAGCGCAGCGACCTGACGGCCTGCGCACTCGCGGGCGTGGAGTGCGTGCTGGAGGCGTATGCCTACCCGCGCGGGGAGATCTACGATCTCAAGCTCCTGCTGCCGGAACTGGCCATGCGTCTGACGGAGGACGAGGACACTCCGGCACTCGAGCGCGCGCACGCGCTGTGCGCGTCGCTGGGCAGCGAGCATTTCTTCACGCAGCTGGCCCCGCTCACGCCGCGCTATGACGCCAAGGACATCTTCCTCGCCACGCTCACGCTCTATCTGCGCGAGCAGACGGCCTGACGGGCAGGTTTTTGTTGCACTCGCGGGAAAAATCGGGTATACTATCTAGGTTTGATATTCGAAAGAACAACAGAGGAGCGGACTATGGATCTGAAACAGGAAATCGAGCGCCGCCGGACGTTTGCGATCATCTCGCACCCGGACGCCGGCAAGACGACGCTCACGGAAAAGCTGCTGCTGTACGGCGGGGCCATCCAGCTCGCCGGCTCGGTCAAGGGCAAGGCGACCGCGCGCCACGCGGTCTCGGACTGGATGGAGCTCGAAAAGCAGCGCGGCATCTCCATCACGTCGTCGGTCATGCAGTTTGAATACGAGGGCTATTGCATCAACATCCTTGACACCCCCGGCCACCAGGACTTCTCGGAGGACACCTACCGCACGCTCATGGCGGCGGACAGCGCCGTCATGGTCATCGACGCGGCCAAGGGCATCGAGCCGCAGACGCGCAAGCTCTTCAAGATCTGCGCCATGCGCCACATCCCGATCTTTACGTTCATCAATAAGCTCGACCGCGAGGCCCGCGATCCGTTCGAGCTCATGGAGCAGTTGGAAAACGAGTTCGGCATCGGCACCTATCCGGTCAACTGGCCCATCGGCTGTGGGCACGACTTCAAGGGCGTGTTCGACCGCGACCGCCGCGAGATTCTCGCGTTTCAGGAGTTTCACCGCGGCCAGAATAAGATCCGTCCCATCGAGTGCGAGCTTACGGACGTTGACCGGCTCGACGAACTGATCGGGCCGCGCCAGCGCGAAAAGCTGACCGAGGACATTGAGCTGCTCGACGGCGCGGGCTACGCTTTCGATCTCGACGAGGTGCGTGCCGGCCGGCTCAGTCCGGTGTTCTTCGGCTCCGCGCTGACGAATTTCGGCGTCGAGCCGTTTCTGGAAAACTTCCTGCACATGACGATGCCGCCGCTGCCGCGCACGACGGCCGATGGCGTGGTCGACCCGATGCAGCCGGCGTTTTCCGCGTTCGTGTTCAAGATCCAGGCGAACATGAACAAGGCCCACCGCGACCGCATCGCCTTCATGCGCATCTGCTCGGGCAAGTTCGAGCGCGACCATGAGTACCTGCACGTGCAGGGCGGCAAGACGCTCAAGCTCGCGCAGCCGCAGCAGCTCATGGCGCAGGAGCGCGCGATCATCAACGAGGCCTACGCCGGCGACATCATCGGCGTGTTCGACCCCGGCATCTTCTCCATCGGCGATACGATCTGCGACCCGAAGATGCGTGTGCGCTTTGAGGGCATCCCCACGTTTGCGCCGGAGCACTTCTCCGTCATCTCGCAGGTGGACACCATGAAGCGCAAGCAGTTTGTCAAGGGCGTCACCCAGATCGCGCAGGAGGGCGCCATCCAGATCTTCCACGAGCCGAACAGCGGCATGGAGGAGGTCATCGTCGGCGCGGTCGGCGTGCTGCAGTTCGAGGTGCTGGAGTACCGGCTCAAGAACGAGTACAACATCGACATCCGCCGCCACGACCTGTCGTATTCCTATATCCGCTGGATCACGAGCGAGGGCACCGACCCCACGGCGCTCAACCTCGCTTCCGACACGAAGTGGGTGCAGGATTTCCGCGGCCATAACCTGCTCATTTTCAACAATGAGTGGAGCATCCGCTGGGCGGAACAGAAAAATCCCGGCCTGACGCTGGCGGAGTTCAGCACAAATCAGGACGACGAGTCATAATATCCAACAGGGCCATCCGAACGGATGGCCCTGTTTTTTCGCGGTGCATCGCGCTGCCCTGAATGCGTAAAAATCCCCCGGTGCGGGTTCACTCCGCGCCGGGGGCTCCTTGTCTCCGCAAAGTTTTCTGTCCGCCGTCAGGATGCGACGGCTTTTTTTGCGGCGGCTGTGTATACTGGTGTCAAACGAAAGCAAAGGAGGATGGATCCGTGAAGAAACTCCGCTTTGTGATCTTTGTCATGCTCATCATGCTGCTGCTGTGTTCGGCTGCGCGTGCGGTCCGGGCGGCGCCCGCCGCGTGGCCTGTGCAAATGCAAAAACCTCCTGCACAGCAGGAGGTTTTTGCATTTGTATCGGTGCTCAGAACAGATCCTCGACCACTTTCTCGGGCGGGACTTCCAGCAGCGCCGGGTTGTGCATATACATCTTCATGTACTTGAACGAGGAGGCGTAATAATACCCGTCGCACACGCGCTCGTCCATGACGGCCATGAAGTCGATGTACTTGCGCTCGACCGGCTTGCCCTCGCGATCGAGCTCGACCGCCTTGCGCTTGGCGCCGAAGGCGATGAACATCGGCAGGTTGCCGAAGTTGTACAGGTGATGATAGATCGGCGGGATGCCGAGCGAGCCCATGTCGGTAATGATCATCGAGCCGTGGAAGGGGCTGGCGTCGAGCAGCTTCTGCGGGATGATGCCGAAGTAATCCATCACGCGCAGGCAGCCGACGGCGAAGCGCAGCAGGAAACGCGGCAGCTTCAGCAGCGCGCCGGCGACCTGCTCGGTGTTGTTGTCCTCGCCGCCGAACTTGATCTCGTCGATCTTCTCGTTCATCTTGCGGTAGACGTCAAAGATCGTGTCCGTCGGGGCAAAGACGGCCTTGATGGTCGTCTCGTTCGAGGTGGTGGACATGCTGCGGCGCACGGTCAGCACGACCTCGATGTTGTTGCGTGCATAGATGCGCCGGCCGGCCACGAAGCGGTTGATGCCGGGGCGGAGGGAGACCATGCGGATGTAGGCCGCGATGAACAGGTGCAGGTAGCCGAGACCCTTATAGCCCTCGAGGCGCTTCTGCCGCAGCCAGCGGTCGGTGTTCGTGATCTCGATGCAGTCCTCAAACTGATTGCAGGCGTCGTTTTTCGTGGGCATGATGTAGGGCATGAACTTGTAAAACGGCGCGAGGGACTGGATCAGGCGGCCGTCCTTGCGGTCGCCGAAACGGCGTTTGCTCTCCATTGAAAGTACCTCCGAATATGCGAATATAGTTCAAACTTTTTAACTTTAGCAAAAACATTATAGGCTATTTCCGGCACAATAGCAAGTGGAAAAACACTTTAAATGTTGAAATCTTGCATTTTCCAACATTTTGTTCATTTTTTCATCAGAAATTATGAATGTTCCCATTGCGAGAAATCATGCAAATCCGATAACGTTAAATTTTCGTCAATGACGTGAAAAACCTAGCAGGATCAATAGTTTTTTAACACATAGGTGTTTGAATTTTGACAGACAATTTTGGGCAATTTCACTTGATTAACAGCGGTGAATAAGGTAAAATACCTACATTATGTAGAAACAGTTCGTGAAAGCGGGCGTTGCGCGGCATAATAACAGTTTGATTCGTAGGGAGGTGTACGGATGTCATTTGAGGCGATAACAACGATCAGTGACGCAGAAAACCGGGCCAGGCAGATCAAAGCCGACGCGCAGGCAGCCGCTGCGGCGGCAGTGGAAGCGGCCCAGGCCGAGGGAAAGGCAGTGATAGAGGCTGCCGTCGGCAAGGCGCAGCAGGAACTGCAGACGCTGCGGGCCAAATCGGATGAAAAGGCAAAGGCGGATGCGGAAACGCTGGCGGCGGAGACCAAGAACAAGGAAGCTGCCATGCGCATCAAGGCCAAGACCAATCTGGATCGGGCTGCATCACTCATCGTGGAAAGGATTGTGAACGGCTGATGGCCATTGTACACATGAAAAAGCTGCGGCTCATGGTCGTTCGCCGGCAGAAAGATGAGCTGCTCCGGGATCTGATGCTGCTCGGCTGCGTGCAGGTCTCGGAACCGGACGCCTTGCTTGCGGACGCGGAAGCTGCCGCGGTCCTGCGTCAGGAGAGCGGCAATGTGACGGAGGTGCGCAGTGAACTCACGCGCCTGACCGCCGCACTCAAGCTGCTCGACAAGTATGCGCCGGTCAAGTCCAAGCTGCTCAGCTCCCGGCCGGAGGTCACGGAGACCGACTTCCTGAACGACGGTGCGTACCGGCAGGAGCTCGATGCGGTCGCCCAGCTCGAGGAGATGGAGGCGGCTGTGCGCCGGCTCAACGGCGAGGAGGCCAAGCTCCGCAGCAACATGGAGGCCCTGCGCCCGTGGCAGACGCTTGACCTGCCGCTGAATCTGGGCGAAACCGTAAGGACCCGCATTTCTCTCGGCATGCTGCCCGCGGCAGTGGACCTTGCCGAGACTGCCAAAGCGCTGGCGGACGCTGCGCCCGAGTCGCAGCTGTATGAGATCTCTTCGGACAAGGAACAGCACTATGTGCTGCTCATTTGTTTGAAGGAGGAGCTGACGGAAGCCATCACGGCGCTGCGCGCGTCCGGCTTCACGCTGGCGAACCTCAGCGGCACGCCGGGCACGGCAAAGCAGAACATCGAGGACGCACAAATGCAGATCGCGGACATCATCCGCAAGCGCGAGCAGGCGCAGACGGACATCGCCGCCTTTGCCCCGCACCGGGATGCTTTCAAGCTCTGCATCGACCGCGCGAGCGTGAAGCTCGGCCGCGCGGAGGCGGAAGAGCGTCTCGTTGGCACCGAGAGCGTCGTGTGCATGCGCGGCTGGCTCACGGCGCCGGAGGAGGACGAGCTCACCGCGGTGCTTGCAAAGTATGACTGCGCCTGGGATCTGGCCGATCCCACGGAGGACGAATACTCCGAGGTGCCGGTCAAACTCAAAAACAACAAATTTACCGAGCCGCTGAACATGGTCACGAACATGTACAGTCTGCCGGCCTACGGCACGGTGGATCCGAACCCGCTCATGGCGCCGTTTTTCATTTTGTTCTACGGCATCATGATGGCGGACATGGGCTACGGCCTTGTGATGATGATCGCGGCGCTCGTCGCGCTTGGCAAGATGAAGCCGAAACGCGGCAGCAAGTATTTCTGCGAGCTGCTGCTCGCCTGCGGCGTGTCGACGTTCCTGCTCGGCATCGTGACGGGCGGCTTCTTCGGCAACGCCGTGCCGACGATCGTGAAGATGTTCGGTCACGACGTCAAGCTCGGCATCCTGACAAGCCCACTGCTCGACCCGCTGACCGATACGACGACGATCCTCATCGGCGCTATGGTGCTCGGCTTTATCCAGCTCGTGACCGGCATGATCGTGAACATGGTCATGGAGTGCCGTCAGGGCAAGGTCGGCGACGCGATCTTCAACGAGGGCACATGGCTGGTCCTGTTTGCGGGACTTGCGCTGTATGTGCTCAAGATCGGCAACATCGCCGGTGTCCCGGTCGTGCTGTGCATCGGCGGTCTGATGCTGATCTACGGCTCCGGCCGTGAGGCCAAGGGCTTCGGCAAGGTCACGGCTGTGTTCGGCGCGCTCTACAACGGGCTGACCGGCTGGTTCGGCGACATTCTCTCGTATTCCCGACTCATGGCTCTGATGCTGGCCGGCAGCGTCATCGCGCAGGTGTTCAACACCCTCGCCGCGATGCCGTCGAGCGGCGGCGTGACGGTCGTGTCGATGTTGATCTTCATCATCATCTTCCTGTTGGGCCATCTGCTCAACTTCGGCCTGAACCTGCTCGGCTGCTTCGTGCATGACCTGCGTCTGCAGTGCCTGGAGTTCTTCGGCAAGTTCTATGTCGACGGCGGCAAACCGTTCCGCCCACTCGAGATCAACACGCGCTATGTCGACGTGGAAAATCATAATTTCTAAACATTCGTATTCAAGAGATATTTAAGGAGGAAAATGAAAATGGCATTTCTCGAATCCATCGGTGGTCTGGCTCTCGGCCTTCTCGGCGCTGCGCTCGCAGCGGCTCTCGCGTGCATTGGCTCTGCAAAGGGCACCGGCATCGCCGGTGAGGCCGGCGCAGGTCTCGTCTCGGAAGATCCCAGCAAGTTCGGTAAAGCGATGATCATGCAGGTCATCCCGGGCACCCAGGGCCTGTACGGCTTCGTTATCTGGTTCCTGGCTCAGAGCCAGATCTTCGCTGCCAACGCCGCCGCTCCGCTGACCGTTGCGCAGGGCCTGCAGTACTTCGCAGCCTGCCTGCCGATCGCGCTCGGCGGTCTGATCTCCGCCATCGCGCAGGGCAAGGTTGCTGCCGCATCCCTGAACATTCTGGCCAAGAAGCCCGACGACTGGTCCAAGGGCATGATCTTCTGCATCACGGTCGAGTTCTACGCCATCCTCTGCCTGCTGGCATCCTTCCTGATGCTCAACGGCTTGAAGTAATCCCCATCCTCTTCCGACAGAAGGGAATAGAAATCTATGAATGGTATTGAAAAAATCACCGGCCGCATCGAGGCGGACGCGCAGGAGCAGGCGAAGGCCATCGCGGCCGAAGCCGAGGCCAAGTGCGCCGAGATCCGCGCCGATTATGACAAACAGGCGCAGGACCAGTACTGGGCCCGCGTCCGTGACGGTGTGAAAGCGTGCGAGGACCGCGTGCAGCGTATGGGCCGTCTGGCGGAAATGGAAGCCAGAAAGAGCGTCCTCGCCCTCAAGCAGGAGATGGTCGACGCGGCGTTTGCCGCCGCACTCGACAAGATCTGCACCATGCCGCAGGCGGATTACGTGGCGTATCTGGCCAAGCTCGCAGCCCAGGCCGCGACGACCGGCACCGAGACTCTGGTGTTCAACGCCAAGGATCAGGCTGCGTGCGGTCAGGCGGTCGTGGACGCTGCCAATGCGCTGCTCGCGCAGCAGGGCAAGCCCGGCCGGCTCACCATGAGCCAGGCCACGCGTGACCTGCGCGCCGGGTTTGTGCTCCAGCAGGGAGATATCGAGGTCAACTGCGCAGTGGAGACGATCGCAGAGCTCTGCCGTAGTGATCTGGCTGCTCAGGTTGCCGAGGTCTTGTTCGGCGCGTGACCTGCCCCGCCCCGCGCGGGGGAATGAATTATCCTATATGGGGCGCAGAGTGCTGCGCCGCATGAGGGAGGAACCGAATTGTCTAAAGTAAAAGATACGAATTACCTTGCGATTACGGCAATGCTGGCAGCCCGCGAGACCAAAATGCTCTCCGCTGAGCGCATGGAGCGCATGATCGATGCGCCCACGAACGACGAAGCGGCCAAGATTCTTGAGGAATGTGGCTACGGCGACCTGAGCGGCCTGTCCGCGAAGGCGGCCGCCGCTGCGCTCGAGGCGCACATCGCGGCGCTGTTCGATGAGGTCGAGGGCATGGTCCCGGAGGCGCAGCTCGTGCAGCTGTTCCGCCTCAAGTATGACTACCACAATGCCAAGGCGCTCATCAAGGCGCAGGCCATGGGCGTGGAGTGCGGCGCGATCCTGTCGCAGCGCGGCACGGTGCCGCCGCAGAAGCTGCACGCCGCGTTCTATGAAGAGGACTACCGCGACATCCCGCCCGTTCTGGCACAGGCCATGGTCAGCGCCGCTGCGATCCTGGCGCGCACGACCAATCCGCAGGCGGCGGACTTCGAGCTTGACCGCGCGTATTTCGCGCAGATGCTCGATCTGGCCAATGGCCTGAGCGACGGCGGCTTTGCCAGGGGCTATGTGCAGCTGCAGATCGACAGCGCGAACCTGCGCGCCGCCGTGCGCACGCGCCGCATGGCCAAGGACGCGGACTTTCTCAAGACCGCGCTCATCCCGGGCGGCACGATCGGCACGGATCGCGTGCTCGCGGCGTTTGAGTCGGCAGAGGCGCTCACCGCGCTTTACGGCAACACGTGGCTGGGCAACGCGGCGGGTGCCGGCGCGGCGGCCATGAGCGGCGGCGCGCTGACGGCGTTTGAGCTGCTGTGCGACAACGCGCTCATGGACTACATCCGCGTGGCCAAGCTGCGCAGCTTCGGCGCGGCACACGTGACCGCGTATCTTGCCGCCATGGAAAACGAGACCACGGCCGCCAGAATGATCCTGACGGGCAGACTCGCCGGGCTTCAGCCCGCGGTCATCCGGGAAAGGCTGCGTGAGACTTATGCTTAAAATTGCAGTTGTCGGCGGTGCGGAGACCGTCATGGGCTTCAAGGCGCTCGGCCTCGAGGCCTGCCCGGTCGCCAATGCCGAGGAGGCGCGCGAAACGCTGCGCCGCCTGACGAAAGACTCTGAGGACTACGCCATCATCTATGTCGAAGAGAATCTGGCGCAGGAGCTTCAGCATGAGATCGACAAATTCAAAGATGTTCCCAAGCCGGCCATCATCCTGATCCCCGGCAGGGAAGGCCCCCTCGGCCTCGGCCAGACCGCGCTCAAGGCGGCCGTCGAGCGAGCGGTTGGCTCCGATATCCTTTAAGGAAAGGAAGAATGAAATTGAGCGGAACCATTACAAAAGTTTCCGGCCCGCTGGTCGTGGCGAACGGCCTTGCCGATGCCAACGTCTCCGACGTTGTGCGTGTCGGTGAGCAGCGCCTGATCGGCGAGATCCTGAATATGACCGGCGACAGCGCGTCCATCCAGGTCTACGAGGAGACCTCGGGCCTTGGCCCCGGCGCGAAAGTCGAGACGACCGGTATGCCGCTGTCCGTGGAGCTTGGCCCCGGCATGCTGGAGAATATCTATGACGGTATCCAGCGCCCGCTGCCTGAGATCCGCGACCTGACCGGCTCCAACATCACCCGCGGCATCGAGGTGCCTGCGCTCAACCGTGAGCGCGTCTGGCACTTTGATCCCGTTGTGCAGCCCGGCACCGCCGTCACCGGCGGCGACGTGATCGGCACCGTCCAGGAGACGACGGCCATCCTGCACAAGATCATGGTGCCCCCGCAGATGAAGGGCACGATCAAGAGCATCACCGGCGGCGACTTCACGGTCGACCAGACCGTCGCCGTGCTCACGGACGCCAACGGCGTCGACCATGCGCTGAACATGATCCAGCGCTGGCCGGTGCGTATCGCGCGCCCCTATGCGCAGAAGTTCGCTCCGAACAAGCCCATGAACAGCGGCCAGCGTATCATCGACACGCTCTTCCCGATCGCCAAGGGCGGCACGGCCGCCGTGCCCGGCCCGTTCGGCAGCGGCAAGACCGTCGTGCAGCACCAGCTCGCCAAGTGGTCGGACGTGGACGTCGTCGTCTACATCGGCTGCGGCGAACGCGGCAACGAGATGACCGACGTTCTCATGGAGTTCCCGGAGCTGACCGACCCGCGCAACGGCGAGCCGCTGATGAAGCGCACCGTGCTCATCGCCAACACCTCCGATATGCCCGTGGCGGCGCGTGAGGCGTCCATCTACACCGGCATCACCATCGCCGAATACTTCCGCGACATGGGCTATGACGTCGCCGTTCTGGCCGACTCCACCTCCCGCTGGGCCGAGGCGCTGCGTGAGATGTCCGGCCGTCTGGAAGAGATGCCCGGCGAAGAGGGCTACCCGGCCTACCTTGCATCCCGCATCGCGCAGTTCTACGAGCGCGCCGGCTGCATCCGCTGCATCGGCAGCGAGGGCGACCGCCGCGGCTCCGTCACTGCCATCGGCGCTGTCTCGCCTCCGGGCGGCGACATTTCCGAGCCGGTCTCTCAGGCCACCATGCGTATCGTCAAGGTGTTCTGGGCGCTTGACTCGAGCCTGGCGTATGCCCGTCACTTCCCGGCCATCAACTGGCTGACTTCTTACTCGCTGTATGTCGACTCGCTCAAGCCGTGGTATGAGGCCACGTTCGGCGAGGAATATATGGCCAACCGCGACAAGGCCATGAGCATCCTGCAGCAGGAATCCGAACTGCAGGAGATCGTCCGTCTCGTTGGTCAGGACGCACTGTCCCCGGCTGACCGCCTGACGATGGAGACTGCCAAGATGATCCGTGAGGACTTCCTGCAGCAGAACGCCTTCGTCGATATCGACAGCTACTCCGAGTACCGCCGTCAGTTCCTGCTGCTCGGCCTCATCCTGCACTATGACGCCGAGTGCCGCGACGCGCTCGAGAAGAATGCGCCGATGCAGAAACTCTTTGCCATCCCCGCCCGCGTCGATATCGGCCGCGCCAAGAGCGTGCCGAGCGACGAGTACGAGCAGGTCTATGCCAGGATCGCCGCGGATATGACCGCGCAGATCAAAGAGATTATCGCCGGAGGTGAGGAGCAGTGATTAAAGAGTATAAAACAATCCAGGAGATCGCCAGCCCTCTGATGATCGTCAAGAACGTTGAAGGCGTGACCTACGACGAGCTGGCTGAGATCGAGCTCCCGAACGGTGAAGTCCGCCGCTGCAAGGTCCTCGAGGTCGAGGACGACCACGCGGTCGTGCAGCTCTTTGAGAGCGCGCAGGGCATCAACCTTGCGCAGTCGAAGGTCCGCTTCCTCGGCCACCCGCTGCAGCTGGGCGTGAGCGAGGATATGCTCGGCCGCGTCTTCAACGGCATGGGCGAGCCCATCGACGGCGGCCCGGCGATCCTCGCCGAGGAGCACCGCGACATCAACGGCCTGCCGATGAACCCGGCAGCCCGCGCCTACCCGGCAGAGTTCATCCAGACCGGCGTTTCCACCATCGACGGCCTGAACACCCTCGTCCGCGGCCAGAAGCTGCCGATCTTCTCGGCGTCCGGCCTGCCGCACGCCGCGCTGGCCGCGCAGATCGCGCGTCAGGCGAAGGTGCTGGGCGACAACGAGAACTTCGCCGTCGTCTTTGCCGCCATCGGCATCACGTTCGAGGAATCCGAGTACTTCATTCAGGAGTTCCGCCGCACCGGCGCCATCGACCGCACGGTCGTGTTCTCGAACCTTGCCAACGACCCTGCCGTCGAGCGTATCGCCACCCCGCGTATGGCGCTGACCGCGGCCGAGTATCTGGCCTTTGAAAAGGACATGCAGGTGCTGGTCATCCTGACCGATATCACCAACTACGCCGAGGCTCTGCGTGAGGTCTCCGCTGCGAAGAAGGAAGTCCCGGGCCGCCGCGGCTACCCCGGCTACCTGTACACCGACCTGGCCACGCTCTACGAGCGCGCCGGCCGCCGCATCGGCAAGTCCGGCTCGATCACCATGATCCCGATCCTGACCATGCCCGAGGACGACAAGACCCACCCGATCCCCGACCTGACCGGCTACATCACCGAGGGCCAGATCATCCTCTCCCGTGACCTGTACCGCAAGGGCATCATCCCGCCCGTGGACGTGCTGCCCAGCCTGTCGCGTCTGAAGGATAAGGGCATCGGCGAGGGCAAGACCCGTGAGGACCACTCCGGCACGATGAACCAGCTGTTCGCGGCGTATGCCCGCGGCAAGGACGCCAAGGAGCTCATGACCATCCTGGGCGAGGCGGCCCTGTCCGACGACGACAAGCAGTTTGCGAAGTTCGCCGACGCGTTCGAGCAGCGCTACGTCAACCAGGGCAACAACACCAACCGTTCCATTGAGGACACCCTCAACCTCGGCTGGGAGCTGCTGAGCCTGCTGCCGCGCACTGAGCTCAAGCGTATCAAGCCCGAACTGATCGAGAAGTATATGCCCAAGACCTGAGCGCACCCGTCCCGCAGACTTACCAAGTGAGGTGATTTGATGGCAAATACGGCAATTACCCCGACCAGAATGGTGCTCAACCAGCTCAAGGGCCGGCTGAAAACCGCTCGCAGGGGTCATAAGCTCCTCAAGGATAAGCGTGACGAGCTGATGCGTCAGTTCCTCGACAACGTGCGCCTGAACAAGCAGCTGCGTGCGAAGGTCGAGCAGGGACTCACGGAGGCGTTCGGCTCTCTGTCGGTCGCGTCCGCGATCATGTCCCCGGAAATGCTCGAGCAGTCGCTGCTCTACCCGCGGCAGAGCGTCGAGCTGGGCATGACCTATCAGAACATCATGAGCGTGAACGTGCCGGTCTACGATTTCCAGACCCGCAACAGTGATCCGTCCGAGATCTTCCCGTACGGCTTCGCGCAGACGTCCGGCGAGCTGGACGATGCGCTCGAGAAGCTGGCGGAGGTGTTCAAGGACATGCTTGAGCTCGCGCAGGTCGAAAAGACCACGCAGATGCTCGCGCAGGAGATCGAAAAGACCCGCCGCCGCGTCAACGCGCTCGAATACGTTATGATCCCCGAGCTGGAGCAGAACATTCGTTACATCTCCATGAAGCTGGACGAGAACGAAAGTTCGACCAAGGTGCGCCTGATGAAGGTCAAGGAAATGGTCCTCGAGGACGCACACCACTACAAGCAGTAAACATCGGAAAACCGCCGCATCGGAAGATGCGGCGGTTTTTGCGCGCCATTTTGTTTTATCGGTTTTCGTCCCGCTCCATGAGCTCAAGCAGATGTGCCGTCTCGGCGGCGGCGTCCGGCGCGTTTGCCTCGACCTGCAGGGCGGAGGTATTCGCGTCCGGCCGGATGGTCAGCTCCCAGCCGCCGTCGCGCATGTGCAGCCCGTCGGTGAAGTCCGCCCCGGCCTCCATCATGGCCTCCGAGATCGTGCGCATCAGGTGCGCGCGGTCGCGGCAGGGGACGGTGCGGCAGTTCGGGTTCGGGCGCGCGATCTGCGGCGGCAGGTCATCCGGTGCGTCCGGCCGCGCCGGGCTCAGCCGCCCGTCGAGCACGTCGAGGCTGCACTGGTAGTAGGCGCGCGGGGTGCCGATGTCGCACCAGTAGCCGTCCATCGGCACGCCGAGGATCGGCTCGTGCGCGGCAAGCAGCAGCGGGAAGAGATCTTTGGCAAAATCAAACGGCTGGTCCTCCGGCACATAGGCCATCGCCCGCGGGGAGACAATATAGATCCCGGTGTTGACGAGATCGGTCACGACGTGCTCCCAGTCCGGCTTTTCGATGAAGTGCTGCACAAAGCCCTGCCGGTCCTGCAGCACGAGCCCGTACTGCAGCGGCTCCGCGTTCGGGTAGAGCGCGATCGTCACGGCCGCGTCCGCCTGCTGGTGCCGGCGGTAGAGTCCCAGCAGGTCGAAGCTGCACGCGGCATCGCCGCTGATGACAAGAAAATCCTCCCTGCCGTAAAAATCGCTGCACGCGCGCACGCCGCCGGCCGTGCCGCGCGGCTCGGACTCGATGCGGTATTTCAGGTGTACGCCATAGTCGCTGCCGTCGCCGCAGTGCTCCTGAATGACCTCCGGCCGGTAGCACAGCGTCATGCACACGTCCGTGAAGCCGTTGCGCCGCAGCAGATCCAGCAGCCGGTCGAGCACCGGCACGCCGACGAGCGGCACCATGGGTTTCGGCAGGTTTCCGGTGATGCTGCGCAGCCGCCGGCCCTGACCGCCGGCCAGCAAAATGGCTTTCATGCGCATGCTCCTTTCACAAATCTTCAGCAGGAAAGTGTATTGTCAATGGGGATAGAATCTGATATAATCATTGATTATCATAGGGGTAATAGCTTTTGCCCCACAGGGTGCAAGGAGGTATGACGATGCGGGACCCCAAAGTCAGCAATGTACCCAATGAATCCAAGCTGCAGCGTGCGCTGATGCCCAATTCACGGATGTTTCTGCTGTTTCTGATCGTGTTTGCAGTCATCACGTTTTTCTTCTCCGACCGGCTCTGGCTGTCGATCGGCGAGGGCGTCATCATTTTGCTGCTCATTATCTATTCGGTCATCATGCGCGCGCGCAAGCGCCGCACGCTCGAACGATATATTGAATCCGTCACCTATGATACGGAGTCTGCACGAAATAATACCCTGCAGAATTTCCCGCTGCCGATGGCGGTCTTTCGTCCGGCGGATTCGCAGGTCATCTGGGCCAACCAGAACTTTTTCGACCTCTGCGGCCGGCACAAGCCGTCGGTCGATATGCGCATCACGGACGTGATCCCGGAGTTTTCCGGCCGCTGGCTGCTCGAGGGCAATACCCAGTGCCCGGAGCTGCTGGAGTATCAGGGCCATAAGTACCAGATCCACGGCAACCTCGTGCGCACGAACCCCGACGATGCCGCCAGCTACATGGGCATCACCTACTGGGTCGATGTCACGGATTATGAAAAGATCCGTCTGGAGTATTACGCGTCCCGCCCGGTCATCGCTGTCATCGTCATTGATAACTACGACGAGCTCATCCGCGGCCTGACCGACCGCAAGCGCAACGAGCTGCGCGACGCCATTGAGGACAAGCTCCTGCAGTGGTGCGAGGGCAAGGGCGGCTTCTTCCGCCGCTACGACCGCGACCGGTATCTGTACGTGTTCGAAGAGCGGCACCTCGATGAGCTGCGCGAGAACAAGTTTGCGTCCCTGCTCGACAGCGTGCACGCAGTCGCAAATCCGAGCGGTATCCGCGCGACCGTCAGCGTCGGCATCGGACGCGACGGCGACAGCCTGGATGAAAACTATAACTTTGCCATCCTCGGCACCGAGATGGCGCTCTCGCGCGGCGGCGATCAGGCCGTGGTGAAAAACCGCGTCACGTTCGAGTTCTTTGGCGGCCGCGGCGGCGAGGTCGAGCGGCGCACGAAGGTCAAGTCCCGCGTCATGGCCAACGCGCTCAGCCAGCTCATTCAGGACTCGTCCAAGGTCTATGTCATGGGCCATAAATTCTCCGATCTGGACACGCTCGGCGCGGCCGCCGGCGTCTGCTGCATCGCGCGCAAGCTCGGCACGCCCTGCCGCATCGTCATGGATGCGAACAAGACGGCGGCCGGCCAGCTGCGCGACCGGATGCTGCGTGTGCCGGAGTATGCCAAAGCGTTTCTGACCCCGCAGGAGGCGTACCTGCACGCCGACAGCCGCACGCTGCTTGTCGTGGTGGACACCAACCGCCCGGATCAGGTCGAGAACCACAACCTGCTCGAGGCCTGCACCCGCGTGGCGGTCATCGACCACCATCGCCGCGCAGCGACCTATATCACCAACGCGACCATGAGTTTCCATGAGCCGTATGCGTCGTCGGCCTGCGAGCTGATGGCGGAGCTGCTCGAGGAGCTGGTCGAGCAGCCGGACATCCTGCGCGTGGAGGCGGAGGCAATGCTCTCGGGCATCATGCTCGATACGAAGGATTTCACCGTCCGCACCGGCGAGCGCACGTTTGAGGCTGCGGCGTTCCTGCGCCGCGCCGGGGCCGACACCTCGGAGGTCAAAAAGCTCCTGCAGACGGACATGGAGCACACGGTCGCCCGCTATAAGATCCTGCAGACGGCGTCCATCTACCGCGCGGACATTGCCATTGCCGCGCCCACCGAGCCGCAGGACCGCATTGTCGCGGCGCAGGCGGCGGATGAACTGCTCAACATTGCCGGGGTCACGGCGTCCATGGTCATTTATCCGATGGGCGACGGGGATGTGTTCATCTCCGCGCGCTCGATCGGCGAACTGAATGTGCAGCTCGTCATGGAGGCGCTCGGCGGCGGCGGCAGCCGCTCGTCGGCGGCCGTGCAGCTGCATGACGTGTCGGTCGCGCAGGCGGCGCAGATGGCGCGCAGGGCGATCGACGACAATCTGGAAAATTAAGCAAAGGAGTATCTTGCTATGAAAGTGATTTTGAATGTAGACGTAAAGGGTCAGGGCAAAAAGGGCGAACTCAAGGAAGTGTCCGACGGCTATGCCCGCAACTATCTCCTGCCGCGCAAGCTCGCGACAGAGGCCACGGCTGACAATCTCAATGCCTTCCGCCTGAAGGAGAAGGCCAAGGCGGCGCAGATCGCCCGCGAGAAGGCCGAGGCGGAGGAAAACGCCAAGAAGCTCGGCGCCATTCAGGTGAAGATCGCAGCGAAGGCCGGCAGCAACGGCAAGCTCTTCGGCTCCGTCACCTCGAAGGAGATCAGCGACGCGCTGCACGAGCAGTTTGACCTCACCATCGAAAAGCAGAAGATCGTGCAGGCCGAGCCCATCAAGAGCTTCGGCGCGTATGAGGTCAAGTGCAAGCTCGGCTATGAAGTCACCGGCACCATCCACGTGCTGGTCATCGAAGAGAAATAAGCCGCGCGCAGGCGAGGGAGGGACCCGTCATGGAGGAGCTGCTTGGCAGACAGCCGCCCCATTCCGCTCCGGCGGAGCAGGCAGTCATCGGTGCGATGCTCATCGACCCGAGCTGCATCCCGGACGTGATCGAAAAGGTCAAGTCCGACGAATTTTATATTCAGGCCAACCGCGATATTTTTGACACCATCTTCGCCATGTTCTCCTACGGGCAGAGCGTGGACGCGGTCACGGTGCTCGAGCAGATGAAGGTCCGCGGCGTGTACAAGGACACGACGCAGCAGTACCTCATGGAGGTCATGCAGATCACGCCCACGGCGGCGAATGTGCTCAAGTACGCGGCCATCGTGCGCGATCAGGCGCTGCTGCGCAATCTGCACACGGCGGCCGATGAGATCAACAACATGATCTTTGAGGGCTCCGGCGGCGCGGACGCCATGCTCGAGGCGGCCGAGCGCAAGATCTATGCGCTCCGGCAGGGGCGCAACGTCGGCGGCCTGCAGCCGATCAGCATGGTCATCCAGCGCGTGTATGCAAACCTCTCCGAGGCGGCGAGCAGCGGCGGGGGCATCCCCGGCCTGGCCACCGGCCTGCCGGATCTGGACCAGACGATCCTCGGCCTGAACGCGGGCGAGCTCATCCTCATCGCAGCCCGCCCCGGCATGGGCAAGACGAGCCTTGCGCTCAACATTGCGCTGTACGTCGGCAAGACGTCCGGCAAGACGGTCGCGGTGTTCTCGCTCGAGATGGCGCGCGAGCAACTCACGACGCGCCTGCTCGCGGGCGAGGGCCTGGTCGACAGCCAGAAGCTCCTCACCGGCAAGCTCTCGGCGGACGAGTGGCGGCGCGTCGGCGCCGCGGCCACGACCATCAGCGCGACGGATATCCGCATCGACGACAATCCGTCGCTCTCCGTCGCGGACATGAACGCCCAGTGCCGGCGCATCCCGAACCTCGGCCTCGTCGTCATCGACTACCTGCAGCTCATGCAGTCGGCCGGCAGCGGCCATGGCTGGTCCAACGAGAGCCGCACGCAGGCCGTCTCCGACATGAGCCGCATGCTCAAGATCATGGCCAAGGAGCTCAACGTTCCGGTCATCTGCCTGTCGCAGCTGTCGCGTGCCAACGAATCGCGCCAGAACAAGCGCCCGATGCTGTCCGACCTCCGTGAGTCCGGCGCCATCGAGCAGGACGCGGACATCGTGCTCGCGCTCTACCGCGACGGGTATTATAACAAAGAGTGCGAGAATCCGAACCTCGCTGAGGCGATCATCCTCAAAAACCGCCACGGCGAGACCGGCACGCTCGAACTCATGTGGCTTCCGGAGTACACATCCTTCGCGGCCATCGAAAAGAAGTACGAAGACGATGACTATTGACGCCATTGTGCCCGGCGCGTACGTGCTGTGCGCCGTGTCCGGCGGGGTGGACTCCATGTACCTCCTGCACCGGATGACGGAGCTGGGCGCGCAGCGCGGCTTCGCCGTCGGCTGTGCGCACTTCAACCACGGCCTGCGCGGCGCGGAGAGCGACCGCGACGAGGCGTTCGTGCGCGCGCAGTGCGAAAAACTGGGCGTGCCGTTTTATGCCGGACGCGGCGACGTTGCGTCCGTGCGCGGCATGGGCACCGAGGCCGCCGCGCGTGAGCTGCGCTATGCGTTTTTGACGCGCTGCGCGGACGAGCACGGCTATGACTGGATCGCAACGGCGCACACGGCGGACGACAACGCCGAGACGCTGCTGCTCAACCTTGCGCGCGGCTGCGGCCTGCGCGGCCTGACCGGCATCCCGCCGCAGCGCGGCAGGCTCCTGCGCCCAATGCTGGATACGACGCGCGCGCAGGCGGAGGCATACCTGACTGCACATGCCATCCCGCACGTGGAGGACAGCACGAACGCGGCCGATGCCTATGCCCGCAACCGCGTGCGGCACCATGCCGTGCCGGCGCTCGAGAGCGTGAACGCCGCCTTTGTGCAGCATGCGGCCGATACGGCGGCGCTCCTGCGCGAGGATGAGCGGTTTCTCGGCGGTCTGGCTGCCGATTTTCTGGCCGGGCAGACGGTTTCGGACGGCATCCCGATCGCAAAGCTGCTGGCGCTGCCGCGCCCAGTGCGCGTGCGCGTGCTGCAGCAGGCGGCCGGACGGGAGCTGTCGCGCCGGCATCTGCTGGCGCTGGAGGAATTGTGCAGCGGGGCAGGACTCGGCTATGCCGATGTGCCCGGCCTGCGCGTGACGCGCGAGCAGGGACGGCTGTTTTTCGGCGCGCAGGCGCTGCCGCCGCTCGGGACGCATGCGCTGCATCCCGGCGAGACGGCGGAGATCCCGGAGCTGGGCCTGCGCATCACGGTCGGAGAGCCGGAACCGTTTCGTGAAATTCACAGCGCGTTCACGACTTTTTGCTTTAAATCTGCGATTATCCATGATAAACTATCTGTTACGCCGCGGCGTCCGGGCGACCGGATCCGTCTGGCGGGGCGCGGCTGCACGAAGCGCGTGAGCGACCTGTTCGCCGAACGGGGGCTGACGCAGAGCGCGCGTGACCGCGTGCCGATCATCCGCGCGGCGGATGTGCCGGCGGCCATCGCCGGCTTCGGCGTTGCCGAGCAATGGGCGGCGGCGCCGGATCAAACCATGATCTGCATCCGCATGGAACAGATCCAGACATATGGGGGAGAATACTATGAGCGATATGAGAGATGACATCGGGTCCGTTCTGCTGTCCGCCGAGGAGATCCAGGCGCGCACGGCGGAGCTGGGCGCCCAGATTTCCAGGGATTTTGATGGCCGCGAGCCGCTGTTCGTCGGCGTGCTCAAGGGCTGCTTTGTGTTCATGGCCGACCTGATGCGCAGCGTGACCATCCCGTGCTCGGTCGATTTCATGGCCGTGTCGTCCTACGGCAACCAGACCACGACCACCGGCGCCGTGAAGATCAACAAGGATCTGAATCAGGACATCGAGGGCCGCGATATTATCCTCGTCGAGGACATTCTCGACAGTGGCGTAACGCTGCACTATCTCAAGGACTATCTCAGTGTCCGCCGGCCTGCCTCCATCACCATTGCCACCCTGCTCGATAAGCCCGCCCGCCGCAAGGCACCGATCTACGCCGCCTATGCCGGCTTTGAGGTGCCGGACGCGTTCGTTGTCGGCTACGGGCTCGACTACGCAGAAAAGTACCGCAATCTCCCGTACATCGGCGTGCTCAAGCCGGAGGTCTATTCCAACTGAGCGCCCCGGTGCGGATCCCATAAAGGACGTGATTTGATTTGAAACCTGATAAGAACCGTGCCAGAGGCATCGGGTTCTACCTGCTGATCGGCGTGATCATTCTCGCCGTCATCTTCTATCTGACCACACCGGCAGAGCAGAAGGAATACACCTATTCCGAGATCGAGGAGCTGTTCCGCCAGGAGCAGGTCAAGTCGTTCTGCCTCGAAGGGGATGAGCTCACGCTCAATCTCTATTCGCCGGACAGTGACGGCAACACGACGATCAAAAAGACGCTTCCGAATCCCACATGGTTCCGCGAGGATCTGGGTGATCTGATCGAGCAGCAGACCGCCAGCGGCGTGCTGACGGAGTTTGATTACGTCAAGGGCTGGACGGCCCCGTGGTGGATGTCCATCCTGCCGTACCTGATCACGATCGTGCTGTTCATCGGCGTGTGGTACCTGCTCATGAACAAGGCTGGCGGCGGCGGTGCACCGGGCGTCGGCAAGTTCGGCAAGGCGCACACGCGCACCGGCGAGGAGAACCTCAAGAAGGTCACGTTTGCCGATGTCGCCGGCGCGGAAGAGGAAAAAGAGGAACTGTCCGAGATTGTGGACTTTCTCAAGCGTCCGCAGAACTATACCGCGATGGGCGCGCGCATCCCCAAGGGCGTGCTGCTCGTCGGCCCTCCGGGCACCGGCAAGACGCTCATGGCCCGCGCGGTCGCGGGCGAGGCCGGCGTGCAGTTCCTGTCCATCTCGGGCTCGGACTTCGTCGAGCTCTATGTCGGCGTCGGCGCCTCGCGCGTGCGTGATCTGTTTGACCAGGCCAAGAAGGTCGCACCGGCCATCGTGTTCATCGACGAGATCGACGCGGTTGGCCGCCAGCGCGGCAGCGGTCTCGGCGGCGGCCACGACGAGCGTGAGCAGACGCTCAACCAGCTGCTCGTCGAAATGGACGGCTTTACGAATAACGAGGGCGTCATCGTCATGGCGGCGACCAACCGCGCCGACATTCTTGATAACGCGCTGCTGCGCCCCGGCCGTTTTGACCGGCGCGTGTATATGGGCCTGCCCGATATCAAGGGCCGCGAGGAGATCCTGAAGGTTCACGCCCGCGGCAAGCCGCTGGGTGACGATGTTGATCTCAAGAGCATCGCGCGCGGTACGGCCGGCTTCGCCGGTGCGGATCTGGAGAACCTCCTCAACGAGGCCGCCATCATGGCCACGCGCGGCAAGCGCCGCTTCATCATGCAGGCGGATATTGACGAGGCGATCCTCAAGGTCGTCATGGGCCCGGAGAAGAAGAGCCGCGTCGTGTCCGAGCGTGCGCGCCGTCTGACGGCGTACCACGAGTCCGGCCACGCGATCGCGTCGTTCTTCCTCAAGAACGCCGACCCCGTGCACTATATCACCATCATCCCGCGCGGCGCGGCCGGCGGCTTCACCTGGTACCGCAAGGCCGAGGACGCCGAGGACTTCACGTCCCGCGGCGAGATGTTTGACAGCATCGTCTCCGCGCTCGGCGGCCGCATTGCCGAGCAGCTCTTCCTCGACGATATCTCCACCGGCGCGTCCGGTGACATCCAGCAGGCGACCGGCATTGCCCGCGACATGGTCATGAAATACGGCATGTCCGAGAAGCTCGGTCCCATTTCGTTCGACGATTCGAGCCACAGCATCTTCATCGGCCGCGATTTCGGCACCACGAAGAGCTATTCCGAGGAGACCGCCGCCACGATCGACGAAGAGGTCAAGCACATCTTCGATCAGGCTTACGCCAAGTGCGAGGCGCTGCTGCGCGAGCATGCCGATCTGCTGACCGGCCTCGCGGAGTACCTGCTCATCCACGAGACGATCGAGGGCGACGACTTCCGCTACTACTGCGAGCACGGTGTGATGCCTGTCCACCCGGACGACACCATCGAGCCGCCGGCGAAGGTCATCCGCAGAATGGACGAGGCCCCCGTGGCCCCGCAGCAGGACACGGAAGCCCCGGCCCAGCCGACAGACGTCGATACGCCGGAGGCCGGCTGTGACAAAACCGAATGATATGCGAAAGGGCGGGGGACACCCCGCCCTTTATCTGTGAAAGGAGAAAACCCATGCTCTATACCTTCGGCGGGAAGGCCCCGCAGGTCGACCCCACAGCGTTCGTCAGCGCGAGCGCAGAGCTCATCGGTGATGTGATCGTCGGCCCGCGCTGCTATATCGGCCCCTTTGCCGTCATCCGCGCCGACGCCTCGCGCATCGTGCTTGAGGAGGAGGTCGCGGTCGAGGACGGCGTCATCATCCACACCGGCGGGGAGGATCCCGTCGTGACCATTTCGCGCCGCGTGACCATCGGCCACGGTGCGATCATCCACGCGCGCGCCATCGGGCCGGAGGCCAGCGTCGGCATGGGCGCGGTGCTCAGCCTCTGCAGCGAGATCGGCGCGGGCAGCGTCGTGGCCGAGTCGGCGCTCGTGCCGCAGGGCAAGATCATCCCGCCGGAGACGCTCGTCGCGGGTGTGCCCGCAAAGCCGCTGCGTGAGCTGACCAACAAAGACCGCACCGACTGGCGCGAGACGAAGGACTGGTACGTGCACATGACGGCACAGTACCTCGACCCGGAAAACTATCACCCGGTGAAGTGACGGCTTGAAATGGCCAGGCACGGAAGCCTATCGACGCAGCCGACAGACGGCTGCGGCAAAGCCGAGTGTATACGAAAATAGAAAAGGCACACATCCACCGGCCGCGCCGGCGGATGTGTGCCTTCATTTGCAGCTCCTTGGCGCGCTGGTCAAACCGATCAGATAGTCGGCCGAAAGGTCATAGAACTTGCACAGCTTGATCAGATCGTCAATTTTGAGCTCGGCTCTTCTGGATTCAATATGGCTATAGCCTTGCTGCGATTTGTTTAATACTTCTCCGATCCTTGCCTGCGTATCATCTCTGTCCTCGCGAACGCCGCGGATGATATCCCGATAATTCATGTCACGCTCCGAAATGGTGCTTCAAAAAAGTATCACACTCAATCTTTGAGCATTGACAATTACTCAAAGATTGAGTATAATTAAACAAAATTTGAAATATTCGGAAGAAGGAGGCGCTTACAGTGTCACGATGCTATTATCTGGATTACAGGTCGAGCGGCGTGTTCTCATCGGCGAATGATAAATATGTTTGCAGATTATGTAAGCAGGAGTTTGCACCGGACAGCTCGCAGGTTCGCTTCACCTGCAATTCCGACAGCGAAGATGCCTATCAACGCTGCGAGATCTACAGGAATCATCGGTAAATTTTTATTGGGAGGATGTTTTTATGGAGAAAAAGACATGCCCAAAATGAGGCTTTGTGGCGCATCCGCTCTGTTCGATCGATGGCGGACACTGGAGGTATCAGTGCGAACGATGCGGAACGATTTTTATTTCGTGAAGAGAGAGTAGATCATGTTGAGAAAATACGTATTCGGCGCAAAATTTTACGTCAGCGATATGTTCAAGTGCGGTTCGTGCGGCTACGCGACGCGTATTCGCGTGCTGGGGGACACGTGCACGTGCCCGCGGTGCGGCGCTACTATGCGGCGCCTGTGATCCGGGGGGAGAGAAACGATAAAGGCTGGCGTGGCGGACGAAAGCCGCTGAAAACGGAAACACCGAAGCCATGGAGCGCCTCTATTGGCAATCAGATGACTTAGGCGTGGATAAAGAAAAAGCGCGATACTGGCTCGTGAAGGCGGCGGAATCCAACCCGAAGGCGATGGTGAGCTTGGCGCTGAAATACTGTGTGGGAAAAAGAACCGATGAAGCCCTTGCGCTGTGTATCAAGGCGGGAGATATGAGTTGCGGCCAAACGAAGGTGGAAGCCGATCGCCTCACCGCGCAGATCTATGGAGATATGTCATTCGCGGGGTATGATCCCGAAAAGCAGAAAGCGTATCTTCTCAAAGCGCTGAACGTGAAACCTGTACCGACGGATAACGGTTTTGACGATGAATACGCACGCGCGGCGTCGCTGCTGAGGGCGTGGTTTCAGTTGAGAAATACGAACAGCCCGTCGGAGAGCAATGTGAAAAACGTGGCGTATTGCGCGGTCATTGCGGCAGTGCTGGATCGGGATTGCGCAGACAGACTGAGCGAATTTGCGATTCGTCAGTCGCAATTCGATGCATGGGCAGTGGACGCAAGAAATTACAATTTTCATCTGCCATGCTGAACAGTCCCCGGAGGAACGCACAAACTGTGCGTTTCTCCGGGGTTTTGCACGGGTCGGCGTTTCACCGGAGAATCGTGCTTGCACTTTGTGCCGTTGGATGATACAATACCTTGTTGAAAATAAAAAGGAGGATTTCCTTTATGAAATTAGGTATCGTCGGCTTGCCGAACGTCGGCAAGTCCACTTTGTTCAACGCCATCACCAACGCCGGGGCTGAGAGCGCGAACTATCCGTTTTGCACCATCGAGCCCAATGTGGGCGTTGTGGCCGTGCCGGATGCGCGGCTGGATAAGCTGGCGGAGATGTATAAGCCGGACAAGAAGACCCCCGCAGTGATCGAGTTTGTCGACATTGCAGGTCTGGTCAAGGGCGCCAGCAAGGGCGCGGGTCTGGGCAATAAGTTTCTCGAAAACATCCGCCGCACCGATGCCATCGTCCACGTGGTGCGCTGCTTCGACGATGAGAACATCATGCACGTGGTGGCCGATGCCAGCCAGAACGAACCGGTCGATCCGCTGGGCGACATCGGCACTATTGATCTGGAGCTCATCATGGCCGATCTGGAGATGGTCAACCGCCGCATCGAGAAGGCGACCAAGGCCGCCAAGGGCGACAAGAAGTTCCTGCGCGAGGCCGAGGTGTTCAAGGCGCTCGCCGCGCATCTGGATGCCGGCAAGTCCGCGCGCACCTTTGTGTGTGACGATGAGGAGCGCGCCATCGTTGAGACGGCGGATCTGCTGAGCCTGAAGCCCATCATCTATGCCGCCAACATGGACGAGGCAGGCTTTGCCGACGCTGCGAACAATGCGTATTTTCAGGGCGTCCGCGAGCTGGCAGAGCAGGAGGGCGCACAGGTGCTGCCCATCTGCGCCAAGCTCGAGCAGGATATCGCCGAGCTGGATGATCCGGAGGAGCGGGCAATGTTTCTGGCCGATCTTGGCATTGAGAAGTCCGGTCTTGACCGCCTGATCCAGTGCTCGTATGATCTGCTGGGGCTGATCTCCTTCCTGACCTACGGCAAGGATGAGTGCCGCGCGTGGACGATCAAAAAGGGCACGAAAGCGCCGCAGGCCGCCGGAAAGATCCACTCGGATATCGAGCGCGGCTTTATCCGCGCCGAGACCATCAACTTTGACGAGATGATGGCCTGCGGCGGCAGCGTGGCTGCCGCCAAGGAGAAGGGACTGCTGCGCTCCGAGGGCAAGGAGTACGTGGTCAAGGACGGCGACATGATCTACTTCCGCTTCAACGTCTGAACTGCAAACAGATGACCGCGCACGGCAAACGCCGCGCGCGGTCTTTCCCTGTTTTATTCCGTCGTGTCGCCGCCGCGCAGACGGCCGAATGTTCCGCGCAGGCGCTCGCCGAATTTTGGCGGCTGCGTGGGGCGTTCCAGCAGGAAGATGCCGCAGTCCGCGCAGTACCGGCAGTCGGCGAAGCTGCCTTCCCAGATCCCGTGGCTCACCACAAGGTCGCCTTCCTCGTCCGCGCGAAAGGATATGGACTTTTCCTCCTGACTCCAGATGATCTGCCGCGCGCTCTGCAGATAGCCGGAGAGCAATTCCCTGCCGCAGTAGGGGCATTTGTCGCCGATGGTCATTGTGATACGCTCCTTTCCGTCATTGGCAGAACTTCCAAATTCAATATAGCATGAAGCGCCTGTATTTGGCAAGCGGCTCGTGCACCGTTTCATGCACAAACGGCGGCATTTTCGCCCGGATTTCGTATGAAATTGTGCTTGACAGGGGATAACAGTCGGTGTTACGATGATACCGTTCCAAAGGCAGTGACGGGACTTGCACCCGAGTGAGGACGGACAGAGAATGGCGGCCATAGGCTGTGAGCCGCCTGCGGCACCCCTCCGGCGCAGACCTTCCCCGAGCCGATCGCCCGAACATTCCAGTAAGGCGACCCGTGCGGCGCGCGTTACAGCGCCAACTGAGGGAAACTCAGGGTGGAACCGTGTGATTTCAGCACCCCTGTGCCGCAAGGCGCAGGGGTGTTTTTAGTTTAGGAGGAGACATTATGGACGATCAGTACACCTTTGAAAACAAGACCTACAAGGATACCTACCGTCACACCACCAGCCACATTCTCGCCCAGGCCATGAAGCGCCTGTACCCCGAGGTGAAGCTGGCCATCGGCCCTGCCATCGAGGACGGTTTCTATTACGATTTTGACAGCCCCGAGCCGTTCACGCCTGAGGTGCTCGAGAAGCTCGAGGCCGAGATGCGCAAGATCTGCAAGGAAAAGCTGCGTCTCGAACGCTTTGAACTCCCGCGTGAGGAAGCGCTGAAGTTCATGGAGGAGCGCGATGAGCCGTACAAGGTCGAGCTCATCAACGACCTGCCGGAGGACGCCGTTATCTCCTTCTACCGTCAGGGCGAATTCGTGGACCTCTGCGCCGGCCCGCATCTGGATTCTACCGGCCGCGTCAAGGGCAACGCCATCAAGCTCACGAGCGTCACCGGCGCCTACTGGCGCGGCGACAGCAGCCGCAAGATGCTCCAGCGCATCTACGGCACCTGCTTCCCGAAGAAGGAGGAGCTCGACGCGTATCTGGCCCGCATCGAAGAGGCCAAAAAGCGTGACCACCGCAAGCTCGGCAAGGAGCTTGGCCTGTTCACGTTCATGGATGAGGGCCCGGGCTTCCCGTTCTTCCTGCCCAACGGCATGGTGCTCAAAAACCAGCTCATCGACTACTGGCGTGAGATCCATAAGAAGGCTGGCTATGTCGAGATCTCGACACCGATCATGCTCAACCAGGACCTCTGGCACCGCAGCGGCCACTGGGATCATTACAAAGATAATATGTACACGACCGTCATCGACGATGTGCCGTTCGCGCTCAAGCCGATGAACTGCCCCGGCGGCATGCTGGTCTATAAGTCCCAGCCGCACTCCTACCGCGACCTGCCGCTGCGTGTCGGCGAGCTCGGCATCGTGCACCGCCATGAGCTGTCCGGCGCGCTGCACGGTCTGTTCCGCGTCCGCTGCTTCACGCAGGACGATGCGCACATCTTCATGACGCCCGATCAGGTCAAGGATGAGATCAAGGGCGTGGCCAAACTCATCGACGATGTGTACTCGCTCTTCGGCTTCAAGTACCACATGGAGCTGTCCACCATGCCGGAGGACCACATCGGCACGGACGAGCAGTGGGAGGTCGCGACCAACGGCCTTGTCTCCGCACTCAACGAGCTCGGCAAGCCCTATGTCATCAACGAGGGTGACGGTGCGTTCTACGGCCCGAAGATCGACTTCCATCTGGAAGACAGCCTCGGCCGCACTTGGCAGTGCGGCACCATCCAGCTCGACATGCAGATGCCCGAGCGCTTTGATCTCGAGTATGTCGGTGCCGACGGCGAGAAGCACCGCCCGGTCATGATCCACCGCGTCTGCTTTGGCTCCATCGAGCGCTTCATCGGCATCCTCACCGAGCACTATGCCGGTGCGTTCCCGCTGTGGCTCGCGCCCGTGCAGGTCAAGGTCATGCCCATCACCGACCGCACGAATAACTATGCCAAGCACGTTGCCGACCGTCTGGAGAAGGCCGGCCTGCGCGTCGAGGCTGACCTGCGTAACGAGAAGATCGGCTACAAGATCCGCGAGGCGCAGAGCCAGAAGATCCCGTATATGCTCGTCCTCGGCGATAAGGAAGCGGAAAGCGACACGATTTCCGTGCGCAGCCTCTCCGGTGAGCAGAGTGTTGAGACCCTCTCGGACTTCATCGCGCGCCTGCAGGCGGATGTCAAGTCGCGCAAAAGCTGATTTTTCAAATTTGCCCGTATAAGAAACACGCTCCTTCGCAGACTAGAACCAAACGTCAGCGAAGGAGTTTTGTATATGCAGAAACGATCCAAACGTTTGCGTCTCGCGCTCGCAGTGCTGCTTTCGGTGAGCATGGTGCTCGTCGCGCTCGCCCCGGCTGTCGAGGCTGCCTCGTATAAAAAGGGCTCCAGCGGCGCCATGGTCACGCAGATCCAGACGAAGCTCAAAAGCTGGGGTTACTATACCGGCACAGTGGACGGCGCCTATGGCAGCGGTACAGAGCGCGCCGTGCGCGCCTTCCAGCAGAAAAACGGCCTGACCGTTGACGGAAAAGCCGGCGACCAGACGCTGGCGGCCATGGGCCTGTCCGCAGGCAGCGGCAATTCCGGCGGCTCCGGCGGTGCGTCCGGTTCACAGGTCGATCTGCTCGCGCGCCTGATCTCGGCCGAGGCCCGCGGCGAGCCGTATTCCGGTCAGGTGGCCGTCGGCGCCGTCGTGCTCAACCGCATCAAGCACCCGTCGTTCCCGAATACGCTCTCCGGCGTCATCTATCAGAGCGGGGCATTTACGTGCATCACGGACGGGCAGTTCAATCAGCCGGTCGCGGAGAGCGCCTATCGCGCCGCGCGTGACGCACTCAACGGGGTCGACCCGTCCGGCGGCGCGATCTATTATTTCAATCCGTCCACGGCCACCAGCTCGTGGATCTGGTCCCGGCCGCTCATCACGGTCATCGGCAAGCACCGGTTCTGTTCCTGAGCGTCTGAGAACACCGCAAAATAGGGGATGCGGCAGCGTATCCCCGCTACATATTGAGGCCTGAAGAAATAACGTCAAAAAGTTTAAAAAGAGTATTGACAAATGGCAACAGGAAGTGCTATATTATCAAACACGCGAGGGGTTGTGCGTCACGAACGAACGAAACTTCCGAAAGAAAGTTGAAAAAAGTTCTTGACAAAGCGAACTGCGTGTGGTAGTATAAACAAGCTGTCGCCGAGAGGCGCAGCGGCGTGTACCTTGTAAATTAAACAATGTAAGAACACAAAACTGATAAAGTTTTGTAGCTTATGCAAAATAAGCACCAGAAAAGGGTTCTTAACATCGGAAACGATGTAAAACAATTCTTTTGAGAGCTAGATAGCAATCTAAGATTTTGGTTGTATCCGTTTTTAAATTTTTAGAGACGGTTATGATATGATTTATAGAGAGTTTGATCCTGGCTCAGGATGAACGCTGGCGGCGTGCCTAACACATGCAAG
>OLFV01000564.1_pt1 | contig 43143 bp, 39 predicted proteins | sample 1605551 | NCBI WGS metagenome assembly OLFV01 (sample SAMEA3888922, study PRJEB22519) | human gut metagenome | biome: human gut; feature: human-associated habitat; material: faeces | place: Denmark | collected 2011 | reverse complement strand
AATGCCTGCGCGCGGCGTTGCCGCGTTAGCGTTGCTATACGACTTGGCCTACTTCTATTATCCGCTGCCGCTCTGCCCAGCTTGCAGAAGTGCGGACTAATTTCCGTCCACCGTCAGCCTCCATATTGCAGCGAGTGCCAGCAAGGCCGCCTCGGCAGACAAAACAGTGAAAATCTGTAGTAGACGGAAATTGCGTAAGGGTAACGAATCGCAGGCAAAGCGACAGCGAAGATAGAAGAAAGTCAAATCGTATAGCAACAAAAATAGCAGGCACTCGATTCGGCAAGCGCCGCAGCTCTTCAAGCTGCTCGCTTGCAATGCAAACCTTTCTCTTGGGGGTTCAAAAGGGGGATATTCTCTTTCGTGAAAGAGAATATCCCCCTTTTATTCGCTCCCCTGCACGGTGCAGGGGCATAAAGCTCTGTTAGTCTTCGACTAACTTCCCCTCCGCATCCAGATGTGCCTTCTTGACCTCATTGCCGGTGAACTTGGCGATTTCATCCAGCCGCATGCCGGAGGGATAATCCGACACCAGTGTGTACGCCACGCCGCGGCGCTTGGCGCGGCCCGTGCGGCCGATGCGGTGGACGTAATACTCGTTTTCAAGCGGCACGTCGTAGTTGAACACCGCATCGACGTCGTCGACGTCGATGCCGCGGGCGGCCACGTCGGTCGCGACAAAGATCGGCAGCTCGCCGCGGCGGAAGCGCGCCATGACGGCCTCGCGCTTTTTCTGCGGGATATCGCCGTGGATGCAGTCGGCCTCGAGGCCTTCCATCATCAAAAACGCCTTGAGCCGCTCGGTCATGCCCTTCGTGTTGCAGAACGCCATCACGCGCTCGTGGCCCTCGGCGCGGATGATCTGCGCCATGACATGCGCCTTGTCGTTCTGGCCCACGTCGATGCGGTACTGCGCGATATCGGGCTTATTCTCCTCCTTGGCCTGCACGGTGATCTCCTCAGGGTCGCGCTGGTACATCCAGCTGATGTCCATGACCTCGCGCGAGATCGTCGCGGAGAACATACCGAGATTGCGGCGGGAAGACAGCTTGTCCAGAATGCGCGTCACATCGTGGATGAAGCCCATGTCGAGCATGCGGTCGGCCTCGTCGAGCACGACGGTCTTGACGTTGTCGAGTTTGACGGTGCGGCGCTTCATGTGGTCGCTCAGGCGGCCCGGCGTCGCCACGACGATCTGCGGGTGCTTTTTGAGCGCGTCGATCTGCTTGCCGATGGGCGCGCCGCCGTACAGGCACACGATGCGCACGCCCGGAAGATAGACGCAAAGGTCGCGCAGTTCCGCCGTGATCTGCATGGCGAGCTCGCGCGTCGGCGCTAAGATGACAGCCTCGGTCTCCTCGCTGCCGGGCTCGATGTGCTCGATGATGGGGATGCCGAAGGCAAAGGTCTTGCCCGTGCCGGTGGGCGCCTTGGCGATGACGTCCTTCCACTCGCGCATCGGCGGGATGCAGCCCGCCTGCACGGGGGTACTCTCTTCAATATTTTTCTTTTTCAGTGCGCGCTGGACCTCTTCGGTCAGACCCAAAGAGTCAAAGCGCACGCCCTGTGTGAATTCCATAGCGTTTTCCTCTGTTTTCTCATATTTTCAGTCGTGTATGATTATATCACGGCTGTCAATACGGTAAGGTTCAGGGGCACTTGAATTCACGTGCGCTCGCTTCACGGGACGGGCTGAGGACAAGGCAAAGGAAGCACAGCATTTCAACCTTGCCCCTTTTGACCAGTATACGGCTTTCTGTTTGCCAGACCGGGATCGCGTTCATTGATCGTCTTGTGCCCTGTCGACCACAGCAATAGCGCTTTCTTTTTCGATAACTGCGGGCGAGGTCTCCTGAATGCTCCCCCGATAAACGATTTTTACAACATCGCCTATGTTCCATTCCTCTCCCGTTGGAATATGCTTCAAATAGTCATTGACAATGTATTTTTGCCCGTCCTCCGCCACAACGGTCATACTTCCTGTTTTTTCATCAAAATCACAAATCGTTCCCCGCACACTCTTCCAGCTATTGATAAATAAGAAAAGGAGAAGCACGGCACAAAGGAGCAGGATCGCAATTCGTTTCATAACAGTTACCCCCTTAACAAATTAAATTTCAGTTTATATGATATCTATATAGACGACAGCATCGGCAAAAAGTTTCATCTTTTTGCATTGTACGATCATTTTCTGATCCTTATAAGGCTCAAGGGGCCCACAGCATATGCCAAGCTGCACAGATTCGCTCCCTTGTGGGACACTTCGTTTTCTGCCGCAATTTTTGACCGCCGGTTGCTTGTCAGTTGGGGTAAGCTATGGTACAATCATCGTACTAATTCCATGGATGGAGGATAGCAATATGAAAATCGTCATCGTCACCGGCAGCGCGCACAGGCATGGCACGGCCGCTACGCTGACCGATTAGTTCCAGCGCGGCGCGGAAAGCGCGGGACACGAGGTCTTCCGCTTCGACGCGGCGTTCAAGGACGTGCACCCCTGCATCGGCTGCGACAAGTGCGTCCGCACCAGTGAGTGCACATTCGAGGCTGACGACATGAAGGAGCTCAATCGCACCTTCCCGAGGCCGATGCGGTCATCTTCGTCTCGCCGATCTATTATTTTGACTTCAACGCCCAGCTCAAGGCGGTCATCGACCGCTTTTACGCCAACAATGAAGCGCTGATGGGCAAAAAGAAGGCCGTTTTCCTCACCGCGATGGCCGATGAGGATCAAAAGACTGCCTCCGGCGCGAACGCTTCGTTTGACCTCATGGCCGACTATCTCGGCTGGGAGATCGTGGGCAGGCTGAATGTCGGCGGCTGCTCCACGGCGGACGATCTTCACGAAGAAGACCTGACCGCCGCTTACGAGCTCGGCAAGAATCTGTAAACAGTTGATCGTATAAAAAAAGAGGACTTGCTTTGCAAGCCCTCTTTTTTATTGTCGAAACATTCTGCTGTTGTACACGGCCAACGCCGCAATGAGCGACAGAACAGTGGAAAAGATCAGCTTCACCGGCGCGAGCGCTTGCAGGCTGGCGAGAAAATACGTCCAGCCGTCGGCTTCCAGCTTGATGCGAAAGGCAGGAATGCAATAGCCCATCGCAACATACGCCGCGGCAAAGATCACGGCAAACGCTATGATCGCCCAGCGTCTCTTTTTCATCTCCCACGCTCCTTTCTTATCACTGCACCGCGCAGCCGCCCCATTCGACGACCGTGAAGCCCGTGCGCTCGGGCGCGGAAAGCCCCTGCGCGGGAAGGTCGACAAATTTTTCCGATGGCTGCCACGCCATGAAGACGCGCAGCAGCGTGTCAGGCGCGGGATCGACCGTGAGCTTGGCAGAATCCGTATAAACGTCCTGCTGGAACGAAATCAGATTGTAGGCGTTGTCCTGCATCTGCGGCAGCCAGTAGATGATAAACTCGTTCGCCTCCTCGCGATTAAGGCCGAGCTGCGTGAGCGCATTCTCGAGGAACGCCGCGGTGTCCTCCCCCGAAACGCAGAAGCCGGTGGAAAAGTCGTAATCCGTCCCCGACGTGCCCTCCCAGTAGAGGTAGCGGTAGGTTTGGCCGCTCTCGTCCGTCAGCGTGCCATCCGGCGCGGCGCGGACGCTCCAGCCGTCACCGTAGGCGGGATAGGCGCACGTCAGCTCGCCCGCAAGATCAAGTGTCACGCGCACATCCGTCTCCTGCTCGGGATATAGATAAATCACAGGCTTTTCGTCACTCACCTCTTCCTTCGGTTCCCGCCCGCAGGCCGAGAGCGAAAAGAGCAGCAAACACGCAAGGGCAAGGGAGAGTAGCTTCTTCATGGCAGAGTCCTCCTTTTGTTGTTATATTGATAATAGACGTAAATCTCCACGAAAAAGTTCCAATTTTCGCGTCCGCAGACGCGAAATCTATGTAATCCGTTTTCTGCCGCGACATGTGCGTGGCAGAAAACACTTTGCGCGAAGTGAGCGTCGAATTGTCCGCTTAAATCGGACAACCGAGGCGCAGAACGAAGCGAATCTTTACAAAGAAGTGGCACAGCCACTTCTTTGTAAAAATCAAAAGAGGGACAGCAAAGCTGTCCCTCTTTTGAAATCTTTATTTGTGCGGTACCTGCCAGATCGTATCCGCGTACTGCGCGACGGCGCGGTCGGCGGCGAAGATGCCGCTGCGGGCGATGTTGATGAGCGACATGCGGTTCCATTCCTCGCTTCTTGCGTAGGTGTCTGCCATGCGCTGCTCGGCGGCGCAGTAGGACGCGAAGTCCTGCAAGAGCATGTATTCATCGTTCATCAGCAGCCGCGAGGCGAGATCGTCGTAGGAAACGCCGTCTGAGAAGCCCGCCTTGAGCTTATCGATCACCGCGCGCAGGTTCTCGTCGCGCGCGTAGAGCTTCTGCGGGGCGTAGCCCTCGCGCTTGAGGCGCACGACCTCGTCGGCGTGCAGTCCGAAGAGGAACATGTTCTCGTCGCCGAGCCTCTCGTGCATCTCGACGTTCGCGCCGTCGAGCGTGCCGACGGTCAGCGCGCCGTTCATCATGAACTTCATGTTGCCCGTGCCGCTGGCCTCCTTGCCAGCGGTGGAGATCTGCTGGCTCACCTCGCTCGCGGGCATCAGATGCTCGGCGAGCGACACGCGGTAGTTCTCAAGGAACACCACCTGCAGCCTGTCGCGGCAGATGGGGTCGGCGTTGATCTCAGCGGCAAGGGAGTTGATGAGGCGGATGATGCGCTTGGCGACCGCGTAGCCCGGCGCGGCCTTCGCGCCGAACAGGAACACGCGCGGCTGCATGGCGCGGTTCGGGTCGTTTTGCAGCTGTTGATAGAGGTAGATGATATGCATCGCGTTCAAAAGCTGACGCTTATACTCGTGCAGGCGCTTGACCTGCACGTCGAAGATCGCGTCGGTGTTGAGCACGATGCCCTGCGTCTTTTTGACGTAGGCGGCAAAATCGAGCTTATTCGCGCGCTTGATCTCGCCGAGGCGGTTCAGCACCGCGGTGTCGTCTGCATAGGCCTCGAGCTTTTTAAGCGCTTCGGGGTGCAGGAGGTATTCATCCCCGCCCGCGAGCGCGCGCACGAGCTCGTCGAGCCGCGGGTTGATCTGCGCGAGCCAGCGGCGGTGGTCGATGCCGTTGGTGACATTCTTGAACTTCTCCGGCTCCATCGCGCACTGGTATTTAAAAACGTCGTTTCGCAGGATGTCCGAGTGCAGAGCGCTCACGCCGTTCACGGCCATGCCGCCCGCGATGCACAGGTTTGCCATGCGGACCTGGCCGTCCCAGATGATGGCCAATTCACGCGTTTTGGCTTCGTCGTGGTAGTAGTTTTCGATTTTTTCCTGATAGCGGCGCGCGATCTCGGTGATGATCGTCCACACGCGCGGCAGAAGCGACTGCATCAACTCCTGCGGCCAGCGCTCCAGCGCCTCGGAAAGCACCGTGTGGTTCGTGTAAGCGACGGAGTGCGTCGTAATGTTCCACGCCGTGTCCCAGTCGAGGCCCGCATCATCCATCAGGATGCGCATGAGCTCGGGGATGACGAGCGCGGGGTGCGTGTCGTTGATCTGAATGACATTCTTTTCGTGGAAGTTCGCCGCCGTACCGTAGACCTCGATGTGCTTGCGCACGATGGACTGCACGGTCGCGGAGACGAAGAAATACTGCTGCTTTAAGCGCAGGCTCTTCCCCTCGGGATGGTTGTCCTCGGGATAGAGCACCTTCGCGATGGTCTCGGCCATCGCGTGCTGCTCCTGTGCGCGCAGATACTCGCCCTGCGAAAAGAGCGACATGTCGAGCGGCACGGGGGACTTCGCGTCCCAGAGGCGCAGCGTGTTGACATGCTTCGTGCCGTAGCCCGCGATCTCCATGTCGCAGGGGATAGCCAGCACCTCGGTCTCACCCTCGGGCACGACATGCAGCCGCCCGTCGTCCCAGAACTGGCGGACCGTGCCGCCGAAGCGGACGGTCTCGGTCTCCTGCGGCTTGGGCAGCAGCCACGCGCCGCCGAGGTCCTTCCAGTTGTCCGGCAGCTCGACCTGCTGGCCGTCGACGATGCGCTGACGGAAAATGCCGAGCTCATAGCAGATGGAATAGCCCGCGGCGGGGATGTCGAGCGTCGTCATCGAGTCGAGATAGCACGCGGCCAAGCGGCCGAGGCCGCCGTTGCCGAGACCCGCGTCGGGCTCGCTTTCAAAGATGTCCGCTGCGCGGAAGCCCAGCTCGTCGAGCGCTTCGGTCAGAATTTCGCCGACGCCTAAATTGAACGCGTTTTTCATCAGGCTGCGGCCCATCAGAAATTCCATCGACAGGTAGTGCACCTGACGGCGGTGTTCCTCGCGGGTCTCGCGCATGGTGTCCACGCTGCGCTCGGCCATCACGTCGCGCAGGACAAGGGCGCTCGCGCGCATCATCTGCGCATCGTTCGCCTCCTCCACGGTGCTGCCGAAGCTGACCTTCAGCTTTTCGCACAGCGCGTCTTTCATTTTCTTCACAGAGTCAATGGTCATAGATCGTTTTCCTTTTCTTTATCGGCAGATGGATTCGTAAATGTGGCGGTATTCCTGCGCCGAGCGCGTCCAGCTGAAATCTGCGGTCATGCCGCGCTGCTGGAGCATCGCGTAGGCGCCCTTGTTGTCATGGTAAAGGTCAATGGCCTCGCAGATCACGTGGCACATGTCGCCAGCGTTGTAGTTGGCAAAGGTGAAGCCGTTGCCCTGTCCGTTCCAGGCTTCATACGCGTGGACAGTGTCCTTTAATCCGCCGGTCTCGCGCACGATGGGCACCGCGCCGTAGCGCATCGCGATCATCTGCGAGAGCCCGCACGGCTCGCTCTTCGAGGGCATCAGGAAGAGGTCTGCGCCCGCGTAGATCTGCATGGCGAGCTGCTCGGAATAGCCGAGGTAGACGGCCATGCGTCCGCCGTAGCGCTGCTTGGCGTACTCAAAAAACGTCTCGTACTTCGCGTCGCCCTTGCCGAGCACGACGAACTGTACGTCCTTGCCCATAAATGCGTCGAGCGTTTCGCACACAAGGTCGAGCCCCTTGTGGGAGACAAGGCGCGTGACCATCGCAAGGATGGGCGTATCGGGCCGTTCCTGCAGCCCCAGCACGCGCTGGAGCGCTGCCTTGTCCTTCTTCTTTCCGGCAAGGTCATCGGGCGAATACGCCGCTGCGAGGCTCTTGTCGCGCGACGGGTCATAGCGCTGCATGTCGATGCCGTTGAGCACGCCGTGGAGCTTGCGCGCGTTCATGCTCATCACGTTTTCCAGCCCGTGGGCAAAGTACGCGTACTTGAGCTCCTGCGCGTAGGTCGGGCTCACGGCGGTCACGGCGTCCGCCGTGACGATCGCGCCCTTTAAAAGGTTCACATCGCCGCCGAATTCGATCGTGCCGCCGTCGAACCAGCCATGGTCCAGGCCGAACAGGTCTTCGACCGTGCGGCTGCCGTAGCGGCCCTGATATTCGATATTATGCACCGTAATGACGGTTCGGATTCCCTTATAAAAGTCGTCGCGCACGGCTTCATCCCTGATGTAGATGGGCACAAGCGCGCTCTGCCAGTCGTTGCAGTGGACAACGTCGGGCTTTTGCGGCAGGGACTTGAGCAGTTCCGTCACCGCGCGGGAGAAAAAGCCAAAGCGCTCGCCGTCGTCATAGTAGCCGTAGAGCTCGCTGCGGCGGAAATACGTCTCATTGTCGACAAAGTACCACGTGACGCCGTCGCGCTCGAGCGAAAAGAGCCCGCAGTAGACGCTGCGCCACGCAAGGCGCACGAACGTCCACTTTTCAAAGTGGAGCTGCTCACCCCACTTGTCCTTCACGCGCTCGTAAAGCGGCAGGATGACGCTCACGCGGTCTCCGTTTGCCGCGAGCGCCTGCGGAAGGCTGCCGGCCACGTCGGCAAGGCCGCCCGTCTTGCAAAAGGGGACCGCCTCGCTCGTCACATACAAAATGTTCATCTGCAAGCTCCTTTCTTTTGTTTGCTGCTTTTATACAATGCTGCCCTTGCTCACGGCAAGCGGGTAGCTCTCGTGTCCGATGAGTGTGCCGCCGCGGCGGATGTGGACGTCCTTGTCGGCGATGACGCAGCCGAGCGTCACGCCGTCCTCCACCACGGTATTCTTAAAGAGGATGCAGTTTTTGACTTGGCTCCCCTTGCCGACCTTGACGCCCGGGAAGAGGATGCTCCCCTCTACGCTGCCCTCGATCTGGCAGCCGTCGGCGATCAGCGAATTGACACAGCGCGAGTCTGGCGCGATGTACGACGCCGCCTCGTCATCCTCTTTAGCGAGGATGGGCCGCTCGGCACACAGGAGCTCGGAGCGGATGGCGGGATCTAAGAGCTGCATGCTGCGCTCATAGTATTCCTGCACCGTGCGCAGCTGCGCGGCAAAGCCGTCCCACAGGAAAGCGCGCAGGTCGAGCTTGTCGCCCATGGCGCAGAGCACATCGCTGCGGAAGCTGTATTTGTCCTGCGCGGCGCACTCGTCCACAAGGGAGATAAGAAGGTCGCGGCTCAGAAGGTAGATCTCCAGGCTGCGGCAGCCGCTCGCCTTGTGCGGCGCGCAGCGCGTCTCGGTGATGCGGCCCGCTTCGTTGACGGTGAAATACGTGGCGTTTTCCACAAACTGGCCGCTCTCGGTGCAGACGCAGGTGATGTCCGCGCCGCTTTCGATGTGCGCGTCCAGCACCTTCTGCAGCGGCAGATTGATGATAAGGTCGCTGTCGGACAGGACGACATACTTCTGCCGGATCTCGTGCAGGTACGACCGCACGCCCGAGAGCGCCTCCATCTTGCCGCGGAATTCCTCCACGCCGAACTTGCGCGCGTCGGCAAAGGGCGGCAGCAGCTTGAGACCGCCGTTCTTGCGCGCCATGTCCCACGTCTTGCCGCTGCCGATGTGGTCGAGCAGGCTTTGATAGTTGCCGTGCAGCACAACGCCGACGTCTGTGATGCCTGCGCCCGCCATGTTGGAGAGCATGAAGTCGACCACGCGGTAGCGCCCGCCGAACGGCACAGAGCCGGGCATGCGCGCTTCGGTCAGCTCGCGAAGGCCGGGAGCCTTTTCATAGGCAAAGATGATGCCGTGCAGTCCGTTCATCGTACCGTCTCCTTTCCGTCCACGCTGCGCATGCGGTTGGCAGGCAGCACATAGTCATCCGCGACCGCCGCGCCGGGGCCGAGCACCGTGATGCCCCACTGCTCCGGCGGCACCGCCTCGGGCGGCGCGCCGACAAAGGCGTGCTCGCCGACGACGCCGTTCTCGCCGATGATGGCGTAGGAGACGCGCGCGTCCTTTTTGACGACCGCGCCGGGCATCAGGATGGAGTACTGGACGCTTGCGCCCTCCTCCACTGTGCAGCGCTCAGAGAGGACGGAGTTCTCCGCCTCCCCCTCGACCGTGCAGCCGCGCGCGACGACGCTGTGCTCCACGTGCGCGTTGACGCCTAAGTACGCCGGCGGCGCAGAGACGGAGCGGCCATAGATCGGCCAGTCCTTTTCGAGAAGATCGAGCCCGCTGCCGGTCGCGAGCATATCCATGTTCGCGTCCCACAGGGAGTCGAGCGTGCCGACATCCTTCCAGTAGCCGGAGAAGCGGTACGCCGCCATCTTTTCCCCGTTTTGCAGCATCTTGGGGATGATGTTTTTGCCGAAGTCGTTGCTGCTCGCCTCGTCGCTCTCGTCCTCGATGAGGTACTCACGCAGCTTTTTCCACGTGAAGACGTAAATGCCCATCGACGCGAGGTTGCTCTTGGGATGCGCGGGCTTTTCCTCGAATTCCGTGATCGTGTCGTTTTCGTCCACGTTCATGATGCCAAAGCGCGGCGCATCCTCCCAGGGCACCTCCATAACGGAGATAGTACAGTCCGCGCCCGCTTTTTTGTGGTGGGCGAGCATCTTGGCGTAATTCATCTTGTAGATGTGGTCGCCCGAGAGGATGAGCACATACTCGGGGTCGTACATGTCGACAAAGCCGATGTTCTGGAAGATGGCGTTGGCCGTGCCCTTATACCACGACGCACCGCCCGCGCTCTGATACGGCGGCAGGATGTGCACGCCGCCGTCCGCGCGGTCGAGATCCCACGGCTGGCCCGAGCCGATGTAGCGGTTGAGCTCCAGCGGGCGGTACTGCGTCAGAACGCCGACGGTGTCGATGCCAGCGTTGGCGCAGTTTGAGAGCGGAAAGTCAATGATGCGGAACTTGCCGCCAAACGGCACGGCGGGCTTCGCCATATTCTCCGTGAGCACGTAGAGACGGCTGCCCTGGCCGCCGGCAAGCAGCATGGCGATACATTCTTTCTTCACGCTTGTTCTCTCCTCCTTGTTTCGTTGCCGTCCGGTCACACCTCGGGCGGCTCGTTGGTTTTCTCCTCTTCCTGCCATTCGCCCTCGCCCGCGAAGAACACCGCGCCGAGCGGTGGGATGGTCACGCACAGCGAGCAGGGCTTGCCGTGCGAGGGGATGGACTCGGTCAAAAGCTCTCCTTCGTTGCGCCAGTCGCCCGTGCCGCCGTATGCGGGAAGGTCGGTGGTAAACACCTCGCGGTACGTCTTTTTCGGCGGGACGCCGAAGCGGTAGTCCGCGCGTCCGACGGGCGAGAAGTTGACCGCCGCGATGAGCTCGCGCCCTTTCCGGTCGCGCCGGACGAAGACGACGACGTTGTTGTGGTTGTCGTCGGCGACGAGCCACTCAAAGCCCTCCCATGAAAAGTCAATGTCCCAAAGCGGGCTCTGCGACAGGTAAAAGCGGTTGATGTCCTTGAAAAACCGCTGAGTCTGCTGATTTTCTTTGTTTTCGAGCAAATACCAGTCGAGCTGAGAGGCAAAATTCCACTCGTGCCACTGGCCCAGCTCCGCACCCATGAACGTGAGCTTCTTGCCCGGATGGGCGAGCAGGTACGCCGTAAACGCGCGCACCCCCGCCAGCTGCTGCCAGTCGTCGCCCGGCATCTTGCCGCGAAGCGAGCCCTTCATGTGCACGACCTCGTCGTGCGAGATCGGCAGGACGAAATTCTCCGAAAAGGCGTACATCAGCGAGAACGTGATGTCCTTGTGGTGGAACTGGCGGAACCAGGGGTCAAGCTTCAAATAGTGGCACATGTCGTTCATCCAGCCCATGTTCCACTTGAGGTTGAAGCCGAGGCCGCCATCCTTGGCGGGCCGTGTGACGAGCGGCCACGCGGTCGACTCCTCGGCGACCATCAGCGCATTGGGATTGACGGAAAACGCGGTCTCGTTGAGCGCGCGCAGGAAGTCGATGGCCTCTAAATTCTCGTGCCCGCCGTTGATGTTTGGCGTCCAACGGCCATTTTCGCGGCCATAGTCGAGGTACAGCATCGACGCGACCGCGTCCACGCGCAGGCCGTCCACATGGAACTCGCGCAGCCAGAACGCAGCAGAGGAAAGGAGAAAGCTCTTCACCTCGCCGCGGCCATAGTCGAACACACGCGTTCCCCAGCCCTCGTGCTCGCGCTTATTGGGGTCGGCGTATTCGTAGCAGGGCGTGCCGTCAAAGTCGATGAGGCCGTGCGCGTCCTTGCAGAAGTGCGACGGCACCCAGTCTAAAATGACGGAAATGCCCTTTTGGTGCAGATGGTCGACAAAGTACATAAAGTCCCTGGGCGTGCCGTAGCGCGACGTTGCGGCAAAATAGCCGGTGCACTGATAGCCCCAGGAATCATCAAGCGGATACTCGGTGACGGGCATGAGCTCAACGCAGTTGTAGCCAAGGTCCAGAACGTGATCCGCCAGCTCGCGCGCGAGCGTGCGGTAGTCGTAAAAATCGCCGTTTTCGTGCCGCCGCCATGAGCCGAGGTGGACCTCGTAAATGTTGAGCGGCGAGCGGTCGAGGGGTGCCTTTGTGCGGCTCGCGCGCCATTCGTCATCCCCCCAGCGGTAGCCGCCGAGGTCATAGAGCTTGCTGGCCGTACCGGGGCGGGTCTCGGCGTGGAAGGCGTAGGGGTCGGCCTTGAGGACCGTTTCGCCCGATTGTGCCGTCACGGCGAACTTGTAGGTATCGTAGCGCTTGAGGGACGGCACAAAACACTCCCAGAAACCGTCCGCGTTCTTTTTCATCGGGTGGGCGTAGCCGTTCCAGCCGCAGAAATCGCCCACAACGGACACATACGCGGCGTTCGGCGCCCAGGTGCGGAAGACGTAGCCGTCTTTCCCCGACCGCCGCGTGCGGTGCGCGCCGAGATAGCGGTAGGCCTCGCTGTTCGTGCCGCTGTAAAAGGCTGCGGCGTCAAATCGTCTGCCAGTTTGTTTCATGCCTCTTGTCCTTTCTCCTCATAGAGCGTATGAGAGCGGCGCAGCACCTTATTCCTCATCCGGTGCGCGCTGCACTGCCGCGCCGCCGAGGCCGAAATCGTCCTCCACGCTCGCCGTGTCGCGGCGGAGCATATTTTCCATCACGCGGATATCGCTGTCGATGTCCATCGCCTCGTTGCGGTACAAATCGTCGAGCTGCTTGTCAAAGCCCTTGATGAGGGCATCCATCGTCTCTTCGATGCGCTCCTGCGCGCGGGAGAGATTCTCGCCCTCGATGCCCGCCTCTTCAAACTTGGCGTAGCTGTCAAGCAGCTTGAGCGTCGTGGGCAGGTAGTAATTGAGGAACGTCGCGGCCTGCTGCTGCTTTTCGGGATGCTCCTCGACCTCGCGGAAAATTTTGCCCGCAACGGTCTCGAGATGGTCGATCTTCTCGCTCAGCACGGGGTCGGCGATGCGGTCGTTGGCCGAGCGGATGGCGCGCAGTGCGCCCGCATAGCCCTCGTTGGCCTCCTTGGGCGTGACGTTTTCCTTTTTCGCGGCCGCATTCGCGTAGTCGGCAAAGGCGTCGGCGCTGCGGAAGAAGATGCCGCGGCCGCTGTCTAAGTACGCGCCCGTGCCGAGCAGACCCTTTTCGACCATGTAGTCAAGGTCACTCTCGATCTTTTTGCGGCTCTTGCCCGTCACGGTGCAGAGCTCCTCCACGCTGATGTAGCCGCGCTCGCCCATCACGGCGAGATAGCGCGCGATGCGCGCACTGCGGCGCTTCATGCGCTGACCGGCAGCAAACATCGCGATACCGCCGGCGAGGAAGCCGCACTTGGACAGCATGTACTCGGCCATGTAGGAATACCAGCCGTAGCCGATGATCTCGCCGATGTTAGAGATCAGCCCGCTGCCGGCAGCCAAGGCGATAATGCCGCCGATGATCATCAGCGTGCGCGCGGTCTTGTCGGAAGTCTTCGGCGCGCGGTTCATCTTTTTCGCTGTCTGCACAACGGTCTTTTCTACCTTGTTCGTACTGCGCGCCGTAACGTTCGCGTTCGGACTGGTGCTCGTGCGCGTGCCACTGCGCGGCGAACTCACCTTTTTCGGCTTGTCCGAGAGCTTGGAGATGAGCGCGATGAGGCCGATGGGCCACAGGCCGAAGGCAAACAGCGCCGCGATCAAAATCCAGCCGCCGACGTCGACATCGTTCTTTTTCTTCGTTTTTCCGCCGCTCTCGTCAAAGCGGAACGAACCGGTCTCGGGATCGTATTCAAAATCCTTGCTCATTTACCTGTTCTCCTTTTTCTTGCCCGCTCTCGCGGCGCGCTCGCGCTCAAAGTCGACGATCTTCGTCTTTTTACCTGTCTTTTCGTCCAGCACATAGAGCGTATTGAGCTGGGATTTTAGGTTTGCCTTCACCGAGTCGATGTAGTCGCGGCGCAGCTGCGCCTGCTCCTCCTTCTCCTCGTCGGTCAAGCCTTCAGCTTTGGCCTTGTGCGCCAGCGCGTTGATGCGCGCGATCTTTTCATCCATCGTCATTGTTTACTTCTCCTTACAGGTATCGGCGCAGCAGCAGCGCCGTTCTTCCTTTTTTACTCAGGCCGCCGACCTCGGCGACCTCGAACTTGCCGAGGCCGCGGGCGGAGATCACATCCCCCTGCGCGACGGGGGCGTCGCTCTTGAACGTTTCGCGGTAGTTGAGCTGCACGCGGCCCGAGGAAATGAGCTCCTGCGCCTTGCCGCGGCTCATCGAAAAGCCCCTCGCCGCCACGGCGTCGAGCCGCAGTGTCGAGACCGTGTCGCGAATCTCCTTGACCTTGAGCTCGGGGACGCTCAAGTCTGAAAGCTCGATCTCGCTGACCGAGAGCTTCACGCGCCCCGCGCTCGTCACGTTTTGCAGCAGATACGGCGCGATATCGCGCGAGACGATCAAATCGCACGAACCCTCCGACACCAAAATGTCGCCGAGCTTTTCGCGCGTGACGCCCTGCGCCATCAGCGAGCCGAGAAAGTCGCGGTGCGTCAGCGTATCTTCCTTGCGATACGTGCAGCGGAGCGCCGTCATGTACTCGCTCTCGTCGGCCTCCTCCTGCCAGTCGGGCAGAAAGAGGAGCATTCTCCGCTCCGCGCGCTCAAATCCACCGCAGAAGGCGCAGCCGTCATGAATGGCGGCGGCGTGCAGTAGGTCCTGCGCGCTGCGCTGCTCAGCGGGGCTCAAAAAGTCCGTCGCCGACGGGATATTGCGGTTTCTGCTCTGCTCACACTTGTCCAGAATGTGCGCCAGCAGCACGCGCTCATCGCCATTGCGCGCGGCGCGATCCAAAAGCTGCCGTCTGTCCATCATGCTTTCCCATTCTGCGTGCGCCAGAGGGACGCATACTCGCCGTTTTGCGCGAGCAGCGCCTCGTGGCTGCCCTGCTCGGCGATGCGGCCATTCTCGACGACGAGGATGCGGTCCGCCGAGCGGATGGTCGAGAGGCGGTGCGCGATCACAAGCGTCGTGCGCCCACGCGCGAGCTCGTCGAAAGCGTGCTGAATTTTGACCTCCGTCACGCTGTCGAGCGCGCTCGTCGCCTCGTCCAGAATGAGGATGGGCGGGTTTTTGAGGAAGATGCGCGCGATGGACACGCGCTGCTTCTGTCCGCCGGAGAGCATCGTGCCGCGCTCGCCGACATAGGTGTCGAAGCCGTGTGGCATGGCCATGATATCATCGTAAATCTCCGCGCGCTTCGCCGCTTCGACGATCTCCTCGTCCGTTGCGTCGGGGCGGCCATAGCGGATATTCTCGCGCACCGTGTCGGCAAAGAGGAACACATCCTGCTGCACGATGCCGATGGCGCGGTGAAGGGACGACTGCGTAAGAGAGCGCACATCTTCCCCGTCGATACGGATCGCGCCCTCGCTCACCTCGTAAAAGCGCGGGATGAGCTGGCAGAGCGTCGACTTGCCTCCGCCGGAGGGGCCGACGATGGCGAGCATCTCGCCAGGCCTTATATGCACGCTCACGTCGTGGAGCACGCCTTCATTCTCCTCGCCCTCGTAAGAAAAGCTCACATGGTCGACGTCGATCTCGCCGCGGCAGTGTTTGAGCCCCTTCGCGTCCGGTGCGTCCTTGAGCGCGGGCTCGACGCGCATGAGCGCCGTGAAGCGCTCAAGACCTGCAAAGCCACGAGCAAAAATCTCAGAGAAATTCGCAAGCTTTCGCACGGGGTTGATGAACGTTGCGATGTAAAGGGAAAACGTGATGAGGTCAATGTAGTTCATCTCGCCGCGCATGATGAGATAGCCGCCCACCGTGATGACGGCGGCAGAGAGCAGCGTCATAAAAAATTCCATCGTCGCGTTGAACACACCCATCTCGTGGTGGAATTTACGCTTGGAGACCTTGAATTCCTCGTTCGCCGCGTTGAATTTGTCGATCTCCTCTTCCTCGTTGGCAAAGGCGCGCGCCGTGCGGATGCCGGAGAGCGACGACTCGATGCCGACATTGATGGCGGCAGTCTTCTGCTTCTCGCCGCGCGAGGCTGCCGTCATCTTGCTGCGGCGCGACATGATGACCGCGATGAACACCGGCAGGATGCACGCCACGACCAGCGCGAGCCGCCACTCGATGGAAAACAGGATGGCGAGCGCGCCGACGATCGTCAGCGTCGAAATGAGCAGGTCCTCGGGGCCGTGGTGGGCGAGCTCCGTGATCTCGAAGAGATCGCTCGTCAGCCTGCTCATAAGCTGGCCCGTGCGGTTGTGGTCAAAGAAGCTGACGTCCAGCTCCTGCACGTGCGTGAAAAGGTCGCGGCGGATGTCCGCCTCCACCAGAATGCCGAATGTGTGTCCCCAGTAGGAAATGACATAGTATAAAAGCGCGCGCACAATGAACGCCGCCATCATCACGCCCATCACGATAAAAAACGTGCGGTACTGCTGATTCGGCAAAAGGTCGTACATCGACTTGCGCGTCACGAGCGGAAAGGCGAGATCGATGAGCGCAACGACCGTCGCGCAGACAAGGTCCAGGATGAACAGGCCGCGGTGCGGCTTGAAGTAGGTGAAGAGAATGGAAAGCGGCTTTTTCTGCTGAAATTCACGGGTCGTCATATGGTCGATAGCTCCTGCAAATACTTTTTCAAGGTAATTGTAGCACAGGCGGGCAGTGCTTGCAAGGAAAGCCGCCCCTTTTTGCGCAAAAAAAGAACGGTCTTTTGACCGTTCTTTTTCTCTTTACTTGATGCGCACCGTGATGGTCAGCACCGCGCCGCCAACGGTGGCCGTCACGGTCGTGGTACCCACCTTGGCAGGCGTGATCAAGCCGTCCGCCGAGATGGACAGGACGCTCGCGTCCGCCACCGCCCAGGTCGCGGCCGCGTCCGTGCCGGAAACGCTCAGGCGGATGGTCTCGCTCGACTTGATCGTGCAGTCAAAGTTGCCGTTTCCGTCCTTGGGCAGCGTCGTGCCGACGTTCGTCTTGATGCTCAGGGCCGAGGCATCCACCGTCGGGGTGGACGGGGTTGTCGTGGTGCCGGGATTGGTGGCAGTTGTGTCGCTGCCGTTTGCGGGATCATTTGCGTTCGGCTCATCACCGGTGTTCGGGTCAGTGGTGTCGCCGTTGTTCGCGTTCGGATCGTCCGTGTTCGTATTGCTGTCGTCGGGCGTATTGACATCGTCCTGCACGCCGGGGGTATTGCCGTCGTCGGCGGGCGTGATCTTTGCGACGATCTTGTCACCAAAGAGCGACCAGCTCAGAAGCAGCAGCACGACGACGAGCACCGCCGCCATCGCACCGCGGACGGACTGCGTCTGCTTTTTATCCGAAACGCGTCGGCCGCCGCTCTGTTTGCTGGAGTTGTACTTGATCTTACGGGGATGGTCTCCCTCCTCGCAGAACGGGCATCTGCGATAGCTGGGGGAATATTCTTCGCCGCAGCGCGGGCACTTGAGAAGATTCATGCCGACGCTCCTTTCTTTTGTCAAAATAGAGTCTCTGCGCGCGAGCACACACGGTGCCGCGTTCCTTTACATAATACTTGCTTTTTTGTCCCGCGTCAACCGAAACACGCAAATTTTTGCCGCATTCCGCCGCGCGTCCTTGCTTTTTTGCCAAAGTCTTCCTATAATCGACTTAACAACAAACGATTCATGGAGGGTCTGGCGATGAACACCATCTTCATTGGCATTGCAGGCGGCACCGGTTCGGGCAAAACGACGCTCACCGAGCATCTGAAGCAGCACTTCGGCGACGATATCAGCGTCGTGCACCACGACAGCTATTATAAATATCAGGACAGGCCCTTTGAAGAGCGCTGCAAGCAGAACTACGACCACCCCGACGCTTTCGAGACCGATCTGATGGTCGAGCAGCTTAAGGAGCTCAAGGCGGGCAAGGCCATCCGCTGCCCTGTCTACTCCTACGCAGACCACCAGCGCACAAGTGAGACCGAGCTCATCCGGCCGAGCAAGGTCGTCATCGTCGAGGGCATCCTCATTTTCCAGGACCCGCGGCTGCGCGAAATGCTTGACATCAAAATTTTTGTCGAGACCGACGCCGATGTGCGCATTCTGCGCCGCGCGCTGCGCGACGTGCGCGACCGCGGCCGCACGCTCGAGAGCGTCATCACGCAGTATTTGACGACCGTCAAGCCCATGCACGAGCAGTTCGTCGAGCCGAGCCGCAAGTATGCCGATATCATTGTGCTTGAAGGCGGCCACAACTTAGTCGCCCTCGACATGATCATGCAGCGCATCGCCAGCCACATCGCCTCCGCCGACTAACGCAAGCGCTAAAAAGCGTCGCAGACTTTTATCCGCAAGGGGTACGCAGCATCCGTAAGGCGGCAGAGCCGCCAACGGCTGCCCAGGCGTCCGCAGACGCGAAATAAATTGGAATCCGTTTTTCCGGCGGCGTGTACGCCGGAAAAACACTTCTCGCTCCGCGCGTGTCGCAGCCGCCTTTCGGGCGGCAAGGCACGAAGCGGAGCGCATCTTTCTCAAAAAAGAGGGACGCAGCTGAAAGCTGCGTCCCTCTTTTTTGAATATCTTTTACACTCCCGCGAAGTGGAACACGACGCCGATCACCGCGGAGACTCCGATAAAGACGATCGGGTGCAGGTCCTTGGTCTTTTTGATGTAGCGCGTGAAGACGAGCAGCACCAGCGCAAGGATGATGCCGCGCCAGCTGATCGCGCCGTCCCACGAGAATTTCATCAGGATGGAATCCTCCTGCGACGCGCTCGTGATCCCGGCGATCACCTGGAGCATCACACCCGCGCAGGCCGCGCCGATCAGGCCGGTGGAGGCGGGACGAAGGCCGTAGAACGCGTTGGCGACATACTGGCTGTCGCGGAATTTGGCGAGCATCGCCGCAACGATCAAAATGACGATGATCGACGGCGTCACCTCGCCGATGGTGGCGACGATCGCGCCCGGCACGCCGCCGACCGTATAGCCGACATAGGTCGCCATGTTGATGCCGACAGGACCCGGCGTCGATTCCGACACAGCCAGCATGTTCATCAAGTCCGTCTGCGAAAACCAGCCCGTGGTCGCCCCGATATCCTTAAGGAACGGCAGCGTCGCCATGCCGCCGCCGATGGCAAACAGGCCCGTTTTGAAAAATTCCCAGTATAAGCGAAGATACAAGGTCATTTTGCCGCCCTCCCCTCAAGATTTTTCAGCACGATGCCGGACAGCGCCGAGAGCAGCACGAACCACACCGGCGAAACGCTCAGCAGCATATTCCCCAGCAGCACGATAACAAAGATGACCGCCGTGCGCTTATCCACGACCGACTTTTTCAGCAGCTTGAGCACAGCGTTCAGGATGAGCACGCATACACACACCTGAATGCCTGCAAAGGCGTTCTGCACCCAGGCAAGGTGGGCAAAGTTCGTAATGAGTCCCGCCAGGATCGTGATAATGACGAGCGAGGGGAATACCACGCCGAGCGTCGCGGTGATGCCGCCCATCGCGCCTTTTCTCTTCTGCCCGACAAATGTCGCCGTGTTGACGGCGATGATGCCCGGTGTGCACTGACCGATGGCAAAATAGTCCACCAGTTCTTCTTCCGTTGCCCAGTGCTTATTCTGCACCACCTCGCGCTCGAGGATCGGCAGCATCGCCATGCCTCCGCCAAAGGTCATCACGCCGATCTTGGCAAAGGTGAGAAACAGTTCCAAAAGTTCCTTCAAAACACTTTCTCCTTACTCCACATATCCGTAAAGGCCGCGCACGGACACCTCACCCGTGCGGACGGTCTCGACCGTCCCGTTTTCGCGGCGCACGATGAGGCCGAACTCCTCGTCCACGTCAAGCGCCGTGACTTTCTCCTTCGTATCCTGCCACAAAAGCTGCACCTCGCGCCCGATGGTCACGCAGCGGCGGCGGTATTCGTCGAGATACCCGCTCGTCTCTCCGGATCTGAGCGCCGTATAAAGCGCATCGAGCTCCTCGATCATCGCCGCGGACAGCTCCGCGCGCGAAATGAGCCTGCCCGTCTCGCGCAGGATGGACGTTGCGATCTTCGAGACCTCGCCGACGAAGTCCTCCTCGCGCTGGCTGACGTTGAAACCGATGCCCGCCACGACGTACTGGAGCTCGCCGGTCTCACCCTCGACGCTCAGCTCGGTCAAAATGCCGCAGAGCTTTCTGCCGTTCAGGATGAGATCGTTTGTCCACTTGATCTGCGAGTGCGTCCCCGCCACGCGGTCGACCGCGCGGCTCATCGCAACGGCGATGAGACCCGTGAGCGGCATCAGCTGCGACGGCGCCAGCTTCGGACGCAGCAAGATCGACAGGTAAACGCCCTTGCCCGCCGCGCTCTGAAAGCTGCGGCCGCGGCGGCCGCGGCCGCTCGTCTGCTCCGCCGCGACGGCGACGGTACCGTCCGGCGCGCCGTCGAGCGCGATGCGCTTTAAGTAGGCGTTTGTCGAGTCGATGGAATCAAAGCAGTCGATGCGCTTGCCGACGGTTTCGACAGGTCCCAAGTAGCTGCGCACGGTCTGCTCGGTCAGCGTGTCGGGCAGCGACTTGAGGCAGTAGCCGCGTCCCGTGACGGCGTCGATCTCGTACCCCTGCGCGCGCAGGGCGGAAATGCTCTTCCAGATGGCCGCGCGCGTGATGCCGAGCTCGGCGCTGACGGCCTCGCCGGAGACGAAGTGTCCCTTTTCCCGCAGCAGCAGCGCCAAAACAGTCTCTTTTCCCATAGCGTCCTCCGTTACAAAATGTAACCGAAATTGTTACCCTTTTGAGGTTGACAGTCGGCGGCTTATCGCTTACGATTGACATAAAATATCAAGCGCTGCGTTTTTCGCAGCCGCCGTCTTAGGATTGTAGCACGCTTGCCGCCGCATGTAAACCAAAATCTCATGTTTTGGCTTACCCGGCGGTTTCTTGACGAATTCCTGATTTTTCCATTGCCGCGCTCCGCCCCGACGTGTACAATAAGACGCTGACAAATTATGACAGGAGTTTCCCCGTGAGCTTTTCCGACCTTACGTTTCTTTTTTATTTTCTGCCGCTGTTTTTCGCGGTCTATTACATTCTGCCCTTTCGCTTCAAAAATGCTGCGCTCGTGCTGGGCAGCTTTGCTTTCTACTTCATCGGCGCGGGCGCGCGCGACACACTGCTGCTGTCCGGCGTGCTGCTTCTGCACTACGCCCTCGCCCGCGCAATGGCGGGGAAAGAAGTCCGCACGCGAAAAGCACTGCTGATCATCGCGCTGGCGGCGGACCTCTTTTGCCTCGTGTATTTCAAGTACGCCGCATTTATTCTGGAAAATCTGGGCAAACTGACGGGGACGGCGTTCTCTCTCGTTGAGCTTGCGCTGCCGCTCGGCGTCAGCTTCTACCTTTTCCAGAGCGCGGGGTACCTCATCGACGTCTATCGCGGCGAGGAGGCGGAGAAAAACCTCATCGACTACGCCGCTTTCACCATCGCGTTCCCCCAGCTCACGATGGGGCCGATCTTACGCTGCCGCGAATGGCGCGGCGCACTGAAGGAACGCACGATCACGCGCGAGGACGTATTCTCCGGCTTTGAGCTCTTTGTTGTCGGTCTGTGCTTCAAGGTGCTGCTCGCCGACCAGCTCGCGCCGCTGTGGGCATCGCTCGAGCGCATCGGTTACGAATATTTGTCGACGCCGCTCGCATGGCTCGGCGCGGTGAGCTACAGTTTGCAGCTCTATTTCGACTTTTCCGGCTATTCGCTCATGGCGATGGGCCTCGGGCAGATGCTCGCGCTGCCTGTGCCGCGCAACTTTGACCTGCCCTACACCGCGCGCTCGGTGAGCGAGTTCTATCGCCGCTGGCATATCACGCTCGGCACATGGTTTCGCGACTATGTCTACATCCCACTCGGCGGCAGCCGCAACGGCAATGCCCGCACGGTGCTCTCGCTCACGGTCGTGTGGTTTTTCACCGGCCTCTGGCACGGGGCGAGCTGGAATTTTGTCCTCTGGGGTGTGATGCTGCTTGGATTCATCCTGCTCGAAAAGTTCTGCATCGGCAATTTTCTCAAGGAACATAAAGTGCTCTCGCACGTCTATCTCCTCTTCGTCATCCCGCAGACGTGGGTCATTTTCCGCATCACGCGCTTAAAGGACGTCGGCGCGTATTTTTCCCGCCTGTTCCCGCTGTTCGGCGCACACAGCGCCATCTCCGCGCAGGATGTGCTCAAGCTGCTCTCGTCCTACTGGTGGCTGCTGCTTCTCGCCGTCTTCTTCTGTCTGCCGCAGCCGCGCCGCTTTTATGAAAAGCACCGCGGCAGCCTGCTTGTCCAGCTCCCGCTGTTTCTGCTCTTCTGGGTGTGCGTGTACTTCATCGCCACCTCGTCGGGCAACGCCTTCCTCTATTCCCGTTTCTAAGGAGACCTTTCATGTCCTCTCGTCCCTTTTTCCTGCTGCCGCTGTGCTTTGTCAGCGCGCTGGCGCTCAACGCTTACGCCGCGCTCGATCCCACCGGCGTGTATCAGGATTATCTTGAAAAACTGGATGCCGCGACGCCGCCCGTCGCGGCAATGGCCACAGCGGCCGCAGACGGGGTCTACCCGTGGAGCGAGCCCAAAGCGCCCGAACCTCCTCCCGTCCCAGACCCCGCTCCGCTTCCGGACCCGGAACCGGAGCCCGAACCGGAGCCCGAACCGGAAGAGCCCGACTCCCCCTTCACCACGGTGGACGCGAGCTACTTTGACGACGCGCTGTTCATCGGCGACTCGCACACCGACGGCTTCAAGGACTATGCGGGCCTCAATAACGCCGACTACCTCTGCCACAACGGCCTGACGGTCTGGTCGGCGGTCGAAAAGGCGGAGTTCCCCGGCAAGCAGACGCTTGCGCAGGCGCTCTCCGGCAAGCACTACGGCAAAATTTACCTGATGCTCGGCATCAACGAGCTCGGCACCGGCACGGCGGAGAGCTGGGCCGCACAGTACAAGGTCCTGCTCGACGAGGTGCGCGAGCTTCAGCCTGACGCCATCATCTTTTTGCAGGCCATTTTCCACACGACGCAGGAAAAGTCCGACGCGACGTTCTTTAAGAATTCGACCATCGACGCACGCAACGCCGAGCTCCAAAAGCTCGCCGACAACGAAACGGTCTTCTACATCGACTGCAATCCCGTCTTCGACGACTCTACCGGCGCGCTGACGCCGGAATACTCTGGCGACGGCGTCCACGTCAAGGCCGCGTACTATCCGATGTGGAGAGACTATCTCTTCCAGTTTGGCGTGGTGAAGTAACTTCAAAAAAGCGGCAAAGCCACTTTTTTGAGAAAGTCTCGCTGCGCCATGCGCGGCGCAAATTTTACGAGACTTGATACGTTAAAAAAGGAACCGCTCGAAGAGCGGTTCCTTTTTTGCATTGCTTCGTTTTATTCGTGCTTGACCTTATAGCCGCGGTTCAATCTCATTTCGAGCGCGTCGAGCTCTTCGTAGAGCTCAGGCGGCACCTTGCCGATCTTCTCGTAATACTCACGCGCGTCCTCGCACTCCTGGAGCCAGAGCTCGCGGTCGACCGAGAGCAGGCGGCGCATGTCGTACATCGACATTTCAAGCCCCTCCATGTCGATATCGTGGGTGTTGGGTTCGTAGCCGAGCGCGGTCTCCGCCGCGCCGATCTCATCGTCGGCGCGCGAGATGATCCATTGTAAAACACGCATATTGTCGCCAAAGCCGGGCCAGGCGAAGTTGCCGTCCTCGTCGGTGCGGAACCAGTTGACGTTGAAGATCTTCGGCGGCTTGGGGATCTTCTTTCCCATGTCGAGCCAGTGCTGCCAGTAGTCGCCCATGTGGTAGCCGCAGAACGGCAGCATCGCCATCGGGTCGCGGCGCACGACGCCGACGCGGCCCGTCGCCGCGGCGGTGGTCTCCGACGCCATGATCGAGCCGATAAACACGCCGTGCTGCCAGTTGAAGGACTGGTAAACGAGCGGCGCGGTCTTCGCGCGGCGGCCGCCGAAGACAATGGCGCTGATGGGCACACCCTCGGGATTGTCAAACTCGGGGCTCAGGCAGGGGCAGTTGCGCGCGGGCGCGGTGAAGCGGCTGTTGGGGTGCGCGGCCTTTTCGGGGCTCTGCGGCGTCCAGGGACGGCCGCGCCAGTCGATGGCGCGCGCGGGCGGCGTCTTGTTGAGTCCCTCCCACCAGACGGTGTTGTCGCTGAGGTCAAGCGCGACGTTCGTAAAGATCGTGTCCTTGTGCGTGGAAATGAGCGCGTTGGGGTTCGACTTCATGGATGTGCCGGGCGCAACGCCGAAAAAGCCGTTTTCGGGGTTCACGGCCCAGAGTCTGCCGTCCTTGCCGACGCGCAGCCACGCGATATCGTCGCCCACGCACCACACGCGCCAGCCCCAGCGCTGCAGGCCCTCGGGCGGGATGAGCATGGCGAGGTTCGTCTTGCCGCAGGCGGAAGGGAAGGCGGCGGAGATGTACTTGATCTCGCCGCGCGGGTTCTGGATGCCGAGGATCAGCATGTGCTCGGCCATCCAGCCCTCCTGACGGCCAAGGTTCGAGGCGATGCGCAGCGCGAAGCACTTCTTGCCCTGAAGCACGTTTCCGCCATAGTTCGAGTTCATCGAGATGATCGTATTGTCCTGCGGGAAGTGGACGATGTACTTGTTGTCCTTGTCGAGGTTGCACTGGCAGTGCAGGCCCTTGATAAAGCCCGTATCGTCGCCGAGCGCGTCGCACACGGCCTTGCCGATGCGGGTCATGATGTGCATGTTGAGCACGACGTAAATGGAGTCGGTCAGTTCAAAGCCGTATTTGGCGAACGGAGAGCCGATGATGGACATGGAGTACGGGATGATGTACATGGTGCGGCCCTTATAGGCGCCGTCGGCCAGAGCGTACATTCTTTCGTACATTTCCTTGGGCTCTACCCAGTGGTTCGTGGGGCCTGCGTCCTCTTCCTTTTCACAGCAGATGAACGTGCGGTCCTCCACGCGCGCCACGTCGTCGGGGTCGGTGCGGTGCAGGTAGCATCCCGGGAGCTTGTCCGGGTTGAGCTTGATGAGGATGCCCTCCTTGACGGCCTGCTCGCGCAGCGCGCCGAGCTGTTCCTCTTCCCCCGTGATCCAGACAATCTTGTCCGGCTTGGTGATGGCGGTCATTTCGTCGATCCACGACAAAACGGCCTTGTTGTTCGTCAAATTCGTCATTTGTTCTTTCCCTCGTAGCATGTTCACGGTGTAATGAAAAAGAAAAATTTTGCACCGCGTCTTGTGTGGTGTGCTGTGCCGCTTTAGGGCGGCAGGGAGCTAACCGATGCACAGGAAAAATGGCTGCTATTGAGTTTGACTCCTTTCTGCCGAAAATTGTAGCAGAATGTCTTATCAATAGCAACCATATGGTTTATCAATTTTTTGAATAGATGCTTCTGTGCTGTCACAGTAATGCGGCGATCTCGGCGGACAGAGCGGCGAATTCACTGAGCCCCAGCCGCTCGCCGCGGATGTTGGCCTCTAAACCGCAGGACGTGACCGCCTGCGTGACCTGCTCTTTTGTGAGCTGGCTGCCGAACGCCGTCATCAGGCTGTTGACAAGCGTCTTGCGCCGCAGGGCGAACGCGGCGTACACCACGCGGAAGAAGAACTTCTCGTCCTCGACTTCGACCGGCGGCTCCCTGCGCACGACGGCGCGCAGCACGGCGGACGTGACCTTCGGCTGCGGCTCGAAGCACTCGCGCGGCACAGCGAAAAGGTATTCCGGCTCCGTGTAGTATTGCATGAAGACGGAGAACGCGCCGTAGGCGCCCGTGCCCGGCGCGGCGCAGAGGCGCTCGGCGACCTCCTTCTGCACGAGCACCGTGATGCTCTCGAAGCACTTCGACTCGATGAGCGCGGTGATGGCGGGCGTCGTGATGTTATAGGGCAGGTTTGCGCACACGATGGGCGTGAGGCCTGCGAATTTTTCACGCACAAGCGCAGGGATATCGGTTTTCAAAATATCGGCGGACACGACCTCGAAGTTGTCAAAGCGCGCCATGGTCTCGTCCAGGATCGGCAGCAGCGTCTTGTCAAGCTCCACGGCCACCACCTTGCCCGCGCGCTCGCAGAGCTCGTGGCTCAGTGCGCCGATGCCGGGGCCGATCTCGAGCACGCCGTTCTGCTCGTTTGCGCGCGAGCTCTCGGCGATCTCATAGGGGATGGCGGGGTCGATCAAAAAATTCTGCCCCATGGACTTGGAAAAATGAAAACCGTGGCGCTTTAAGAGCGCCTCGATGGCAGCTTTGTCATTGCGTTCCATAGCGTGGTTCCTTTCTGCGCGCTGGGCGTAAAAAATTGTAAAATGATTCTACCATATTTTGCGCAAAAGAGTAGTAAAAATTTTTCCCGTGTGATAAAATGCAGAAATCTCAGGAAAAGAGGGAGACTTTCATGGAGCTCACACCGCAAATTCTGATCGTTGTTCTGCCGCTCATCTTTCTTGGCGGCTTTGTCGACTCCGTCGCCGGCGGCGGCGGACTTATCACGCTTCCCGCCTATCTGATGGCCGGTATCCCCGCGCATCTTGCAATGGGGACAAACAAGGTCGTCAACGGCACCGGCACGGCGCTCGCCTCGTTCAAATACTTTCGCGGCGGCAAGGTCCTGCTGCGTCCCGCCATCGTCTCGGGGATCGGCGCGCTGCTCGGCGCGGCCATCGGCACAAAGATCGCTCTGCTCATCAACGAGGACATTCTGAAGATCATGATGCTCGTCGCACTGCCCTGCGCGGCGATCCTGCTGATGCTCAAAAAGGACTTCGGCAAGGAAAATGACGCACCCGCGCGCGAGTACACGCCGCAGCAGGAGCTGACGCGCGCCGCGCTCATCGGTTTGGGTCTTGGCTGCTATGACGGGCTCATCGGCCCGGGCACGGGCACGTTTATGATCATGGCGTTTACGATGGCACTTTCGATGGACCTCCTCACGGCGTCGGGCTGCGCGAAGATCGCAAACCTCTGCTCCAACGTCGCCTCGGCGGTGCTGTTCATCTTCAGTGGCAAGGTCTGGTGGCTGCTGGCGCTCCCCGCGGCGGCCTGCAATATGCTGGGCGCCTACTGCGGCGCGCGCTACGCCATGAAGGGTGGCAGCAAGCGCGTGCGCGGCATGATCTTTGTCGTGCTGGGGCTTCTCTTCATCAAGATGGGCTATGAGCTGCTGTTCTGAAAAGACGAATTCTATATAAAAAAGCGGACAGTCAAGGCTGTCCGCTTTTTTCAGTTCTTCAGGCTGTGCAGCGGCGCGGGAATTCTGCCGCCGCGCGCAATGAACTCCGCGCTCGAATAAGGGTGGACCGCCTGCACCGGTGCCGAGCCGAGAAGTCCGCCGAACTCCACCGTGTCGCCCACCTTACAGCCAGGCGCAGGGATGACGCGCACCGCAGTCGTCTTCGTGTTGATCATGCCGATGGCCGCCTCATCGGCGATGATGGCAGCAATGGTCTCTGCGCTCGTGTCGCCCGGAAGCGCGATCATGTCAAGTCCTACGGAGCACACGCAGGTCATCGCCTCCAGCTTGTCGAGCGTCAGCGCGCCGGACGACGCCGCGGCGATCATGCCCTCGTCCTCGCTGACGGGGATAAATGCGCCGGATAAGCCGCCCACCGAGGAGGACGCCATCACGCCGCCTTTTTTCACCGCGTCGTTGAGCAGGGCGAGCGCGGCGGTCGTACCGTGCGTGCCGCAGACCTCAAGCCCCATTTCCTCCAGAATGCGGGCCACGCTGTCACCGACGGCGGGCGTGGGCGCGAGCGAAAGGTCGACGATGCCAAAGGGCGTATCGAGCCTGCGGCTCGCCTCCTGCGCGACGAGCTGACCCATGCGCGTGATGCGGAACGCCGTTTTCTTCACGGTCTCCGCCACCACGTCGAACGGCTGGCCCTTGACGCTTTGCAGCGCGTGATACACAACGCCCGGCCCGGAAACGCCGACGTTGATCACTTTCTCCGGCTCGCCCACGCCGTGGAACGCGCCCGCCATGAAGGGGTTATCCTCTACCGCATTGCAGAAGATCACAAGCTTGGCGCAGCCAAAGCCGCCCTGCTTTTCCGTGAGCGCCGCCGTCTTTTTCACCGTCTGCCCCATCAGGGCGACAGCATCCATGTTGATTCCCGCCTTGGACGAGCCGACGTTGACCGATGAGCACACAAGGTCCGTACAGGCCAGCGCCTCGGGGATCGCAGCGATCAGCTTCCGGTCGGCGTCCGTCATGCCCTTTTGCACAAGCGCCGAAAAACCGCCAATAAAGTTAACACCGACATTTTTGGCCGCGCGGTCAAGCGCCTTGGCAAACGGGACATAGTCTTCCGTCTCCGACGCGGCGGCGACCAGCGCGATGGGTGTGACGGAAACCCGCTTATTGACGATGGGAATGCCGAATTCCCGCTCGATCTCTTCTCCCGTTGCGACCAGGCGCTCTGCATAGCGGCTGATCTTGTCGTAGATCTTTTCACACGCACGTTCTGCGCTTCTGTCCGCGCAGGAGAGGAGCGAGATGCCCATCGTGATCGTGCGGATATCCAGATGCTGCTGGTCGATCATACGGATCGTTTCCAGAATATCATTGCGGCTTAGCATGATTCTTTCCCTCCCCGCTCAGATCTTGTGCATTGCGTTGAAGATGTCCTCCCGCTGCATGCGGATCGCAATGTCCATCTCCGCGCCGAGGGCGCTCAGCTTTTCCGTCAGTTCCGTAAAAGAGAGCGAACAATTTTCGAGATCCACCAGCATGACCATGGTGAAATTTTCCTGCAAAATCGTCTGGCTGATATCCAGAACGTTCACGTTCCACTTTGCCAGCAGCGAGCTGACGCCCGCGATAATACCGACCTGATCTTTCCCCAGTACCGTGATAATGGCTTTCATCCTGTGTTCTCCTTTCAGTTTCTGCCGGTAATTGTATCACATCACCGCAATAAAGTAAATGTTCCGGATGCGCAACATACGCATCCGGAACATACATTTATCGTACTATTCGACAAACCGCCCCGCTCAGTCGAGGAAGTAGACCGTCGAGTTCTTCTGGCGGCCGAATTGCTTGCACTCCTGATAGGAATTCATATAGAGGTCGATCGCCGCGCCGCGCACGCCGGTGTCCTCAGCCACAGCGTTGCCGTAGGTGTAGCCCGACGAGCCGACGATGAACATCTCGGTACCGAGGGGAATGACCTTCTTATCCACTGCGACGGTGCCGACGTGGACCGTCGTGCCCGTGGCCGTTCTGGTGCCCACGCCGCCGTAGCCCGCGGTATAGGCCGTGCAGGTGACCTTCATCGAGCCGGAGAAGTGGACGGAATCGCCGGACTTCATCAGAAGATAGCCGCTGCCGTCGCTCTCGGTGACAACGGACTTGACCGTGTCGCCGCTCTGCGCCTTGTCGACGAGCGTGCCGGTGTAGGTGATCTCCGCGACGGAGGTGTCGTTCTTCTCCTCCACCGCCTGGCGGGAGACGAACTGGCCGTCGGCATACACGACCTCATAAACGACGTCGCGCGTGCCGTCGATGCCCTGCTGGACGACCTGCGTCTCGCCCTTGGGGATGCGGTACGACGTGGAGGTCAGCGTGGTGTGTGGAGCCGCCTCGGTGGCGGTCTCATAGTAGGTGAAGTCAGAGGCAACGGTGATCTCGACCTCTTCCTCCGTGACGTCGACCAGCACCATCTCAAGCGGGCTGACCGAGATCTGCAAACGGCGCAGCAGCTCGCTGACGCGCTCGCCGTTTCTCGTGGTGGCGTACTCGATATCGTCGCCGTGTGTCACCGTCACCTTTTCACCGGCAGGGAGCGTGACTTCCGCGTCACCGCTCTGCGCGCCGGTGACAATGACGCGCTCCTGCGGGATGTCCGTCGTGCCGTCGAGCACGCTGACCGTATCGCCGTCGGCGATGAGGTACAGCGCGTCCGCGCGCAGCTCGGGCGAACTGTTCAGCAGCATCACAGCCGCGAAGAGCAGAAAGAACATCGCTCTGCGGCAGCGCTGGGCTGTGAACAAATTTTTCAAAAACTTCTGCATGGGATACTCCTTTTTTCGCGGCGTGAGCCGCCGCAGCTTCGCGCAGCTGAGGAAGTGCGCTGCGTCCGGAAAAGATTACAAAATGTAACTTTTCCAAAACTTGCTGGCAGTATACCGCCTGAAAAAGGATTTGTCAAGTTTCCGCCGTTTGTTCACCAAAAGTTCTGTATTTTATAAAATTTTCGATATTTTTCTTATTTTCATCTTCTAAAAGTTGCGATTTAAGTCATCGAATTCGCGTTTTTCTCGATTTATGTAAACCATCGTCACCCCTCTCCACCGCCTCGCCGCCATCTCGGCGTCGAAGAGGCGGCGCACCTGCCGACGCTCTTTGTCCCGTCCGAGCGGACAAAAAACTCTTGGGAGCAGGCCGGGTGTGTCCCGCTCCCGCCCCGCAAGGCGGCAAAAACGCGGAAAGCCCTGCAAACACTGGCTTTTTTGCTTCTCCGCCGCACGCTCTATCCCCTCGGACAGCAAAGGAACGCCCCCTGTGCCCTTTCCGGGCGCAGGGGACGAAAAGCCGCCTCAACAGCGTGTCGCGATGCCAAAATATGCAAGTTTGACTTTTTGAAAATTCATTTATTGAAATTCATTTATGTCAACCTGATTTTTTGATTTTTGTTGGCAAAGGTCACAAAAATCGCGCTTCTTTTTCGCTTTTCCCGTCAAATGGGCGATCGCAGAGGAAGTTACATTTTCTCCTCCTTTTCGCCCGTTTCGCCGTGAAAATGAAGGTAGACGGACGCGGCGGCGTCTTTTGGCAGCACACGTTCAAGGGCGAAAATGTCCGCCTCCCGAATCGCCTTAACGCTCTTGAACGTCTTGAGCAGCGCCTGAGCGCGCACCTTGCCGACGCCCGGAATCCCGTCGAGTGCCGAGCGGGTCGAGGACTTCGAATGGCTCTCGTGGTGGAACGTGATGGCAAAGCGGTGCGTCTCCTCCTGGATCTGACCGATCAGGGCGAAGACGTTCGGCGCGGCGTGCAGGTCGATCTCGCGGCCCTGTGCGGTGACGAGCGCGCGCGTGCGGTGGCGGTCGTCCTTGACCATGCCGAAGATCGGCACACGCACATGCATCTGCGCGCACACGCGCTCGGCGACGCCCGCGTGCGTGATGCCGCCGTCGATGAGCATGACGTCCGGCAGGGGGCTGAATTTCTCGTCCCCGTCCAGATAGCGCTGGATGCGGCGCGTGAGCACCTCTTCCATGGAGGCATAGTCGTCCGGGTGGGCCGACAGGCTCTTGATCTTAAATCTCCGGTAGGCGCTCTTCTTGGGCTTTGCGCCCTCATAGACGACCATCGATGCAACGATGTCGCTCGCGCCGGTGTTCGAGATATCGTAGGACTCCATGCGCTCGGGCGGCTCGGGGAGCGAGAGCATCCCCGCAAGCTGCGTCAGCGTGCGGTTCTCGCGCTCCTGCGCGGTCGTCACGCGCTCGACATCCTCGCGCGCGTTGCGCTGCGCCATGGCAAGGAGTTCCGCCTTCTCGCCCCTCTGGGGGACGTGGAGCGTCACCCTGCGGCCCGCGCGCTCGGTCAGGATCTGCGCAAGCTCGTCCGCGCCCTCGATCTCGCAGGGCAGCAAAATTTCGCGCGGCAGCACGCTCTTATTGAGGTAATACTGCGGCAGCAGTGCAGACAAGATCATCTGCTCGCTCTCGTCCTGCGGTGCGGCGAAGAGGTTCAAGTCTCGGCCCGTCACGCAGCCGTCCTCAATGTGCAGCACGGCGCTGCCGCACTTGAGCGCGCCGCGGTAAACGCCCCAGATATCGGTATCGGCGCAGATGCCGGCGATGACCTTCTGGCGCTTGCCCAGCACCTCGATGGCGCGGATGCGGTCGCGCAGTGCCGCCGCCTGCTCAAAGTGCAGATCTGCGGCCTCCTGCTCCATCTCCTCGCGCAGCGCGCGCGTTAAGCGGCGGTAGTGGCCGTTCAGCAGCTCTTCGGCCTGCCCGATGCGGCGCATGTACTCGTCCTCATCCGGCGTGCCGCGGCAGAACGCGTCGCAGCGCCCCATGTGATGGTTGAGGCAGGGCCGCTCCTTTCCAATGTCGCGCGGGAATTTGCGGCTGCACGTCGGCAGGCGGAATGCCGCACAGATCGCGTCGATGGCCGCGCGCGTCTCGTTTCGTCCGCCAAACGGGCCAAAGTACAGCGCGTTGTCGTCCGCAGGCTTGCCGACCATCGTAAAACGCGGATAGTGCTCCGTGCCGAGGCGCACAAAGGGATAGCCCTTGTCATCCTTTAATAAGATATTGTAGCGCGGCATGTGCTGCTTGATGAGCGAGTTTTCAAGGATCAGCGCCTCGAACTCGGTCGAGACGAAGATCGTGTCAAAGTGGTCGACCTGTGAGACCATGCGGCGCGTTTTCTCATTGTGGGAGGAATTCTCCTGAAAATACTGGCTGACGCGGTTTTTGAGTTTTTTCGCCTTGCCGACGTAAATGACGCAGCCGGTCTTGTCCATCATCAGATAGACGCCAGGCGCGAGCGGCAGGTCGTTCGCCTTGTCCAAAAGCTCCTGCTTCGTCATGGGACATTCCCTCCTTTCTTTTCATCTCTACATTATAATATATAATAGTATATCCGGTCGAATGGTGCCGGTAAAATGGAAAAAGGCGGCTTCCTGTGGAAGCCGCCTTTCCTGGTTGTTTGTTATTCGCCGAAATTGTTGGAAACCAGCTCGCACAGAGCGGTCACGGCTTCCTTTTCGTCCGCGCCGTCGGCCAGCAGCGTGATGGTCGTGCCCTTGACGATCCCGAGGGACAGCACGCCCAGCAAGCTCTTGGCGTTCACGCGACGCTCATCCTTCTCCAGCCAGATGCCGCTCTTGAACTCGTTGGCCTTCTGAATGAAGAACGTGGCAGGACGAGCATGCAGGCCTACTTCATTGTTGATCGTAACATTCTGAGTATACATCGTTACTACTCCCTCTCCAAAAAAATCTTTCGGACTTTATCGTATCATATACCATCGGGGGCCGATTCGTCAATGCCATTTCGCGCGAAATGGCGCGGATTTGGCAATAAACACAGACAAAGCGCTTCCCCGAGCAGGCATTTATTTCAACTCGACCACAGTGACGCCCGACTCGCCCTCGCCATAGTTGCCAAGGCGAAAGCTCTTGACGGCTTTGTTGCGCCGGAGGCTCGCGTGCACCGCCTTGCGCAGCGCGCCCGTGCCCTTGCCGTGGATGATCGTCACGGTCTCGAGATGCGCCATGACAGCGGCGTCGATATAGTTGTCGAGCACGCTTTCGGCCTCCAGCGTCTCCATGCCGCGGATATCGAGTTCGCGCGCAGCGGACGCCGTGCGCAGAATGCGCTGCGAGGGGGCAAACTGCGGCTGCTTTTTGGCAGTCGCCGCGCGCTCCGCCGCCTCGATGAGGCGGACCTCGTCGGCTTTGACCTTCATCTGCAAAACGCCTGCCTTGAGCGTCAGCGTACCGTCCTTGACAGCTGTGACCTCGGCCTGACGGCGCGTACCGGGGATCTCGACCAGGTCTCCGACCTCAATGGGCCGCGAGGGCTTGGGGATGGGCTCCGCGCTCTCGTCGCGCACGCCCGCAGCGTCGCGCGCCTGCTTGATGTTGTGCATGATCTCGGCGCGCTGGGCGTTCATCTGCTGGGCATCGAGCTTTTTCTGCTGCTTGCGCAGCGCGTCGAGCTCGCGGAACGTGTCGTCCGCGACAGACTTGGCCTCAGCCAAAAGGCGCTTGGCCTCGGCTTCGCCGCGACTTCTCGCGTTCTCCTTTGCGCGCTCCATCTGCGTGCGGAATTCGCGCGCCTTGCGCGCGTCCTCCTCGCGCTGGGCGTAAAGGCGGTCGACCTCGGCTTTTTCTTTCTCTAACTGCTGCCTCTTCTGCTCCAGCTGCGTCAGCACGTCTTCAAAGCGGATGCTCTCGCTGTCCATCTGCGCCTTGGCTTTTTCAATGACGGCCTCGGAAAGCCCCAGCCGCTTCGAGATCGCAAAGGCATTCGACTTGCCGGGGATGCCGATGAGCAGCTTGTAGGTCGGGCAGAGCGTTTCCACGTCGAACTCGCAGCTCGCGTTCTCCACGCCCGCGGTCGTCATGGCGAAGGTCTTGAGCTCGGCGTAGTGCGTCGTCGCAGCGATCTTCGCACCCTGTGAACGCGCCTGCTCGATGACGGCGATGGCCAGTGCCGCACCCTCAACGGGGTCGGTGCCCGCGCCCAGCTCATCGAAGAGGATCAGGCAGTGCTCGTCCGCCTCGTCCAAGATCTGCACGATGTTTTTCATATGCGCCGAGAAGGTCGACAAACTCTGCTCGATACTCTGCTCGTCGCCGATGTCGGCCAACACCGAGGAAAAGATGCTCACGGCGCTGCGGTCGTCGCAGGGGATATGCAGGCCGCACTGCGTCATCAGGCAGAGGAGGCCGAGCGTCTTTAAGCTCACAGTCTTGCCGCCGGTGTTCGGGCCTGTAATGACAAGCGTATCGAAGCTGCGGCCGAGCTCAATGTCGATGGGCACGGCCTTCGCGGGGTCGAGCAGCGGGTGGCGCGCATGGCGCAGATACACGCTGCCGTCCTTTTTGAGCTCGGGGCGCATGGCATTCATGCGGTAGCTCAGCTCGCCGCGCGCGAAAATGAGGTCGAGGTGGACGAGAATGTCATAATCCCACAGAATGTCGCGGCTGAAGCTCGCCGCCTCGCCCGAGAGGGCGTAGAGGATGCGGTCGATCTCCTTCTCCTCTTTCGCTTCGAGCTCCTTGAGCTCGTTGTTGGCCTGCACCACGCCCATCGGCTCGACGAAGATCGTCGCGCCGCTCGAGGACGTGTCGTGCACGAGGCCCGGCAGCTCGCCGCGGCACTCGGCCTTCACCGGCACGACGAAGCGCCCGCCGCGCTGCGTGATCAGCGCGTCCTGCAAAACGTTCCGGTAGCTCGGGGACGAAATGATGCGCTGCAGGATCTGGCGGCCCTTGGCCGCCGCCGCGCGCTTGTGGCGGCGAATTTCCGCGAGCTCGGGCGAGGCCGCGTCGGCGATCTCGTTTTCGTCGAGGATCGCGGTCGTGATCTTCTCCTCCAGAAAGCGGTTCGGGTGCAGGGAGAGGAAGAGCTTGTCGATGACCGTCCCCTCCTCGTCCTCCTTATAATAATCCTGCACGCGGCGCACATTCGTGAGAAGCCCCGCGATGTCGAGAAGCTCCCGCGTGTTGAGCATGCCTCCGCGCTCGGCGCGGGAGAGCGCTTCGCCCACGTCGCGCACGCCGCCAAAGGCAGGGCTGCCGCGCAGCATGATCATCTTGCGCGCCGCGTCCGTCTCGTCGAGCAGGCGGTTGACCTCGCCGAAATCATCCGATGGCGTCAGCCGTCGCGCCCGCGCCTTGGCCTCCGCGCTCACCGCGTGATGCTCGAGCATCTCCAATAGCCGCGGCAGTTCCAGCACGCGGATGGATTTTTCAAACAGTTCACTCATAGTTTTCTCCGAAATTTTGATTTCGATTCGTATTTCTTTCGACAGATATTTCGTTTAGTTGTCAATTTTCATGCTTTTGTAGAAGTCCAGCGTCTTGAATCGCCGGTCAAGCTGCACCTGCGCAAACACCTCGCACGCTGCGGCAAAGCGCTTTTCCGTCTCGCCCGAGAGGGAAAACGACAGCATCCGCTTCGGCTCGGAAAACAGCACGTGGCGCATCGCCGCGAACGAGCCCGCGTCCAGCGGCAGAAGGCCGCCCCCGCCGTGGCCCGCGCACTCCCTGCACAGCAGCACGCCCTGCTGCGCGTCAAACACCGGCTCTTTCGGGTTGTGCGTGCCGCAGACGGCGCAGCCGTCGAGCAGCGGCTCGTAGCCCGAAAGAGCGAGTAACTTGAGCTCAAACGCCGCCTTGACGATGCTCTGCGGTTTTTGCAGCGTGTCGAGCGCATAGAGCGAGTTGAGCAGCAGCGATAAGATCTCCGGCACGGGCTCGTCCTCCGCCGTGACGCACTCGGTCATCTCGGCAAAATACGACGCGAGCGACAGTAGCTCAATGTCCTGCCGGATACCGTCGAACAGCGAGATCGTCGACGCCTCGTCGAGGTAGTACCAGTTCCCGCGCTGATAGAGTACGAGCTCGGAAAAGGCCAGAAGCTCACTGCCCGCGGCGATGCGGCTTCCCTTGCGCCGCGCCCCGCGCGCCACGACCGCGATCCGCCCGAGCGAGTCGGTCAGAATATTCAATATGTAGTCGGCCTCCTTCGTCGCCGTCGCGCGAAGGACGATGCCTTTGGTCACGAGTTTTTCTGACATAAAACTCCTCTAAATTGTTTTACACCAATGGGTGTAAAGGGTGGTTGCCTTGCAGGCATGGCGGTTTTTCCGCGCACAGCGCGGAGGGGAATGCCGCCTGCGGGCGGCGGGAGCAAAGGGGGTATTCTCTTTCCAAAGAGAATACCCCCTTTGGAACCCCCGGAGAAAGGCAAGGGGTCTTCCCCCTTGACCCCGCACATTGGCAGTCTGTAGCTCGAAGAGCTGCGCAGCCTGCGGAATCGGGTGCGGTGTACATGGCTTCGCCATGAATCTTCTGCGATTCGCGACACCTCTCAACCGCGCCTTACTATCGTGAGGCGCGAGTGACGTTTGCTTGGCGGCAGACTGCGTGCCGAATGCGGCATTGCTTCGCTCGCCGCATTGTGGAGACTGGCAGTAGGCGGAAATTAGGCTGTACTTCTACAAGATGGGCAGAGCGGCACCCGCAAGGGGTGTACCGCATCCGTAAGGCGGCAAAGCCGCCAACGGCTGCGCAACAGCGGATAGTAGGAGTAGGCCAAATCGTCTTGCAATGCTAAACGTGGCTTTGCCGCACGCAGGCATTCCCATTCCGGAGGGAAAAAGGTGATTCAAGCTCCAGACTGCCAATCTAATCCCTTTCTCTTGGGGGTCAAAGGGGGATATTCTCTTTCCTCGGAAAGAGAATATCCCCCTTAACCGCGTCCCCTGCGCGGCGCAGGAAATGTGGTGCAGCACCTTCGGCGCTGCCTATCCCCCCCCGTGCCCGAAAAGGCGCGAAAAAGCGTTTTAATCCTTTGCGCTCAAAGAAACCGCATGGCGCACAAAGCTCATCGGCGGCACATAGCGCGGCAGCTTCATCTTGAATACCGTCTGCGGTGTGCGCGGCTCGTAGAGCTCGAAGCCCTCGAGGTCGTGCATCACGGGCGCGGTCATCGTGAACGGGCGGCTGTCGGGGCCGACGAGCTCGATCTCGTCGCCCGCGGCAAACTTGTTGCGAAGCGACAGCGTCGCGTTGCCGTCCGCATCGCAGTCCGTCACGACGGCGCAGACCTGCCAGTCGCGGATGTAGCGCGAATTGTCGTAATACTGCCCGGGCTGGCCGTAGTAGAAGCCCGTCGAATAATGGCGGTGGCTCACATGCTCTACCTCATCGCGCCATACGGGGTCGACTTCCCTGCCCGCGGCGACGTCGTCGAGCACATGGCGGTACGCACCTGTGACGATGGCGGCGTAGTAGGCCGACTTCGCGCGCCCCTCGATCTTGATGCAGTCGATGCCCGCGTCCATGATATCGTCTAAATGGTCGATCATGCACATATCGCGCGAATTCATGATGTAAGTCCCCTTCTCATCCTCAAAGACGGGGAAATATTCGCCCGGACGTTTCTCCTCCATCAGCGCATACTGGTAGCGGCAGGGCTGGGCGCACTGGCCGCGGTTCGAGTCGCGGCCGGTCATATAGTTTGAGAGAAGGCAGCGGCCCGAATAGCTCACGCACATCGCGCCATGACAGAAGGTCTCGACCTCCAGCTCCTCTGGAATTTTCGCGCGCATTTCGCGAATCTCCTGTAAAGACACTTCCCTTGCCAGCACCACTCGTTTCGCGCCCAAATCGTACCACGCGCGGGCGCACTCGTAGTTTGCGATCGACTGCTGGGTCGAGATATGGCGCTCGCACTTGGGCGCATACTTCCCCGCGAGCGTAAACGCGCCGAGGTCGGCCAAAATAAGCGCATCGACACCCGCGTCGTTCAAACGCTCCAAGTGCTCGGGCAGGCGCGCGACCTCGTCGTTGCGCGGCATCGTATTCACCGTCACGTGGACGCGCACACCGTGGTCGTGCGCGAACTTCACCGCTTTGGGAAGCTCCTCCGGCGTGAAGTTGCCCGCGAACGAGCGCATGCCGAAGCTCGTACCGGCTAAGTACACTGCGTCCGCGCCGTAGAGCACGGCCATCTGCAATTTTTCCATATCGCCCGCCGGGGCGAGGATCTCGGGTTTTCTTCTCATCGTTGTCCTCTTTCAAAGCGGCAGCGTGGCATAAGCCACGCTGCCGCGTCATTTTATGTTAGCCTGCGTACTGGCTGGAGCTGACGAAGCTCGCGTGCTCCGCGTAGGTCTTGAAGAAGTGGTGCACGCCGTCCTTGCCGAGCGCGTAGAAGTAGTAGTTCGTCTGCGCCGGTTCGAGCGCCGCCTGGATGGAGGCGAGACCGGGGTTCGCGATGGGCGTGGGCGGTAAGCCCTCGTACATCGAGAGGTTGTAGGGCGTGTTGTAATTGAGGTCGCTGCTCGTGAGCGTGCCGGTGTAGTTGTCACCAAGGCCGTAAATGAGCGAGGCGTCGATCTGTAACTTGTGATACGTCTCGCCGATGTTGTTGAGACGGTTATAGATGACCGACGCGATGTTCTCGCGGTCCGTGCCGTCCGTCTCCTTTTCGATGAGCGAGGCGATGGTCAGGATCTGGTTGAGCGAATAGCCGGAGGCCTCGACCTTCTGCATGAGCTCATCGCTCATCTTTGTATTAAAGTTGTCGAGCAGTCTCGACAGCGCGTGCGTCGGGTCCTCGTCCACGAAGAATTCGTAGGTATCGGGGAAGAGATAGCCCTCAAGGCGCGTCAGGTCGCCCTTTTTATTGTTGTCGATGAACGAATAGTTGAAGTCCGAGTTCATCGCCGCGTCGGTGAGCTTTTCCGCCGTGTTGACACCATACTTGTCCATCAGCGCGATGATCTGGCGGACATTATAGCCCTCGGGGATCGAAATTTTAACGGTATTCGCCGTGAGCGACGCGTTCTTGTTGCTCATGCGGTTGATGAGCGCGTCGTAGTCCATGTCGCTGTCGACGGCGTAGGTGCCGATGCCGATGCGGCTTTCCGCGTGGCGGAGCCTGCCGAACGCCTTGAAGAACCACTTGTACTTAATGAGCCCCTCGTCGTGGAGCTTCGTGGCGATGGTGTTCAGGTTGTCGTCGCGCGTGATCTCGATGGTCGTCTCGACTGGTGCCTTGTTGAAAGAGCACATGTCGTTCGCCAGCAGCCAGCCCACACCGGCGAGGATCGCCGACGTGATGAGCACGAACGCGAGCCACAGCGTAAAGCGGCGGCGCTGCCCTTTCTTCTTCAGTTTTTGCCGCTCGGCGCTGCTGCGCGTGGAGCGGTGCTGCGTGCGCTGCTCCGCTTCGCGGACGCTCTCGGCGTCCCAGCGGGCGGTTTGATCGTAGTTGTCCTCGTAGCTCATAGCTCCTCCTTGCTGATTTGAAATTCCCTCACCTTTTTCTATCGGTCAGGCTCACCTTTGCGCGCTCGCGCATAGGATAGGGCATGACAAGTGAGGTGAAACGAAAATGTGCAATAACAACAATAGCTGCGTGTGGCTGATCCTCATCATCATTCTGGTGCTGTTCGGCTGCGGCGGGTGCGGCAATGGCTGCGGTTGCGGCTGTGGCTGCAGCAACAACTGCGGCTGCGGCAACAGCAACGATTGCTGCTGCTAAGGCACTCTCCTCCTGTGAAGATGGGGCGCGTGAGCGTCCCCTTTTCACTTGTTTTTGATGTGGTCAAGCCTTCAAAAGTTCCGTCACGCGGCGGTAAATTTCCTCGTGTATGTCTTCGACCGTGCGCATCGCGCCGTCTTTCGAGCAGCCAATGCGCTGCCAGGAGCAGCGCTCGGCGACCTTTTTCGCATTCTCGCGGCATGCGCGCAGGTAAGCTTCGTCCTGCTCGTGGATGTCGGCCTTCGTGTTTGTCGCCTGTTCGCGCTCGCGCATCATCTTTTCGGTCAGCTCGGTCGGCACATCGAGATAAAAGACGAGCGACGGCTCGGGCAGGCCCAGAAGGCCGTATTCAAAGCCGAAAAGCCAGTCGAGATACTTCTCCCGCTCGCCGTCCGGCAGCTTGCCGGCCTGATGCACGGCGTTCGAGGTCGTGTAGCGGTCAGCGATCAGAAGTCCACCCGCCTCGTAATATTTGCCCCAGTCCTGCTTGTAGGACGCGTAGCGGTCGACGGAGTAAAACGTCGACGCCGCGTAGGCGTTCACATCGCTCGGGTGCGTACCGAACGCGCCGCCGAGGTACAGCTCGACGAGCGCGGCGGACTTTTCCCCATAGCGGGGAAAGTTGAGCTTGCGGCAGTCGATGCCCTCGCGCTGCAGCCTCTCGAAGAGCAGCTTGCTCTGCGTCGCCTTGCCGGAGCCGTCCGTGCCTTCAAATACGATCAGCTTGCCGCTCATTTGCGCTTCTCCCCCGAAACGTGGACAAGGAAGAGCGGCAGCTTCATCATGCGGCCGATACGGGACGGATTTTTGATGAGGCGGTAGAACCACTCCAAATTATGCTTGCAGTAGAACTCCGGCGCGCGCTGCGCAACGCCCGCAAAAATATCCATCGAGCCGCCAAGGCCCATCAGCAGATGACAACCCGTCGCCTCGCCGTATTTCGCCATGAAGAGCTCCTGCTTCGGCGCGCCGAGGCACACGAGCGCCATGTCCGCGCCGCTCGCCTTGATCTCCGCGGCGATGGGGGCATCCTCCTTAAAATAGCCGTCGTGCGTGCCGGCGATGACAAGGCCGGGAAAGCGGTTTTTGAGATTTTCCGCCGCCTTCTCGGCGACGCCCGGCTTTGCGCCGAGCAGGTAAACGCTCTTGCCGAGCTTGGCGCAGCGCTCGATCATGCCCGTGCCGAACTCGATGCCGGGCACGCGGCCTCTGAGCGGCTGGTGCAGAATTTTTGCGCCGTACACGATGCCGATGCCATCCGGCAGCACAAGGTCCGCGCCGTTGACGGCGACGTTCGCCGCGGCGTCCGCGCGGCAGGTCTCCACGATCTCGGGATTGGGCGTCACGACATAGTGCGCACCCTCGGAGCACAGAAGCTCTTCCCCGCGCGCAAGCGCCTCGTCCATCGTCACATTATCAAAGCCAACGCCTAAAATATTGATCCGCATGATAGTCTGTCCGTTTCTTTCACATTTTTATTAAAGCAGTTTATTATATCACTCTTTTTTGCCGCTTTCAACCGCTTTGGCGCTTTTCTCCGGCAGCTGCGAGAGGATGACCGCCGCAAGCATCAGCGCGCAGCCGAAATACTCGCGCAGGCTCATGCGTTCGTGCAGGACGATCGCGCCGCAGACAACGGCAAAAAACGACTCGAGGCTCAGCAGCAGCGACACGACCGTCGGGTCGCCGTCCTTCTGCGCGATGATCTGCAGCGTGTAGCCCACGCCGCTCGACACCACGCCGACATAGAGCAGATACGGGATGCAGGTCTTCACCGCCTCGAGCGTGGTGTGCTCGCCGAATGCAAGTGCGCCGATGGCTGAGAGCATGATGACCACTGCAAACTGCGCGCAGGACAGCGCAATGCCGTCCACCTGCTGCACAAAATAGTCCACAGCAAGGATCTGGGCGGTGAAAGCAAAGGCCGAGAGGAACACATACATATCACCGCTGCTGAACGAAAGCGTACTGCTGCCGTCAAAGCACAGGAAGTAAAGCCCCGCGACGGCGGCGATCACGCAGAGCCAGATGCTTTTCTTCGCCTTTTTGCCAAGCACCGTGCTGAACACCGGCACGAGCACGATGTAGAGCGCCGTGATAAAGCCCGCCTTGCCCGCGCTCGTCGTCCCCATGCCAAACTGCTGCAAGTTGATCGCAAGCGCCAGAAACGCGCCGCAGACAAGCCCTCCGCGCAGCAGCGCGCGCTTTTCCTCCGCGCTGTATTTTTCGCGCGGGTGGATGCGCTGCATGACGGCCAGCAGCACCAGCAATACCAGCACCGCGGGAATGGCGCGCAGCGCGTTGAAGCTGAAGCACCCAAGATGCGCCGCGCTGAGGCTCTGCGTGACAAATGCGCTGCCCCAGATCAGGGCCGTGATCAGCGGCAGCACCACCTGCCTGACTTTAGGGTTTTTCATAGTTGCCTCCCGGATATCACACATGTTACAATGCAGAATAGCATATCAAAATGCTGCATTTTTCGCAAGTATTCCGGCGGAAAAATTTGCACCGAACGGAGGCGCCCCATGCAAATCGACGACATTCTTCTGCTCCGCATGAACCGTCAGTATCTTTTTGCCCCCGCAGAGGACGAGCTCACCGTGCTGCGCAGTCTCTGCGGCTTACAGGCGCAGTTTTACGGCAACTGCCTGCACGCGCTGCGTCTCCGCTGCGGGAAAGCGCCGGATGAGGATATCCTGCGCACCTCCGCCGTCAAAACGTGGACGCTGCGCGGCACACTGCATCTGATCGCACTCGATGACCTGCCGCTCTTCCTCTACGATGGGCGCAGCCATTTTCTGCGTCCGTGCGACACGATGGAAAATGACGACCATCTCTCCGCCGCGCGCAAGCGCGAGCTGGCCGCGATCATTTTAGACGCCGCCCAAAAAGGCTGCGGCGGCCGCGAGGAACTGCGCCTTCTCTGCCGCGGGCACGGCATGACCCCTGATGAAGAACAAAACGCGTTTGATCCCTGGGGCGGGCTGCTCCGCGCGCTGTGCGAAAGCGGCACGCTCGGCCACACCGCGCAGCAGAAAAAGGCCTTCCGCCCCTGTCCACCGTTTGCGCCGATGACAAAAGCCGCCGCCCTGCGCGCTCTCATGCGGCGGTATCTGACACACTACGGCCCCGTAACAGTACAGGACGCCGCATACTTCTTCGGACTGCCCCAGCGAGAGCTGCTGCCGGTCATCGAATCGCTCTCCCCGCGTGAATTTGTCTGTGAAGGCAAAATATTTTACAGCTTATGCGATATCAATATTACCGGCGATTTATCCCGCTGCCGTTTTCTTGCGGGCTTCGATCCGCTGATGCTCGGGTATGAGAAGCGGTCAAACCCGTTCCTGCCCGAAGAGGCTCTGCGCGGCGTGTTCACGCTCGCCGGTATCGTTAGACCGAGCATCCTGCTCGACGGGAAGATCGTCGGCGTTTGGAAACGCCGCGGGAAAGCTGTTGAATTGACATGGTTAATACCTTTACAATCCTTGCAGCGCAAAAGAATCGAAGAAGAAGCTCTTCGGATTTTTGGGGATTCGGTCTCCAAACTGGTTTGGAGGGATTAAGTCGCGCCCGTTTGGCGCGAGGGGGCATTGCAGCGCCCGCAGCGCTGCACGAGTCAAAGGGGGTTATTCTCTTTCACGAAAGAGAATAGCCCCCTTTAAATCCCCCAAGAGAAAGGTTT
>OLFV01000557.1_pt1 | contig 43407 bp, 56 predicted proteins | sample 1605551 | NCBI WGS metagenome assembly OLFV01 (sample SAMEA3888922, study PRJEB22519) | human gut metagenome | biome: human gut; feature: human-associated habitat; material: faeces | place: Denmark | collected 2011 | reverse complement strand
AGGGGGAAGTATACCCTTTTTCTCTTGCTTTTTACTGCCAGGAGTAAAAAGAGACAACAAAAAAGGAGCTGTGAAGAAATGAATCCTCATTTCTTCACACCCCCTTTTTTTATTTCTTCCCATGACACATGCCGCAGCTTCCGCAGTCGCAGCCGCAGGAACTTTTTCCTGCCTTGTGATCTTTGATCATCTTGCGGATCACCGCCGCCACAATGAGGAAGAGCACCAGTCCCACAACAAAAGTACCCATAATCAATTCTCCTTTTTATGCAAAGACAGGCCTTTGGGCCTGCCTTCCAACGGCCGCTGACCGTTGACCGTTGACCGTTGACCAAATGGGGGCGTATTCTGCGCCCCCATTATTATACCTTATTCCGCTGCATTCGCCGCGTCTTTGAGCTGGATTTCTCCATTGTATTTGGGAGCCGGACGGAAGAGCAGGTAAACCATGATGGCCAGGATCACACAGGCGGCTGCCGTGCCCAGGGTGAAGACCCCGGTGGAAATGAAGCTGCCGAACTGGTAGAACAGCAGGGCCATGCAGTAGGCGAAGCCGCACTGGTAGCCGATGGCGATCAGGGTCCAGCGGCCGTTGTTCATTTCCCGTTTGATGGCGCCCATGGCAGCCACACAGGGAGCGCACAGCAGGTTGAACACCAGGAAGGAGTAGGCGCTGAGCACGGAGAACTCCTGGGCAAAGGTGCCCCAGAATTCCTGGCCGTCTTCGGCGGCATCTGCCAGCCCGTACAGGATCCCGAAGGTACCCACCAGGTTTTCCTTGGCAATCAGGCCGGTGAAGGCAGCCACGGCCGCTTTCCAGTCACCCCAGCCCAGAGGCGCGAAGAGCCAGGCCACTTTGGTGCCGATGAAGGCCAGGATACTTTCGTTCAGGGCATCTTCATCCAGCATGGTGAAGGCACCGTCATCCCAGCCGAAGCTGGACAGGAACCATACCAGGATGGTGGACAGCAGGATTACCGTACCGGCCTTCTTGATGAAGGAGGAGCTCCGTTCCCACACGCTCCGGCCGATGTTGCCCAGGGTGGGCATATGGTAGGGAGGCAGTTCCATGACGAAGGGGGCCGGATCCCCGGCAAACAGCTTGGTCTTTTTCAGGATGATCCCGGAAATGATGATGGAGAAGATCCCCACAAAGTAAGCGGAGGGAGCCACCCACCATTCTCCGTGGAAGTAGGCCCCTGCAATCAGGGCGATGATGGGCATCTTGGCGGAGCAGGGAATCATGGTGGTGGTCATGATGGTCATCCGCCGGTCAGATTCGTTTTCAATGGTACGGGAAGCCATGATCCCGGGCACGCCGCAGCCGGAGCCGATCAGCATGGGGATGAAGGATTTCCCGGACAGGCCGAACTTCCGGAAAGCCCGGTCCAGGATGAAAGCGATACGGGCCATGTAGCCGCAGGCTTCCAGGAAGGCCAGGAAAATGAACAGCACCACCATCTGGGGTACAAAGCCCAGCACGGCGCCTACGCCGGAAATGATCCCATCCACGATCAGACCATCCAGCCAGTCAGCCACTTCCAGGCTTTCCATCAAATCATGGGCGGCAGGGATGATCATGTCGCCGAACAAGGTGTCATTGACCCAGTCCGTGGCGTCCGTCCCGATGGTGGTCACCGATACATAATAGACCAGGAACATGATGGCGGCAAAAATGGGGAGGGCCAGCCACCGGTTGGTGACGATCTTGTCAATCTTGTCGGAGGTGGTCAGTTTTCCTTTGCTCTTTTTGATGTTGCACTCATGGATGATGGAACTGATGTATTTGTACCGTTCGTTGGTGATGATGCTTTCCGCATCGTCATCCATTTCCTGTTCCACCGCTTCGATGTCCCCATCAATGTGGTCGATGACCGACTGGGGCAGCTTCAGGGCAGCCCGGACTTTTTCGTCCCGTTCGAACAGTTTGATGCCGTACCACCGTTCCTGATGGGCAGGGAGCATTCCCTGGGTGGCTTCTTCAATGTGGGCCAGAGCGTGTTCCACCGGCCCGTCGAAGGAATGTTTGGCCACCATTACCTGCTGGTGCTTGGCTACCTTGGCTGCCAGGTCTGCGGCTTCCTTGATGCCTTCTCCCGTACGGGCGGAGATTTCGATCACCTGACAGCCCATCTTCTGGGACAGCTTATCGATGTTGATGATGTCTCCGTTGCTCCGGACCATGTCCATCATGTTCACGGCCATCACCATGGGGATCCCCAGTTCAGCCAGCTGGGTGCTCAGGTACAGGTTCCGTTCCAGGTTGGTCCCGTCCACGATGTTCAGGATGGCGTCCGGCCGTTCCTTGACCAGATAGGTCCGGGACACCACTTCTTCCAGGGTGTAGGGGGAAAGAGAGTAGATGCCGGGCAGGTCCTGGATGATCACATCCGGATGGCCCATCAGTTTCCCTTCTTTTTTTTCAACTGTTACCCCGGGCCAGTTGCCCACGAACTGGTTGGATCCGGTCAGGGCATTGAACAGGGTGGTCTTGCCAGTATTGGGGTTGCCGGCAAGGGCAATCTTGAATTCCATAAATCGTTACCTTCTTTCCCATCGTTTACTGATTTTAAAAATAGTTAGAAAAAGCTAATGCACGGGTGAAAAATTACAGTTCCTTCACTTCCACCATTTCCGCATCGGCTTTCCGCAGGGACAGCTCATAGCCCCGCACGTTGATTTCCACCGGGTCTCCCAGAGGAGCCACTTTCCGGATGTGCACCGGGGTGCCCTTGGTAAGGCCCATATCCATGATCCGGCGCTTGATGGCTCCCGTGCCATGGAGTTTCACCACTTCGTAATCCTTGCCCGTCAGGGCGTCTTTCAATGTGTTCATCATACGACCTCCTGCTGTTACTGTACGGTGATCTTGGCAGCCATTTCCATACTGACGGCCACCCGGGATTCCCGGATGTTCAGGATCAGCCCGCTGGGGGTGTGCTGGACAATGGAAATCTCCGCGCCCTGGGTGATGCCCAGGTTTTCCAGATGGGTCCGCACCTTGGGGGACCCGCCTACCCGCAGGACAACCAAGGTCCTGCCTTCGTCGGCAAATGATAAGGGCATGCTGCTACCTCTTTTCACAATTTATTCATAGAGCCTAATCTTTATACCAGATATGTTAGCACACACTAATATGAGAGTCAACAGATTTGGTAAAAAGGGTGTGTGAAAATATTTTTCTCACACCCTGTCAATGGCCGAAGGAAATCAATTTTTACAAAATTGATTTCCTTCGGCCATTGACAGATGACAAAAAAGCACCGCCGCAGCGGTGCTTTTTTCACTTGTCCGGATGCATCTTCTTTTCTGTAAAGGCCTTCAGCCCGTTGAGGCCGGCCAGGAACACTCCGCCCATGAGGAACCAGAAAATATGGAAGGTTTCCCAGGTGAGAGCCGGCTGGGGCACTTTCAGGGTGGTGGGACCTTGGGCAATGGCATACAGGGAACCGATCATCAGCCCCAGGATGAAGTACACCATGGCTGCCCGGTGGTTGTCCAGGGCATTTTTCACCAGCTTGATGATCCCCACGATCCCGGTGAGCACCCCGAAGCCGAAAACGCACAGCACCGGGAAATAGGACAGGTTCATATGGAGGAATTCCTTGATGGCGCTGATGATGGGCACATACAGCCCGAAGATCAGCAGCATGGTGGAACCGGAGATCCCCGGCAGCACCATGGCGCAGATAGCGATCATGGCACAGACGAAGATGTATCCTCCCAGGAGAGGGGTCAGGTGGGCGATTTCCACATTGGTCCCCTGGCCGCCGGTGGGGTTCACCGCCGCGATCACCAGCACCAGCACGATCCCCAGCACCAGGAACAGGAGCCGGCTCACACGGCGGAGGCATTCCTTCTCTTCCCGGATAATCAGAGGAAGGGAAAAAATGGAAAAGCCCAGGAACAGGGAACTCAGTTCATAGATCCGGCTGGTGAAAAGACTGGAGATCACCAGCACCGAAGAACCCATGCCGATGACCCAGCCCATGCCCAGCTTGGCCAGGAAACGGATGCCCTCCCGTTTCAGTTCCCGGTTGCCGTGGGTGAGCACATACAGGGAACCGATGAATTCGTCGTAAAAGCCCAGCACAAAGGCAATGGTGCCGCCGGATACCCCGGGGACGCTGTCGGCCAGGGCCATGCAGAAACCCCGGACCATGTTCAGGAACAGATCCATAGATGTCATCCTTTCTTGGGGGCAGGACCCCTCTCTTTTCCTACAGTATAAAAGGCAGGGTTAAACAATTTCGAAACAAACAGAGAAAAAAACCGTAAAATTTGTGTTATAATGATTCATCGGGTTGACGGCTTCAGCCGGACCCGACAGCAAGACCTTATTATATCGTATTTCATCAGAAAATAGAATAGCACAGGGGAACTTTCCCTTGGCAAAGGAGGATGCAGCTTGGACAGAAGTGAACTGAAACTGAAACTCATGGAGTACGCCGCCAAAGGGTACGAAGTGCCCCGGATGGACATGATCAAGACCCCGGAACAGATCGAAGGGATCCGGAAAGCCGGCAAGGTCAATTCCGCAGTGCTGGATGCGGTGGAAAAGAACATCAAAGTGGGGATGACCACCGATGACATCAACACCATCGTCTACGACACCACCCTGAAGCTGAAGGCCATTCCCGCCTGCCTGAACTATGAGGGCTTTCCCAAATCCGTGTGCACTTCCGTCAATGACGTAATCTGCCACGGCATCCCGGATCCCCATCAGGTGCTGAAAAGCGGGGATATCGTCAATGTGGACGCCACCACCATTTATGAAGGGTACGTGGGGGATGCTTCCCGGATGTTCATGCTGGGCCGGGTGCCTGCGGAACGGAAGAATCTGGTGGGCATCACCAAAGAATGCCTGAAGCGGGGCATGGAAAACGCCGTGGGCTGGAAGAACACCCTGGGGGACATCGGAGCAGCCATCCAGAGCTTTGCCCAGAAACACGGCTGCAGCGTGGTCCGGGAATTCGGCGGCCACGGGGTAGGGCTGGAAATGCATGAAGATCCCTTTGTATCCCATGTGGGGAAACGGAAAACCGGTATGCTGCTGGTGCCCGGCATGGTGATCACCATCGAGCCCATGATCAACGCCGGCACTCCGGAACTGTGGATCGATGAAGTGAACGGCTGGACCGTCCACACTGCCGACGGCAAAGACAGCGCCCAGTGGGAACATACCCTGCTGATTACTGAAGGGGAGCCGGAAGTATTGAGCTGGTAAGCCGTGCTGTTGCATGGGCAACAGCACCGTTAACGGTCAGCTGTCAACGGTCAACGGCCGGAGACAAGGGACCAGAGACAGAGGCTGCTGCCTGTGCAGCAGCTCCTAAAGCAATCAAACAGGAAAGGTGTGCATACAAATGACATTCATGGACCTGGCCAAGGCCAGATATTCTGTACGGAAATTCAGCGACAAACCCATTGAAAAGGAAAAAATGGAGGCCATCCTAGAAGCGGGACGGATCGCTCCCACTGGCCACAACTACCAGCCCTACCGGGTGTACGTGCTCCAGAGTCCGGAAGCCCTGGAAAAAATCCGGGGACTGACCCGGTGCGCCTTCAATGCACCGGTGGTGCTCATGGTCACCGTCCGGAAGGACGAGGAATGGGTGAACCCCTTTGAACACAGCATCCGGGCCGGGGAACAGGATGCCAGCATCGTGGCCACCCATATGATGCTGGAAGCCTGGGAACTGGGCATCGGCTCCTGCTGGGTGAACTATTTCCCGGTGTCCCAGACCGCCGATGCCTTCGGCCTGGATCTGAAGGAAGTGCCCCTGCTGCTGTTGCCCCTGGGCTACGCCGCAGAAGGAGTCCACGCCGCCCATCTCCACAACGAACGGAGAAGCAACGAGGAATTGGTGAAAGTGCTGTAAAAAAGGGGTTGTTGCACAGGACGTGCAACAACCTTTTTTTTACTCCACAACCACCTGACAGCTCCTCATGGTCTCCAGGGCCGCCTGGTGGCTTTCTTCCGTTACGCCGGCGCAGCAGCGGCTGTCCACCCGGATCTCCACTTCCGGCAGGGCCGCTTTCAGCAGCAGGGCATTGCTCACTACACAGATGTCCGTGCACAGCCCGATCAGTTCGATGCTCTGGATGGGCTGTTTCCGGTGCAGTTCCTTCAGGTCTTCCGCCAGGGTCACCGAACCGAAGGAGGGCTTCTGGATCACCGGCCAGTGATGTTCCTGCTGGAGCTTTTCCAGGGCCGGGATCAGCCGCCATCCGGGGGTGCCCTTGATGCAGTGCTTCACCGGCAGCCGGCGGCCTTCCTGGGTTTCCAGGTAATCCTCTCCATGGGTATCCTGGGTAAAGATCACCCGGCCGGGGAAATTGGCCACCTTTTTCAGCACATTCAGGGTAATGTCTTGGGCCGCCTCCGACCCCAGGCTTCCGCCCACAAAATCATTCTGCATATCCACTACAACAAGAATACGGTTTTCCATAGCAGCACATCCTTTTCTGATACAGGAATTGTTATTTTCCAAGCCAGTAAAGCTGGCTTCCATCGGCCATTGACAATTGACCCTTGACCATTGACAGCCCTGTCACTCTTCACTCTTCTCCTTCTTCTCCGGCCGCACTTCCACGATGATTTCCTGGACCCGGTGCTCATTGGCCCGGGTCACCGTCACATGGAGGTTCCGGCAGTCGAAGGAATCTCCCTTTTTGGGTATGGTCTCCAGGGTATCCACCACCCAGCCGCTGATGGAATTGTTTTCCAGGCCGTAGTCGTCGATATCCAGATCCAGATATTTGAACAGGTCGAACAGGTTGGCATTCTGGGAATTGGAGGAACAGGAGACCAGGTACCGGTTCCTGCCCAGCTTCCGGAAGGAAGAAACCGCCTTGTCATGCTCGTCCCAGATTTCGCCCACCAGCTCTTCCACAATGTCTTCCGTGGTCACCAGGCCCCGTACGGTGCCATAGCTGTCCATGACCATGGCCATTTCCACCTTGGCTTCCTGGAGGGTCTTCAGCACCCGGGAAATCTTGGTGGACTGATGGACCAGGGCCGCTTTTTTGATCAGATTCTTCAGACTGCAGCGGGGATTCTGGAGATAGGCCGCCAGGAAATCCTTGGCGTGGAGGATCCCGATGATTTCGCTGTAGTCATCCTTGAAAACCGGCAGACGGGAGAAACCATGGCTGCTGAACAGCTTCAGGGCTTCTTCGCTGCCTTCGGAAATATCCATGGCCACCATGTCCACCCGGGGAGTCATGATCTCCCGGACCCGGATGTCGCTGAATTCAATGGCACTTTTGATCAGCTGGCTGTCCTGTTTGTTGATGCCGCCCCCATGCTCCACTTCATCCACCATCAGCAGCAGCTCGTCTTCCGTGGCGAACCGGTGGGAGACTTTTTTCCGCAGGCAGTGGTTGAAGGCGGACTTCATCATCCGGAACAGGAAATTCAGGGGGGTGAACAGGAGCACCAGCACACTGAGCAGCCGGGAACAGTCCATGGAATATTTTTCCGGAGCGTCGCTGGCCACGCTTTTGGGGATGATTTCCCCGAAGATCAGGATCACAATGGTGGTGAATACCGTGGCCAGGGCCAGACCGGAGGTGCCGAAGGCCGCGGTGGAAACCGCCGCCGCCAGGGAAGCCGTGGCGATATTCACCACATTGTTCCCGATCAGGATGGTGGACAGGGCATCATCGAAATGGTCCAGCAACCGCAGGGCTTGCCGGGCTTTCCTGTTGCCGCCTTTGGCCAGGTTCTTCAGCCGCAGCTTGTTGGAGCCGGTCAGGGCCGTTTCCGAAGCGGAAAAAAAGGCGGAAAGGGATATGAAAATCATGAGAATCAGCGTCAGGGCTGACGTTGGTATATGCAAATCATCCATTTTATTACACTTCCTCCGTATATTACTGATATTATAGGAGAAAGTATGATTTATGTCCAGAACCCCAGTAATAAAGCGCTTTCTCCTTCAGACGGCAAAAATACGGCAAAAATTAATACAGGTTTGCGATTGCTTTTGCCGCCACCTGGTGGATATCTGACGTATAGTTAAGATAGACACTGGACACTGTAGCAATGGTGTCTCCCAAAATGTGTGCTACCAGGCTCACGTCCCCGGTTTCCGATAGTAAAAGAGTCGCGAAAGTGTGACGCAAAGCATGAACCGAGCGGCCAGGAAAATGAGTGCTGATGATCCTGCTGAGCCGTTTATGAGCGGTTTCCATCTGTTCCAACGGGAACACTGTTCCGGAAAAGTTAATGGGATTAGAGAACTTCCATTCCTGCAATGCACGCAGGACAATAATAGAGGCTGGAATAGTCCGATTGCTCCTTACAGTCTTACATTGTTTGATTCCGATTTTCCCAGCAGACGTCCTGGACAGCTGCTGCCGGACGGTGATAGTCTGTTTTTCCCAGTCGATGGCGTCCCAGGGCAGGCCGGAGATTTCCCCGTACCGCATGCCGGTGTTGGCGGCCAGTACGACTACCATCTTTCCAAGCGGCCAGGGCTCCAAGATCTTCAGCAGTTGGGCCAGCTCTACCCTTGAAAATGCACGAAGCACTGCCGGAGTTTTATCTTTAGGCATCTGGATACCCTGTGCGGGGTTGACTTTGATAATTTTATACATTTTGCGGGCATGCTCCAGCACTGCGGAAACATTGCATAAAAATCCTTTCCTGGTGGAAGACTTCACTTTCAGTTTTAAAAGTGCATTGGCAATGTCGGCCGGCGTCAGTTCCCGGATGGGGATATCGGCTGCGGATCCCAAACGGGAAACAGCATTGCCATAATTCAACAGAGTATTGTAGGCAAGGATTTTCTGCTTATCCCGCTCGAAAATCGGGAAGAAGTCTCGCAGGGAAATATCTTTCATACGGATGTCATCTGTGAGCCCCGCAGTTTCTTTCACCTGGGCCAATAAGGTGTCCTGGTATCGTCTGGCCTCTCTTTGGCTTTTAAAGCCCTGTTTCGTCTTTTGGCGCCAGCGATGCCCGAATTTGTACGATAAGATCAGACAGACGGACCCGTTTTTCTCACGATATGAGAAGGTATATTCCATAAAATCAGCTCCTTTGCTGGCTTAAAAGGGGCTGACTGTGGTAAAATGATACAGTAAGCCCCTTGTGGATAGGGTGGTTACACTGTCCCTGCTGGTATTTGCGGTACCGGCAGGGATTTTTTTATTTATAAACCGACCATATCTTAGACTCGATGGCGCTTGGATTCTATGGCGTCGGCGGATTCATCGGAGTGGAGATCGTTGTTCTGGATATGATCATCTTCATGGCGGATGGTTTCCAGGTTCATTTCTCTGGTGAGGCGGGCGTTGAGGATGTACACCGGCTCTCCGGTTTCGTCCTCTTTGACGCACGATTCCAAACCGCCGCCAACCCGCACCACGCCTTATGGACAGCTGTTTCGACGGTTTCGTTTCAAACGATTTCGTACGATTTCTTTCGATTCATGATTTTTTGACTTGCTTATGCCTCGATTCAACTCGATTTATGACTTCATCCCACGATGGTACTTTATGATAATTACTCAATTCCTTTGCATAGCGTACCAAATTAGGTATTTCACTAATTATGTCTACGATTGTCTTATGAGTTTCCCATCTTACATCGTCCTTGGTTAAAATTTGGATAGAATGACCAGTTCTGGAAAATTTTACTCTTCCGATTTGCATTCCATAATAAGTCAAATTCAAGGTGCCATCACTCATGGCCTCGGTGTGGAGATAGTTGATGCCTACTGAAGCGAGTTGCGTTTTTAATTCTTGAAAGAAAATAGTTTCATTTTTCTGGATTTCTTTCTTGGTGTAGATAAACCTTCTTCGTTCATCCATGATGCTTCACCTCCGTCCTAGAATTGAAAATAGCAATCCAGCGGATTAAGTTTGATTTCCGATATCATTTATTACCCGATCTTAGTGACCGGGATTTTTTTTGCCTTCAGAACTTTCTCCGCAGCTCCACCACCTTGCCGATGACCCGGATGGGGAGGTCCCGTATCTGCTCCCTGGTATAAAAATGGGGGCTGTACACGCCGACGTTATGACCGATCAACGTCAGTCCGTCCGGCCCCTCTTTGACTTCCTTCACTGTGGCATCGTTGCCGTTCACCAGCACGATGGCGATTTCTCCGTTCTCCACCTCCGGCTGCTGCCTGACGATGACCACATCGCCTTCGTGAAGGGTGGGCTCCATGCTTCGCCCCTTGACCTGCAGGGCGAAATAGGTTCCGCTTTTGGCCATCTGGGCGGGGATTTCTTCGTAGTCGATGATGTCGGTGATGGCCTCGATGGGGATGCCCGCCACCACACGGCCCAGTACGGGGATACGGACGCCACGGGCTTCGATAGGGTCCGGTTCACTCCAACCCATAAGGACCGCAGGAGTAATATTCAATGCCTTAGCGAGAGAGACAATTACATTTCTTCTCATGTTAGCTATTTCACCAGATTCCCATCTGGAAATAGTCCCTTCACTTACTCCAACTTTTTCCGCAAGCTCTTTCATGGTCATACCAAGTTCTAACCTTTTAGATTTGATAATATCCTTTACCGGTTTCACGCCGACCACTCCTTTTAATTGATATCTATATTATATTGTTGCCCTTGCGTTTTTGCAATATATGAATACAAGAAAGCTGAAAAACTTGCAAAAACGTATTGCAAAAAGGAAGATGGCGTGTTATTATAATCTTGCGGAAACGCAAGAAACCAAAAGGAGGTGAGCACCTTGTTTGACAGAGAACTTTTCAAGTACGCTGTTGGAAAGAGAAAGAAAACGCTTGAAAGCGTTGCCTCTCACATCGGCATCAATCCTACGACTTTGTATCGAAAAATGAGCGGCATCAGCGATTTTAATCGCAAAGAAATCCAGGAAATTAAGGAGTATCTTGCTCTGGATGATGAAGAATCTAACCGTATTTTTTTTGCTTGATAACTTGCGTAAACGCAAGAAAGGAAGGCCAACCATGAAGGAGGAGAAAGGATGGAAAGACAAAAAATCGAGCGGTTCCTGGAGCTGCTGGATGGAGTAACCGAAAAGGAATGGAGTGTCCTCAAAAGCACGGGTGACCGTTTGTATAAAATGGCTGCGCTGGAAAACACTCCATTGATCAACGAAAAAAGTATTGCCTATTTTGCTGATGAAATTGAAGCCACCATTCACATCTATGATGGCATCAAAGCGGAGGCAAATAAGATTCAAGGAAAGGGGGAGGAAGAAGAATGAAGAAGTACGGAACGCTAGCCTGTTCCCATAGTCACTGTATCCAGGAAGCTATTTCCGAATGTTGTCACCAGCGGAGCACCCGGCTGGAAGATGACCTGATGGAAGTGCTGGTGCAGCACAATGTCCCACTGGTCTCCATAAGAGAACGGCTGAATGCCTTTGTTGAACAGATCACGGCTAATTCCGGGCCCTACTTGACCCATCCAGAATGGGACGCCAGCAAGTTTGGATACTTTAGCCGAGTTTATGGTATTCAGCCTTTTGGTCCCTGTTCTTGTGATGCTACTGGAATGGTAGTGCACGACAGTGAAGGAAACCTCATTCCACACAAAAAGATTTTCATAGGACACTGGAATGGACAAGAACTTACCCTTGATGTGCTGGATCGAAAGGGTCGATGACTCCGATTACCATGGCTTGTCCAATAAATAGAACTTCAGTTGTTGGATCTTCTGATGATACTTCATCTCCTCTCCAGTAACGAACAGCATTTTCCCGAGCGTTTTGGATAGAAGTGCATTTTTCCAAATCCAAATACTTCGGGTTGGCATAATGCACACAACCTGAACAGGAAAGATGAAGGACCCGGAAAGTCTCGTTTAAATTTCCTGCTACCTGGGGAATCCAAAATTTAAGACGGTCCTTTAATGGAGCCAGATCAGGAATCATCCAGAGACAGAAATATCGTGAAGGCAATTCGGGATAATCGGATTTTCGGACTTCCTCGAAAATTTGCTCACGAAAATAGCAGCGAAGTTCTCTATAAGCAGATTGCGGTGGGCGCGTATTCAAATCGAAAGTTCTATAGAAGCCCAAATATTCATTTTCATGGGAACCGATATTAAGAATGTCTCCAACATTCGAAATATGCTGGAAACCCGTCTGGATATGATAGAAAGATTGATTTTGTACTTGTTCCATAATATTCACCTCTTTCTGGTCATTATACCAGAAAGAGGGAAATAGGATTGAAAGGAGTGATCTGTATGGAAAAGCTGGTTCTGAAAGCCGACGAAGCGGCGGAAGTCCTGAATGTAGGGATTTCATCCATTTACGACATGCGGAACCGGAAAGTCCTGCATCAGCTCGAAGATCTGCCAGGGGTCCGTTTCCAGGCAAAGGAAGTATATGCCCTGGCAAAGCTCAAACAGAACCAGGAAGAGTACAGCCCATACCAATTCCGGAAACTGAAAGCCGAATTAGCCAACGAGAGGGCCAAAAACCAGAAAATCCGTTCCGCAGCATTGGCTCTCATTACAGCGATTTCGGAAGAAGGTGAACTGTGATGGACGCGGAGATGATGAAAACCATCCGGGCCAATGCTCGATACTACCGCCTTGCTACTGGACTGTCAGGGGCCTACATCGGCGATGCTATAGGCCACGATGCCAGCTGGGTGCAGCAGTTCGAAGCAGGAGCAATCCAAAAGCCGAAACCGGCTGACCTGATCAAACTGGCCCATGCCCTGGGGCTTCGGCTCAGTGACCTGGTCAAAACAGAACCAAATCTGCTGCTGTATCTTAGTCCGGAAGAACATCGGACAGGCATGGAAAATCTGGAAAAGATCCGGCACCATCGAGGATTATCCAAAAGACAGTTCAGCCTGTCCCTGGGTCTTAGTGAGGGTCATTACAACAAGGTCCTCAATGGCTACGGAAATTTCAGCATAAAAACGTGGTGGAAAATTGCAGATGCCCTGTTTATGGACCTGCGGAAATTAATAGGGAGGCATGAAGATGACGTATAAGATCACTGACGAATTCCTGGACAAAGTGGATGTGCTGCTTGATTCGGTCATGGAAGCATCTAAACATTCCGACACGTTGGACGGAGCCGGAGTTGTCCTGGTGAACCTGGAGAAATTCGAGATGATGAAGCAGTTGGCTTCTGAACTCTGTGACGCGATGGAAAACGGATTCCCTGAATATGGAAAGGATGATGATGGAGATGAGGAGACAACCGAAGAATGCACCGATCCTGGTGACGATGATCATACTGTCGTGCATCTTGATCCGGACTGCGATGGATCTGGCTTCGTGGCTTACTGACGTGATCTGCGAAGGGTTCCACGTCCTGGGCCCACGGTTCCAAGGGATAGTCATCGGCTTTTTGGCAGCCATGTCTATGGTTATTTTCGCCATCAATCTGGCGATCTGGGGGTGAGAACATGATTGTTGGATACGACAGTAAGGGCCGGGAGATTGATGCCCTTGAGGCCATGCATCGGCAGGAAAATCTGATGGAGCAGCAGGCAAAAGGAGAAGCCCTGATGCACCTGATGAAAGCCTTGGCCGCAGCTGGGGTCCATGTACAGATGGATTTTGACCCGATCCGGGAAAAAGTAGTCATCCGATACCTGCAAAGCGAGCGGCCGATTCATGTGGTCAATGTGGCTATGGATAATGCGGCGGCTATGATGTTCGACATCTTCAAGCAAGCCGGGAAAGAGCTGGTCGAAGAAGCCTGAAAGGAGGTGAGTAAATGGAAAACTGGGAACGCAGGAAGCACCTGCTTGATGGAATCCGGAAGGCGCTCCACGTTAAGCAAGGCGAGGAAATTGATGATGCCGATGACCTGGACATTGTTGTCGAATGGAGCAATACAATGTGCCCGCTCCAATTCTCCCCAATGATTGAAATCATCAAAGAATGCCCACAGGAGAACCCCAAAAAATGGGGCAGAGGCTACAAATGCCATGAGTGCTGGATGTCTTTGTTAATTGACAACCGGCTACGGAAACACCTGGAGTTTATCGATGGAAACAAAAATAGCTGATTCCACTGCAATGGAACCAGCTGGTTATGAAAAAACTTCTATTTCAATTATATCACAGGAGGTATGGACATGGAAGAACTGGAAAAATCCCTGGCTGAAGCCATGGAAGCTGGAAACAGCCCGTACCTGGAAAACGATGCAGATGCTGACAGTGCCCTGCATAAGATCCAGAGACTGAACAGGGGCATTGAATGGGCCCGGAAACTGGCAGAAGACCAGAAAAAGAAGATTGACGCCTGGCTGGAACAGCAGATCGCCAACCGGCAGGAGGCAATCACTTCCCAGGAGAATCTGCTCAAGCTTTATGCGGAAGACCGGCTGAAGAACAGCAAGCGCAAGTCTGTATCCCTGCCCAGTGGGAAGTTTGGCTACCGGAAACAGCCGCCCAAAATCACTCATGATGACACAATCCTGCTGGCCTTTGCCAAAGAGGCTGCTCCGCAGTTTGTCAAGGTTAAAGAGTCCCTGGACTGGGCAGGACTGAAAAAATCCTGTGTGATTGACCAGGACAAAATGATTGATGAAAACGGAGAAGTGCTGCCTGGGATCACCATCGAGCAGCCGGAACCGAAATTCTATGTAGATACAAAGGAGGAAAAATAATGGGAATGCCTGTATTCGTCATTGGATTTTCCGGAAGTGGAAAATCTTCCAGCCTGCGGAACTTTCAGCCTAACGAGGTTGGAGTCTTCAGTGTAGCCGGGAAACGGCTGCCATTCCAGAGCCAGCTCAAAGTGGCCATGAACTGCAACTATCAGACCATCGAAAATTCCCTGCAGCGGAATGCACTGCGGGCCTATGTGATCGATGACAGCCAGTACCTGCTGGCTTTCGACAGCTTCCGGCGGGCAAAGGAATCCAGCTACAGCAAATTCACGGATTACGCCGTCTCTTTTTATACGTTGCTGGATACCATCAAGAAGACCAGCCCTGACACCATCGTCTACCTGCTCCACCATGCTGAGGAAACTGACCGGGGCATGGTCAAGGCGAAGACCATCGGGAAGATGCTGGATAACCAGCTGGTGCTGGAGGGGCTGTGTGAAATCGTGCTTTATGCCGAAACCGATGGCAAAAAGTATCAATTTTTAACCCAAAGTAATGGATTCACAACGGCAAAAAGCCCTATGGGGATGTTTCCCCTGGAGATTGACAATGATCTGAAAGCTGTTGATTCTCGGATCAGAGAATTTTATGGGATGCAGCCGATTGTAGATGAAAAAGCAGAGGAGGAAACAAAATGAAATTTATCGATTGGGATGCTGTAGAAGAAAATAACGGGAGCAGCTTTGACCGTCCACCTGTAGGTGGCTATGTAGTCACCATTGTAGAAGCAGTAGAGAATGAAGCAAAGGAATACTACAAACTGTCCTATGATTACGCTGAAGGAGAATGGGAAGGCTACCGAATGGCCATGTTCCAGACTCATGGCTGGAAACTTCCATCTTTTATCCGCTCTTACAAGGACAGCGCCCAGAGCTTTTTTAAAGCCTTTATGGTCACTTTGCAGGAATGCAATCCCAGATTTGACTGGCACGCCTGGGTGAAATCCGGAGCCAAAGCAGATGCTCTGAATGGTCTGAAGCTGGGAGTTGTAATCGGGGAAGAAGAATATCAATGGCCGGTCGGTGAAGGCCCGGTGAAAACCCGGCAAACGGTCCGGGCCTTCCTCCCCATTGCTGATATCCGGGCAGGCAAATTCGAAGTCCCTGCTCTGAAGAAGCTGAAACCCAGCAATGAAGTGCAGGACCTTCCTCCTGCTCCGGCAGCCAACCCAGCACCAACTGCGCAGCCGTCCCCGACTTATGACGCAGATCAATGTCCGTTCTGACGCCGGATGAAATTTTAGCGAAACTGAACAACGTGCACAAACGGGGCAGCGGCCTAGTTGCCGAATGCCCCGTTTGCCATGATGACCACCACCTTTATATCACCCAGGAAAATGGAAAGCTGCTGATGTTTTGCCAAAAGTGCAAGGCAAAGTATCCAGAAATCATCAAAGCCTTGGACATGGAGTCTTCCGGCTCTTGGCAAGCATCAGCCCCCATTCTCTCAAAGAAGCCCAAGGATCATGGCAAACAAATCGAAGAAATCCGTTATACGTACCGGGCTCCGTCGGGGAAGCCTGAATATCAAAAGATTCGGCGGAAATTCGAGGATGGGCACAAGATTTTCATTTTCTGCTATACCGATGCAGATGGCCAGGTGAAGTACAAAAAACCTGACGGCTGCGACAACCTGTATAACCTGGACAGAATGGCAGCAGCGGATCCGTCTACGGTCCTGTATATCGTAGAAGGTGAAAAATGCGCGGATGCCATGACTGTTGCGGGATTTCTGGCAACCAGCACCAACACAGGCAGCCAGAAGAATCTGAAGCTGTCAGATACTGACCGTCAGACTCTGGAAAAATTCAAGCGAAAAATCATCATCCCAGACAACGATGATCCTGGTATGGAATATGCCAAAGCATGGGAACGGATGGGAGCCAAGATTTTCCCCTGGGCGGAAATTTGGCCTGGCATCCAAAAGAAACAGGATGTGGCCGATTATCTCCAGGCTGGCGGCAATCCGGAGAAAATCCGGAACTGGAAATATCCGGCCATGGAATTCAGTGAAGAATATTTTTCCGGGCTGGACAGGGCCGACATGATCAAGACAGAACTCTTTGCCGGACTCAAGGCAATCGAAGACCCTTTGGAACGGCAGCAGGCAGAAAGCCTGGCTGCTTTCAGAGCCAAGGAGTTGGGAATCTCCAGAGAGTTCGCCAAAAACCAAAAAGCATGGAGAGCTGCCCAGGCCCAGGCCAATCAGGACAGCAAGAACTGCACGAAATTTTCCGGGCAGCCGCTGTCCCTGGAATGCGGTGACTGGATGGCAGATGATGGAGGAGTCCGGAAGATGGAAGCTACCGGCAACGGTGATTTTCGATACCAGTGGGCTTCTCCCATTCCTATCCTGCCCACGGAGATTCTGATGAACCAGGAGACCAGCATGGAAAAGATCCGGCTCAGTTACTACAAACCGGATGGATGGAAATCCTGTGTGGTACCACGGGAAATCGCTGCCAACAGCAACAAGATCATCTCCCTGGCCAATATGGGCATTGAAGTCAATAGTGACAATGCCAAAAGCCTGGTGAAATACCTGGCATGCTGTGTGGCTAAGAATCCTGCTGTACTGCCCAGGAATAAAAGCATCAGCCATATGGGATGGATCGGTGATGATTTCGTCCCATACACAGATGAAGTCACGCTGGACAGTACGGACGAATACGGAACCCTGATCGATTCCGTTGCAGAAAAAGGAACCTTGAGCGGATGGCTGGCAGCCGTAAAACCGCTCATGGGGAACATCTATCTGCGGCTGGCTGTGGCGGCCAGCCTGTCAGCGCCGCTGATCAAGCCCCTGGGGGCATTATCCTTTGCCTTCCACCTGTGGGGCGGGACCGGAGCCGGGAAAACGGTTGGGCTTATGGTAGCGGCATCTGTCTGGGGAAATCCTGCTCCTGGTAAACTGCTGCAGAGCATGAACAACACGGTAAATTTCACCACCGGCTGCGCAGCTACACTGGGAAATTTACCTTTCTTTGGCGATGAACTGCAAACCATTAAGTCAAAATTTGACAACTATGATCAGTTCATCCACCAGATCACTGCTGAAGTGAGCCGGGGCCGTATGGATCAGACGGGCCGGATGCAAATGCAGAAAAGCTGGAAGACGGCTTTCCTGTTTACAGGAGAAGAACCGATTTCCCAGACCACCAGTGGTGGCGGGGTGGAGAACCGGCTGATTGAAATCGAGTGCGCTCATAAAGTTGTGGAAAACGGCCCGGAAACGGTCCAGGCAATTACAAGCCAGTATGGAACCCTGGGCCCGGCCTACATTGCCAAACTGCAGGAGAAGAAGCGGGATGGTATCGACCTGCGGGCAGTCTTCAACGACTACCACAAAAGGCTGCTGCGGATGGAAACAACGGAAAAGCAGGCCATGGCCATGGGGATCATGATGACTGCGGATGATTTTTTCCGGATGTATTTTGCGCCGGAGCTGCCGCCCCTGAAAATTGAAGAAGTAACGCCATTCCTGAAGACCATCAAAGAAGTTGACACGGCGGAACGGGCCTACAACCTGGTCATTGACCTGGTGGCCCAGAACAACGAAAACTTCTTCTACAGCAGAGATGATGATTACGGACGGCCTGCTTACCATCATGCACCTACACGGGAAGTTTGGGGAAAAATCCAGGATAATCACGTGTGGATTATCAAACGGGTGCTGGAAAATCTGCTGTCGGAAAATGGTCTGAGTTTTCGAGCTGTATCTAAGAAATGGGCATCCCAAGGCAGGTTGGTGCCGACCAAGCAGGGGAAATTCTCTGGATACAAATCAATTTCTGGGATTCAAGGATATTTTGTTGAGCTGATCAGATGAAAAAATTTGTACCTTTTTCAAAAAGGTACAAATTTTTAAACAGCGGAAACCCGCATGGAGCCTATATTCTCTATTACTATTTGTACCTTTGTACTATTTGTACCTACATATATAAATATAAGAAATCAATTTGATTTGAGAGTTTAAAAAACAAATAGGCTCAAATTAAATACTTCTTATATGTCTATGTAAAAAAGGTACAAAGGTACAAAAATCGTATAGAGCCAGGCATAGTGCGGATTTAGAGTTTGTACCTTTGAATTTAAAAGGGATAAAAGGTACAAAATAATTGCCAAAGACGTTATAAAAAGCGGAGAAAAGAGGAGAACGCAAAATGGAAGCAAAGGAATTTTTACAGGGAGTGGCAGACCTGTGCAAGAAGTATGGTTCTGGCTGTGAGGGCTGTCCTTTCGGTTATATAGACGACGAATATAAGCATTACATCAACTGTATGCTCACAACGAAAATGCCTGAAGACTGGGACGTGGGGAAAATTATGAAAATCTTTAACGATGAGCAGAAAGCATTGCATGACGTCGTAAAAATCAAACTCATGCCCGGCGGGCATATGCCGGAGAAGAAAACGGCCGGGGCTGCGGCCTGGGACTGCTATGCACGGATTCGTAATGATTTCCCACCGGTGGGCATAAAGGAAATCTGCGATTACGAATTCGGAAATAAGATTCCCCTGGGCTTTGCTATAGAACTTCCGAAAGGATACCATGCGGAAATCTATCCCCGCAGCTCCCTGGGGACAAAGACACGACTGCGAGTTTCCAATAGTGTCGGGATTATTGATTCCGACTACCGCGGGGAGGTTTGTGTTGTCCTGGACAATATCGGTGGACCGATTCCGTTTCCTTTCCCGTATAGAATCTGCGATGAGGACCGCATTGCCCAGATGATCATCGTGAAAGACCCCGAGGTTGAGCTGGTAGAAGCCGATGAACTTAGTGAAACCAAGCGGGGGACCGGCGGTTTCGGAAGCACTGGAGAACGATAAATGCTCCGGAAGAAGGGATGAAGCTATGCTCCAAGACCTGGTAAAGAAAATCAGAGGGCAGTACAAGCTCTGGGAAAATATTGCAGAGCATGGCTGCGGGGATCCGTTCTGGGAGGACGGCTGCAACATGAACCTGGTCAGAACCCACATCATTGGCCTCCGGCTCAAAATCAATGAGCAGGCAACGGAAGAAATGAAACCGCTTCCAAAAGAATTCTACTGGGCACTTCCACCAGAAGTTCCCGACACCTTCATGGTAAGGAATGGAAAGTATTATCGGACAAGAGTTAAAAACTGGGATGCAGGAAAGATCAGGAGAATCGTTCTGAAAGCTGATTTGGAGACTGCGCTATTTTAAGAGGTAACAAAAATGGATACATTGAAAATGCTCATGGATTACTGTAAACGAACAAAATGCGATGCGTGCGAGTTTCTCGATGACGGGTTATGTATGTTCTTTTACGAAAATCCTGAAGACTGGCCGGATCCGGACTATGTAAGGCAAGTAATTGAATCAGAATTGGAGGTCAACCATGGAACTGAGACCGTATCAGCAAGACCTGGTGAATAAAATCCGGCAGGCTATCTGTAGCGGTTCCAACCGGGTATGTGCGGTCCTGGGCTGCGGAGGCGGAAAGTCGGTGATTATCGCTACCATCGCAAAAGCAGCTACAGATAGGGGCAACAGAGTGCTGTTCCTGGTTCATCGTAAAGAGCTAACTGCACAGATCAGCCGAACCATGAACGCCATGGGAGTGGATCCCTTCCTGTGCAAAGTGGCTATGGTGCAAACCATGGCCAGACAGAAAACATTAGCAAGGACCATCCCACCAGCGCTCATTATCGTAGATGAAGCACACCATTCCTTAGCTGCCGGATATCTTCGGATTTTCGATTACTTCCCCCAGGCGACGGTGGTGGGCTTCACGGCCACCCCGCAAAGAATGGGAACAGGAGGCCTAGGGAAAGTGTTCCAGCAGCTGGTGGAATCGGTATCCACAAAGTGGCTGATCCAGAATCATTATCTGGCTCCCTATCATCTCTACAGTGTTCCGCTGACAGAAGTGACCGGAATCCACACCCGTCACGGAGACTATGACCAGGGAGAAATCGCAAAGTTAATGGACAAAGGAGCTATTTTCGGCGGAACGGTAGCATCCTGGAAGCAAAGGGCAGAGGGCAAGAAAACCATCGTTTACTGTGCTAGCATCAAGACCAGCAAGGCCACAGCTGCAGCCTTTCAGGAACAGGGCATCCCTGCTGCCCACCTGGACGGGGCTACTCCCAAAGCAGAGCGGGAACAGATTGTACAGGACTTCCGGGACGGGAAAATCTTGGTGCTGTGCAATGTTGACCTTTTTGGCGAGGGCTTTGATGTTCCTGATTGTGAAGCTGTTCAGCTGCTCCGGCCAACTAAATCCCTGACTCTCTATATCCAGCAGGCCATGAGGCCCATGCGGATCAATCCGGCGGATTCCGGCAAGGAAGCTATTATCCTGGATCATGTTGGAAATTATACACGACACGGCTTTCCCGATGATGACCATGATTGGAGTCTAGAAGCCAAGAAGAAAAAGAAAAAATCTGAGACCTCTACTAAGCAGTGCCCGGTCTGCTACCACGTGTTCATCCCGTCCAAAGACCGGGGCGCGGGGCCACTCCATTGCCCTTACTGCGGTACAGCGCTGGAAGAAGAACGGGCTCCCAGGGAGGAACAGAAACAGATCAACGGAATCACCCTGGAAGAAATCAAGGAAAGCCCGTATTCCGATTATCGTAAAGCCAAAACATGGGAGCAGTTGGATTTCTTCCGGAAAGGAAAGCACTACAAACTGGGATGGAGCCTGCACAAAGCTCTGGAGCTGCACATTCCTATTCCGCCTAAATATCGGTACATTGCATCGAAGATCATGGGGAAAGGCGGCCAAAACTGGTTCAAGGAAGCAAGAGGAGGTAACAGTAAATGGTAGAAACAGACTTGATGCACCTGATTATGGACGCAGTAAGCAAGAGGGGATGTTTAGTGTTCCGGAGTAATGTGGGGAAGGTTCGGACGTCTGACGGGCGCTGGTTTGACACCGGCCTGCCCAAAGGCTTCTCTGACCTGTTCGGATTCCTGCCCAGGTCCGGCAGGATCTTCTTCATCGAATGCAAGGTGAAGCCTAACAAACCGACGCCGGAGCAGGTCAATTTCATCCATGTGGCCCAGAATCTGGGGGCCATCGCCCTGGTGGCCTACAGCGTGGAAGAAGTGGAGCAGGCCCTGGATGATGCTGCATGGGCAGATTTCGGCCTGGTCATTCAAGATCCTCTTGCAAAGGAACCGGACACAGAACAATGGATGAAGCTTTTCACCTGGGCCAGCACCATGAAGCAAGAACTGTTTGCTTGTCTGCAGACCATCAGGAGAGGAGGCGCCCATCTGGCACCGGATCCGAAATTCGGCCTGCGGATTCTCCCCGGGACAGATACAGCCCAGTATAAAAATGACAGCCAGGTCCTGTTCAAATACCGGCATGAATTGACCAATGAGCTGGCCTGGCTGGGGAAAGGGGCAGGGCAATGAAAATTTGGAAATGGGCACCGATGATAGCAGCTGCGGCGGCGTCCCTGCTGGTCCTGTGGTTCATCACCATGGACTTCCTGGCCCTTTATCTTTTGTTTGGAAAATGAAGGAGGCACTGCCATGATCGAAGAACAGAGAGAACTGAAGGGACGGCTTCAGAATATCAGCAATGAACTGGGGACTGCGGAAGCAGAATTTTCCTATCTGTCCGTGAAAATCAAACCTTCTTCCACCAGGAGCCAGAAACATGATGTACTGATCCAGGCCCTGGACCGGATCAGTAAACTGCGGGAACGGCTGAAAAATGAGGAAAATGCCATCACAAAGGAGCTGAGCTGCTTATGATCGGGAAACTCTACAAGCTGAGCCATGTGGGTACTTTCCACCAGTGTGCCAACTGCCAGCTGACCTATTTCGAAGGAACCACTGGAAAATGGCCCTGGAGGATTTTCTACCATCACCAGGTGAAACGATTCTGCACTTACAAGTGCATGCGGGATTTTATGAGGAGGAACCATATCCGATGAATACTGAACAGGAACGCTGTGTGAAATGTAATTACTGTGACCTTGAAGATTTCTTCTGGGATGGCAAGAGGCTCTGCTTCATCTACCGCTGCCGGATCTTCCGGGACACCATCCAAAAAGCTGCGGTTCAATGCCCTTTCCATTTCAAAACGAAGAAGCCCACGGGAGACATGATCCGGCACCCGGACCACTACACTTTCAGGGGCAGGGAAGCTATCGAAGCTGTCCAGATCATGACGGGGAAATCTGAAGGCCAGGCTGCTTACCTGGAAGGCTGTGCCGTAAAGTATCTCTACCGCTATCCACGCAAAAACGGAAAACAGGACCTGGACAAAGCCATCCAGTGCATCAAGATGCTGCGGGATCATCTGTACGGTAAAGACGACAAAGAATAGGAGGTGCATCCCCAGGATGGTACAGGAGATATACCGAAAGAGAATCAAATATGCCCTGGAATGCAGCTATGAACTGCAGGCCAACCTGGAAATCCTCAAGGAAGAAATCATCCAGGATACGGCTGCACTCCATACTATCCCGGGACCGAAAACTACCCGGTACGGACCTGACAGCGAAAATGGCGGAAGTTCCAAGGCCAGCCCGGAAGAATCCTTCTGCCTGCGCCAGGAGGAACTGGAAGAGAGACTGGAAGTCAAAAAGAAAAAGTTCTATGACCAAAAGCTGCTGATGGAACGGGTGGACAAAGGCCTCCAACGGATGCCGGGAGATTATGCCAGGATCCTACGGTGGAAGAGTGGGTACAAGACCCGCCGGCTGACCTGGATACAGATTGCCAACCGACTGGGAGAAGAGGACACCAGCTACTGCCGGCGGAAGTACAGCAGGGCCCTGGACATCCTGACAGGCATTGTCTACGGGGCAGAGGCTTCTCCCATCCAGGGAGTCTTGGAACTGGATACCAGCGAGGAACAGGGTGAAATTCTTTAGGCACACATTTCGACAGAAATCGACAGAAATACCGCTTTTGGCATGGTACAATAGTAGTGTGAAAGTTTGGGAGCAGCAGACCTGAAATCTGCCGAGCTCCTGCACTTCTTACTCAATACCTCCTGAGATCCACAACCTAGGAGGAAAGGGGCCTGGCATGGGCCCCTTTTCCATATGCTTTCGAAGACGTCCACTGAGGCGTCTTTTTTGTTTAGGTGGTGAAAATGTAATGGCTCATAAGTTAACTGAAAAACAGACCAAATTTGTGGACTATTACATCGAAACCGGTGGGAATGCCACGGAAGCAGCACGGAAGGCAGGGTACTCGAAAAAGACTGCTGAAGCAATAGGATTGGAGAACCTAGGAAAACCTAGGATTAAATCCGCTATTGACGCCCGGCTGGCCGAATTGAAGAGCCAGCGGACTGCCGACGCCACAGAAGTTCTTGAGTACCTGACTTCTGTTCTGAGAGGCCAGCAGGAAGATGAAACCATTGTGGTGGAGGGTGTGGGGGATGGATGCAGTAGAGCCAGAAGAATGAACGTCAAGGTGGCTACCCGGGACCGAAATAAGGCTGCAGAACTGCTGGGCCGGGTTTACGGAATTTACAACGACAAGCTGAAGCTGGAGAACGCTCCTGTGCCAGTGATTGTCGATGATATCGACGATGGAGGTGGAACCCATGAGTGAAACAGCGCATGTCAGTCTGTCCAGCCTTCTGGCTCCCTCCTTCTATGGCCTGCATAGGGCAGTGAAACACCATGATTACACCCATTACTGGCTGAAAGGTGGACGTGGCAGCACAAAGTCTTCTTTCATCTCTGTAGAAATCATCCTTCAGATGATGCAGCACCCCAATGTAAACGGAGTGGCGTTCCGGAAGGTGGGAAACACGGCCCGGAACTCCATCTATGAACAGCTGCTCTGGGCCATCCAGCAGCTGGGAGTAGCAGCTTACTGGAAAAAGACCTTTTCACCCTTGGAACTGACCTATCTGCCTACTGGGCAAAAAATCCTGTTCCGGGGCCTGGATGAAGAGAACAAAGGGAAATCCATCAAGTGTTCTAACGGCTATTTCGGCATTGTGTGGTTCGAAGAGCTGGCGGAATTCAACGGGCCTTCGGAAATCGACACCACCCTGCGGTCCCTGCTCCGGGGCGGGCCAGAATACTGGGTTTTCTATAGCTACAACCCGCCAAAATCCAGGGATTCCTGGGTGAACCAGGATGTGCTGATGGATACTCCGGACCGGATTGTCCATACTTCTTCTTACCTGGATGTTCCCAGGGAATGGCTGGGAGAACAGTTCTTCCTGGAAGCGGAAAAGTTAAAGCTGAAGAATGAAACCCTCTACAGGCATGTTTACCTGGGAGAAGTGACCGGTACCGGTGGGGCTGTGTTCGACAATGTGGAAGCCATGACGATGACAGCGGAACAGATCAGCCAGTTTGATCGCCGATATTTCGGCTTGGACTTTGGCTTTGCCGTGGACCCTCTGGCATTCGTGGCCATGCACTACGACGCTAAGCACGAAGATCTGTACATTTTCGATGAAATCTACCAGCAGAAGCTGACCAACCGGAATGCAGCGGAACTGATTAACCGGAAGTACCCTGCTGTGAGAGTCCTGGGAGACTCTGCAGAGCCGAAAAGCATTTATGAGATGCGGGAGTACGGGGCCAATGTAAACGGGGCTAGGAAGGGCCCTGACAGCGTCAGATTCGGTATCAACTGGCTCCAGTCCCGGGCACATATCTATATAGACCGGAACCGCTGTCCCAATGCCTGGCGGGAATTCAGCGGCTATGAATATGAAAGAAACCGGGACGGGCAGTTCATTAATGCCTTTCCGGACAAGAACAACCACGCCATCGATGCGGTGCGTTACGGGCTCCAGCCCTGCATGCCTCATGGCCGGGCCAGGATACTGAGGTGATTCTATGAACATCGAAGCTGCCAAACAGCTCATCAAAAAATATACAGCCGGGCATGCTGCTTTCATTGCCCAGGCTATGACGGCAAGGCGGTATTACCTGGTCAACAACGATATCCTGTATACTCCCAAAAAGAAGAAGCAGGAAGTCAGGAACGGGGAATCAGCCATGGAGAACCCGCTGCGGAATGCGGATAACCGAATTCCTTTTTCTTTTTACCAGCTGCTGGTGAATCAGAAAGCATCTTACATGTTCACGGCACCGCCCCTCTTTGATGTGAAAGACGAAGGGGCCAATGAACAGATTGTTATGGATCTAGGAGATGCTTACAAGAAAAAATGCATGGAACTATGCGTCAACGCCTGCAATGCCGGGATAGGCTGGGTCCACTACTGGAAAGGGCCTGACAGTGAATTCCACTGGGGTGTGGTTCCTTCGGAAGAGGTGATCCCGGTATGGTCTTCTGATTTGGACCATAGTCTGGTTGCCTGTCTGCGAGCTTACCAGGATATTGACGAAGATGGCCACATGTGGGACCTGTACGAAATCTGGGATGACCGGCAGTGCCAGACCTATCGGAAAAGGAATGATGAAGGACTGGACAGTTTAGTCCCCTGGGCACGGTTTGCTACCGGGGCTTTCCTGATCGACCTGCCGGATGGTGATGCCAATGTGTTTAATCACGATCTCGGCCGGGTACCATTTATTCCCTTCCAGAACAACAGCCATGCCACCAGCGACCTGGCCCAGGTCAAAAAGCTGATCGACTGCTATGACCGGGTATTTTCTGGGTTCCTCAATGACCTGGAAGATATCCAGGAAGTGATCTTCGTCTTGACCAATTACGGTGGGGAAGACCTGGGGAAATTCCTGAAAGATCTGAAGTACTACAAAGCCATCAGCCTGGAAGATGGTGGTACTGGTTCCGGTGGCAACGTATCCACCCTGACCATCAATATCCCGGTAGAAGCCCGGGACAAGATGCTGGAAATCACTCGGAAGGCTATCTTCAGCATGGGACAGGGTGTGGATCCGGAGCAGCAGGGCATGGACAAGACTTCCGGCGAGGCTATGAAGTTCCTGTATGCTCTCCTGGAGCTGAAAGCCGGTATGACGGAAACGGAATTCTCTTTGAGCTTCAACGAGCTAATCCGAGCTATCCTCCGGTTCCATGGAAAAGAGAACCTGTCCCGGACCCAGGGCGGGATCATCCAGACCTGGACCCGGACGGCCATCCGGAACGATGCAGAACTGGTGGATATGTGTGCTAAATCAGAAGGAATCGTAAGCCGGAAAACGCTCTTGAAAAACCATCCTTTTGTAGAAGATGTTTCCGATGAAGAAAAAGAGCTGGAAGCTGAAGAGAAAGCCCAGAATGACAAACTGGATCCTTATGATGATTTGAAGGACGAAGGAGGTGATGGAAATGCTTAAACTGCTGCTGGCTTACATTGAGCAATTTGGAGCGGATTTCCCGATTTCCAAAGTCAAAGACCGGAATGAGTATGAAATCTGCCGGATGATCCAGGAATGCCTGGAAACCAACAAAGCCTATGGAGTGACGGAAACCGCTGCTGCGGAAACCGGGAAATGAGCTGAAATCCCCTCTCGAGGCAGGTGAACCTCGGTAAAAACCGGAAGGAGATATCTATGAACATTGAAGAATTGCTGAGACAGCTGGGCATTGCGGAAGAGCAGATGGAAACTGCCAAAGATCATGTGAAAAGCTTCCTGGACGGGGCTTATATTCCGAAAGCCCGTTTCAACGAAGTGAATGAGAAAAATAAGGACCTGACGGCCCAGATCGCTGACCGGGACAAACAGCTGACCACCCTGAAAAAGGCAGTGGGAGACAACGAACAGCTGAAAGCTCAGATCGAAGAGCTCCAGAAAGCCAACAAGGAACAGAAGGAAGCCGCGGACGCGCGGTTCAAGGATCTCCAGATGGACAGTGCCATCAAGCTGGCCCTGGGAGATTCTGCCCAGGATCTGGATATTGTTTCCGGACTGATCAAACGTGATGCCATCGTCCTGGGAGAAGACGGAAAAGTCTCCGGCCTGAAGGAACAGGTGGAAACCCTCATGAAAGAAAAGCCTTTCCTGTTCAAGCAGGAAAAAACGAATCCCTACCAGCCCCATGGCGGTACGGGCCCGCAGGTTGACAATCCCTTTGCCAAAGAGACATTCAACCTGACGAAACAAGGCCAAATGCTGAGAGAAAACCCCGAACAAGCCCGGGAAATGGCCGCCGCGGCCGGGGTAAAGATTTAAGGAGGAATGATTTATGCCTGGTACGACTCTTGCGGACGTTATCGTCCCTGAACTGTTTACCCCTTATGTGATCAACCATACGGCAGAACGCTCTGCCCTGTTCCAGTCCAGTATCATCCAGCGGACTGCGGAATTCGATGCCCTGGCCAGTGAAGCGGCCCGGACTCACAATATGCCTTTCTTCGAAGATCTGAATGGCGACGCTCAGAACATCGTGGAAGGCACGAAAATCGAACAGAACAAAATTACGTCCAACAAGGATGTATCCACCACCATCATGCGGCAGAACGCATGGAGCGCTACCAATCTGTCCGGCGCCCTGGCTGGATCTGATCCTATGGCAGCCATTGGAAACCTGGTGGCCGATTATTGGGCTCGCCAGTACCAGAAGGAACTGCTGGCCATCCTGGCTGGTGTGTTCGCGTCTGCTTCTATGAAGAGCCATGTGCTGGATCTGTCCAGCGGTACCGGCAAAGCGGCCAACATTTCTGCTTCCGCCTTTATTGACGGCCTGCAGCTGATGGGAGACGCCCAGGACCGGCTGACGGCTGTGGCTATGCATTCCGCTACCAAAGCCTACTTGAAGAAACAGAACCTGATCGTAACGGAACGGGATTCCAACTCTGTGGAATTCGATACCTACCAGGACCGCCGGGTAATCGTGGATGATGGCTGCCCTGTAGCGGATGGCGTCTACACCACCTATCTCTTTGGCCAGGGGGCCATTGCTTTCGGGGAAGGAACCCCTGTGGACTTTGTGCAGACGGAAGTGGACCGGGATCCGAACCTGGGTGCTGGCGTCAATATCCTGTACAACCGCCATGCCTTCATCATGCATCCCCGGGGCGTTGCCTGGACCAACAAGGCCCGCGCTGCCGTGGAATCTCCTACCCGAAAAGAACTGGCCAATGGAACCAACTGGAACCTGGTATACGAACCCAAGCAGGTGCGCCTGGTAGCCATTAAGCACAAACTGGGCTGATGGGAGTGATTCTGGATGAACAGCGAAAAGTACTGGGCCAGGCGGGCCGATGCAAGGGAACGGGCCTGGCACAAGAAGTCCCAGGAGACCATTGAAAAAGAGCTGGCCCGGTACTATGCCAGGTCGCTGGCTGAAATCCAGAAAGATATCCAGGCCCTTTACGGACGGTTCGCTGCTGACAATCACCTGAGCCAGGTGGAAGCCAGGAAGCTTCTTCAGGGGCAGGAATTCCGGGAATGGCGCTACACTATCCAGGAGTATGTAAAACAGATCAATGCCGGGAATACGGGGCTCCTGAAGGAACTCAACACCCTGGCCATGCGCAGCCGGATCAGCCGGCTGGACAAGCTGTATTCAGATACGGTGATGGAACTGGACAGCCTGGGCCAGAAAACCAGTACTTCCATGAAGAAGTTCCTCTCTGATGCCTACAAGGACAACTATTATCAGTCCATGTACGAAATTGGACGGACGGTAGGGCTGAAATCCCCCCGTGTGGTGGTTTCCAGCAAAAGCTTGGAAGACGTGCTGCGGGATCGCTGGAGCGGGAAGAATTACTCGGAGCGGATCTGGAAGAATCAGAAACTGCTGGGGCAGACCCTGAAGCAGGAGATGGTTACTGCTGTCCACAGAGGAGAGTCTGTCGAGGCTGTTTCCAAGCGAATCTCCCAGCGCATGAACGTGGCATCGAAAAACGCCACCAGGCTGGTGCGGACGGAGCTTAACTATGTAGAGAACCGCGCTGCACTGGAAAGCATCAAAGATGCCGGCATGGATTACTACCGGTTCATTGCCACCCTGGACAACCGTACAACGCCGATTTGCCGGGAACATGATGGACGTATCGTGAGCGTGGAAGAAGCCTCTCCTGGGGATAATTTGCCGCCCCTGCACCCCAACTGCCGGTCTACCATAGCTGGCAGCCTGTACGGTCCGGAAGACGGGCACAAACAGGAAGGCAAGCGGATTGCCAGGGACGAAAAAGGCCGGAACTACTATGTGCCTGCGGACATGAATTATAAACAATGGCATGAAAAGTATGTGGTGAAAGCCCAGGCTCTCCCCAAGAATCCTCATGCCGGCAAGGCTGTTCTGGTGGATATCACACCGGAAAGCAATGGCGGAGATACGGTGAAGGTGTATGAAGGGGAGAAGATTCCACATAAGCTGGCTTCTGGCAGTAAACTGAAGGATCCTATTCACTTTAATCTTACTGATCCAAGGTATTTACCTGTGGAAAAACCTGATGACGTTGAACGTGTGAAAAAATACGTGAAAGATGTTATGAAGGTCAATACTTTCGAGGCCAAGGCATTAAAAAATGCTGATGTGATTGAACCTTTCTTGAAATACTTTCAAGAGGTAAATGAATCCTATGGTAATAACGGAGGATTAAATAAGATTAGTGTGTTGGATTTAGGATTTTCTGACTTTGCGGAAGTTAATGGGCGACATTTGATTTTGAATGCTGTTTACTTTAATTCTAAAGGCCTGGCCAATGATGTAATCAAAGCGTTTATACAGCGGGGGATTTTACCACGAAAAGCAACTCTAAAATATATTGCAGCACATGAATGGGCTCATTTAATGACTCAAGATATTATAGATTTTGATCGTAAATCTAAATTTTGGATATTCTATAAACGAAACTTAGACAAAGCGATATGCAGTACATCTATATTAGATGCATATGAGTTTGCTGCTGATGCATTGGCTGCATATGTAACAAGTATTCGTTGTAGTTACAGCATAAAAGTGGTAAGATATTTTCAGGAAAAGGGGGTATTGAAATGTTTCGATTTGCCAAATGTATGACTTGTAAGCATTACCATACAAAAGCAAAATGGAAGAATGACATACCCATTTTTACTTGCGATGCCTTTCCAACAAGAATTCCTTTCGAGATTTTTGCTGAAGAAGTAAGCCATGATAAGCAATATCCTGGTGACCATGGAATTCGGTATGAACCCGCTAATCCAGATGCCAAATAAGACTAAATAAGCAAGCACCTAGCAGAAATGCCTGGTGCTTTTTTCATGCCTGAAATGAGGTGATATTTATGACTACGTTCCTGGAACCGGCTGCTGCGGAAGCGGAAATTCAGAGCAATGTGGCTACTATCCGTGGAAAACCTGCGGAAGGAGCGGATGCCGCCCGGCTGCTGCTGTATGCCAAATATTTCGTGGCGGAAGTCCTGGACTACTGCAACCGGGATGATTTTCCCCAGGCTCTGTGTATGACAGGAGCCGAAATCATCGGCCGGTGGATGGATGATCTGGAAAACGGCGGCCGTTCTGCGCTGAAATCCATCAAGCAGGACGATACGGAATACCAGTTTGCCGTGTCCGATGCTTCTCAGGCCGGCAGCATTCTGGAAAGTGATCTGGCAGCACTTCGTTCCCGGCTGAATCTGTACCGGAAACTGAGGTGGCCGCAATGATCCCGCCCTGGGCACGGTGCCGGGAACTGCTGGCACGGTATATGTACAAGGACCGGGTCACGGTAACCCGGCAGGTGAATGCGGTGGATGAAGACGGCGCTGATGTCTATGATCTCCAGGATGTATACAAGGATATTCCCTGCAAACTGAGCCAGTATGGCAAGGAACTGCAAAGCGGCCAGGAAGCTAGGGCTTTCCACATGAGCAATGATCTTCGGCTTTGCGTGGATCCGGACATTAAGGTCCTGCCCAACGACATCCTGACCATTACCCATGAAGGGCAGCAGTTTCAGCTGAATGCAGCCATGGCTTTCCCTTACCCTGACCATGTGGAAATCAGCGCAAGGCGGAAGGAGGAAACCTGAATGGGAATCCACTTTTCCAGCTTTGACAAATTCAGTGACAAACTGGAGACCATTATAGAAAAAGGCCCGGAGGTGGTTGACCGCTTCCTGGACCAGGAGGCGGAAGTAATCAAGGGGCGGGTGCAGAACAACACTCCGGTAGATACCGGCCTGCTCCGTGGACGATGGGGTCATGACCAGGCTTCTGGAGGCAAGTGCCAGATTTATAACAATGTGGACTATGCAGCCCATGTAGAATATGGCCACCGGACCCGGAACGGAGGTTTTGTAAAAGGCCGAAAAATGCTCCACCGGGGCATGCTCCAATCTGGAAAAGCTTTTGAGGCTGATTGTGCTGCCATTTACAAGAAACTGCTGGGAGGCTGATGCCTTTGATTGCTCTGCGATCCATCAAGGCCGCCATAACGGCCAAACTGAAAACCAAATATCCCAACTGTAAGGTGCATTTCGACAATGTAGAGAAGTCGGAAAATGCACCTTATTTTTATGTGGAATTCACCACCAGTATCCACCAGACGCTGGACGAAACCTACACGGACAGGACTATCCAGGTGGATGTGACCTATATCCATCCCAAGGATGCCAAAGGCCGGGTGGACCGGTCAGCGGTATTTGATGTGGGGGATGATCTGGATACTCTGTTCCGGCCCGTGCTTCAGGTGGGAGACCGGTACATCACTATTCTGTCCGCAGAAAGGACCATGGTAGATGATGTGCTGCATTACATCTTTGATCTGCAGTTTACGGATGCCTGGACTGACGAAGAGGTTGGATATATCCGTGGTGATCTGATGCAGTCCCTGGAGCTTCGGCTGAACGGGGCTGATCTGACTGAACAAGAATAAAGGAGGAATGACAATGGCGAATGAAGCCGAAGTATTTGGCCTGCCGCAGGTCATTATCAATTTCCGTACCAAGGCTACTACGGCTATCAAGCGGTCTGCCCGTGGCATTGTAGCCATGATCCTGCACAATGAAAGTGCGGATGAAATCAAGAATTATGTAATCCGGGATGTATCTGACATTCCAGACTCCGGCCTGACCCCGGAAAACGTGGATCTGATCAAGAAATGTCTGCTGGGGACTCCCCTGCGGATCCTGGTCTATACCCTGCCGCTGACCTCTGTGGATGGAGCCAAGAACACCCAGGCCAATGTACTGAAGATCCTGGCCAGCATCAAATGGAACTGGCTGTGCGCGCCTACGGCAACTACTCAGGAACAGCAGGACCTGGCCAGCTGGATCAAGACCCAGCGGACCAACAAGCGGAAGACCTTCAAAGCTGTCCTGAGTGACCAGGCTGCCGACAATGAAGGCATTGTAAACTTCTGCACCAACAATATTAAAGTTCAGACCGATACCGATTCCAGCGGGAAGGCTGTCTATACGACTTACACGGCTCTCCAGTATACGGCCCGGATTGCCGGCATCCTGGCCGGCCTGGCTCTTGACCGCAGCGCAACCTATTTCAAGCTGACGGAAGTGGAAAGCGTGGAAGTCTACGAAGACATCGATACCCTGATCGATAAAGGGGAGCTGCTGCTGCTGGACGAACAGGACGGGGATGGTGTCAAGATTGCCCGGGCCTGCAACTCCCTGGTGACTTTCACCACGGACAAGGGCGAAGATTACCGGTACATCAAAATCATCGAAGCTCTTGACATGATGACCGATGACATCCGGGATACCTTCAAGAAGTACTATGTGGGCAAGTACATCAACGACTATGACCACAAGATGCTGTTCATCGCAGCCATCAAGGTCTACTTTGAAGGCATCAAGGGCAATGTGCTGGACAAGGACTGGGATAACACCGTGGACATTGACGAAGAATTCCAGTCCAATTATGCAAAACTCCATGGGGATGATCCTACCCAGATGACCAAGATGCAGATCCGCCAGTACAACACCGGAACCAAACTGGCTCTGACCGGGAATGTGAAACCGGTGAATGCCATGGAAGATCTGATCATCAGCTTTACGTTCTGAGGAGGTCCTGAAGGATGAACAGAAGCGAATATGATGTGAAATACAGAGGCCGCCGGCGCTGGAACGGATCTTATGGGAAGGTCTGGTGCAATGGTGAACTGATCTTTGAAATCCAGAAATACGAATGCAAAGTAACGGCCAACCGGGAAGATGTGACCTGTGACATCTCCGAAGACTCCAAGATTGTGAGTCTGAAAGGGGAAGGTTCCATGACCATCAAGAGCGTCATCAACCGGAATGTGGCTGCTGTCCTGGAAGAATGGAAGAACGGTCATGATCCCCGGTTCCAGATGACCGGGCTGATTGATGATCCGGATGCCATTGACGGACAGAAGGAACGAGTCAGCATCGACAATGTATGGTTCAACGAACTGCTGCTGATGGGCTTCGAAAAGGGCAAAGTCGTGGAAAAGGAATTTCCCTTTGGTTTTACCCCGCAGGATGCCCAGTTCCTGGAAACTGTGGAATGAATATCATACTGAGCCGGCTGTGCTGCTGGCTCAGTTCTTTTTGACTAGGAGGATGAATCATGGCTGTATCCATTGAAGAACTGATTTCCCGCAGGGAAGAAATCGAAAAGAAAAAGAAAGAACGGTATGATCTGGCAACTTCCATCGGGACTATTACCGTCAAAAAGCCTACCAAAGCATTTGTGGCGGAGGCACTGGATTTGGAAACCGGATCTGACGAATATACGCTCTACAACCTGTGTGTGGCTCCATCTCTGAAAGACCATTCCCTGCAGCAGGCTTATGGCTGCGTGGAGCCTACGGATATCGTGGACAAACTCTTTGAACCCGGTGAAGTGGTGGCAATCGTGAAATCCATCATGGCCAAAGCGGGCTATGGAGAAAAGATCGAAGCAGTCATCCATGAAGAAGTAAAAAACTGATCAGAGAGGACTGGGAGGCAGCAGCTGCTGCTTATCTGGTCCTCCATGGTCACCCTTTGGACTATTTCTTTTCCCTGTCTAAAACAGAAAAACTGTTTTGTTGGGCCGCTGTAGAACAGGAAAAGAAGGAACAGAGAGAAAGAACAATGGCGATTGCAGAAGGGAGGATGCCTCGCTTATGGCCGACTACAAGTTAAGCGCCACACTGGAACTGAAGGATAAATTCACCGCGGTAGTAGATAAAGCCAAAAGCGGCATGAAATCCTTTGCCAGCACACTGGAAGGCGCCAGTGGATCTGTCGATAAAACCGGCAGCGCCATGGAAAAGATGGGGCGGTCTGCTCTTTCGGCAGCCGCCAAAGCAGATAAGGCAAAAAAATTCCTGGAAGGCCTGAAGGGGACTTACACAGCGACCATCAAGACCAATGATTCCGCTACCGGCACTGTGAAAAAGGTGGCCAATGAAATCAAGGCATTGACCACCAAAACACACAGCATCCGGGTGGGTATCCAGCAGCAGATTCCCGGCCCGCTGGGGAACATTAAAGGCAAACTGTCCAATGCGACTTCCGGGTTCCTGTCCGGGCTGCCGACTCAGCTGGTAGGATTCGCCGGCATCGGGTATGGCGTAGCCGATACTCTGCGGGTTTATACGGATTTTACTCACCAGATGAGCCGGGTAAAGGCTATTGCCGGAGCCACTGACGATGAATTTGCCAGATTGACGGCAAAAGCCAAAGAACAGGGCATGATGACTCAGTTCACGGCAACAGAATCCGGGAAAGCCATGGAATACATGGCTATGGCTGGGTGGAAAACTGAAGATATGCTGAACGGCATTTCCGGGATCATGTCTCTGGCTGCGGCTTCCGGAGAAGATCTGGGGCAGGTATCCGACATTGTGACGGATGCTTTGAGCGCTTTCAAACTCCAGGCGAAAGATGCCGGGCATTTTGCTGATGTACTGGCACAGGCAGCCACCAACTCAAATACCAATGTGGGCATGATGGGCTATACCTTCAAGTATGTGGCCCCGTTGGCCGGTACTTTAGGTTTCAACATCGAAGACACGGCTCTGGCTATCGGGCTCATGGCAAACAGCGGCATCAAGGCAGAAAAGGCCGGAACTGCTCTGCGATCCATGTTTACCCGTATGGCTGCACCCACCAAAGAATCCAGCTCTGCCATGGCGGAACTGGGCTTTTCTATGACGGATTCTGCCGGAAAGGTGAAAAGCCTGCGGTCCATCATGAAAGAGCTGCGGAAAGACTTCAAGGGGCTCAGCAAAATGGATCAGACCAGGCTGGCCAAACAACTGGCTGGAGAAGATGCCATTTCCGGGTTCCTGGCTATCATGAATGCCAATGAATCAGATTGGAAGAAACTGGAGACAGCCATTGATCATTCCCAGGGCGCAGCAAAAAATATGAAAAACATTTCCACATCCAATCTCTGGGGATCCATTAAAGGGCTGCAGTCTGCCTGGGAAGCGGTGCAGCTGGGCATTATGAGCCAGGGACCCGGCAGCGGAATGAAAGAATTCGTGGATGCGGCTACTATCGACCTGCGAAAATTCACCAAAAGCCTGGAAGATGGATTCCAATTCAGAGATTTGGTGGATGTGGCCAAAAACGCTGTGCAGCAGCTCATTGACAAATTCGTCCAGCTGGATGGGATGGGTTCTGTGCTGGCTGGTGGCACGCTGGCTTTTGGATTGGTGAAACTAATTGGGCTGCTGAAGAAGTTCAATGGCTTGTTCAAAAATACTGGTACGGCAGGGGGAGCTTCCGGTACAGGTGTTGGCATGAATGACATGGTGGTCAACGCCCGGAAGGTGGTGGTCAATGGTACTGTTTCCGGTTCTGCCGGAGGGGGCACCGTGCCGGTCCCCGGCGGCGGAAAGAAATCTGGTGGGGCTGCAGCGGCTGCCACTTTTGTCCGATATCTTCCGGCCATCCTGACCGGAGTGAAAACGGCCTATGATGTAGTCAAGACAGAAGGCAAAGACGCAAAGACCCGGGTGGGAATTGGTGGTGCTGTGCAAACGGGGGCGGTTGCCCTGGGTACGGCTATCGGTGGCCCGGCGGGCACTGTTGTGGGCTTCGCTGTAGGTGATGCTATCAACCAGGCCATCCAGGACCCGGCATGGTCTTCTCAGCGGAGTTCTGCTGGTTCTGAAATGTACCTGCAGCCATCCTATGATGACCGGCTGGACACGAACGGTGGCGTCAATGGTGACACCATGGGCAATGGCCAGGATATAGCCTCCCGGTTCCAGACTGATACGGCCAACTTCAAGAACTGGCTATTTAGCAGTGACGCACCCAGTGCTATGGATGACTGGGGAAATTCCATGGACGGCATGGCAGACCGGTTCAACCAGGACTGGGAAAATATGAAGCAAACTGCTCAGCAAAAGCTGTCTGGCATTGGAACGGCTATGGGGGAACTGGGCGAAAGCATTGGTACCCAGGCCAGCGAAATGCAGACATCTATGAGCAATGCCTGGGAAAACATTGCTCAGTCCGTATCTGATACCACCAGCGAATGGGGCGGTTATGTGGATAATGCCATTGGTACCATTGAAGGCGCCCTGGAAGGACTGAAAAGCAGAGCTGCTGGCATCTGGGCAGATATCAAAGAATCAGCTGCCAGCGCCTGGGCTGATATCGGTGCCAAAGCGTCCGGAGCCCTTGCCGGTGCTCAGAGCTGGTTTGCAGGGACGTCCCTGGGCAAATGGTGGGACCATAATGCTACCGGATCTGAGTACTATGCCGGAGGCTTGACGGAAGTCAACGAACACGGCGGGGAAATAATCGACCTGCCAGGCGGTTCCCGGATTTATCCCCATGCCACTACGGAAAGGATGCTGGAAAAACAGTTTTCCAAAGCCGCCCCTGCTGGTGCACCTACTGTAACCATCAGCGGAAATACTTTTATTGTCCGACAGGAAAGCGATATCCAGCAGATTGCCTATGAATTGGCTCAGCTGATCATGCAGGGCCAGCAGAATTATGGAGGTGGATACGCATGACCACATTCGGAACAGCTCTTAATGTGTTGTCTGCCTTCTTCAACGGAATGAATTTCGTCAATACTAGGAGGCAGATCCTGGTGAAGTCGGAACAGTTCGGAGAAGTCATCATTCCGGTTACGCCAGAAAAGTACCAGATGACTGGGGGACAGAAAAACAAGGTAGTGGATATTACCCGTGTGGGAGAAGCCATTATCTTCGGGATGCCCAAAGCTAGGACTCTGACGTTTTCCAGCTTTTTTCCGGATCTGAACCATGGATACCCCTTTACGGTGGATGATACAAAAAGCCCCACTGAGCTGGTGGAATACTTCACCAAAGTGAAGGAAGCCCGGAAGCCGGTCCGGGTGATCATTACAGACAGCCCCGTCAATCTGATGATGGGGCTGATGTCTTTCAACTACTTTGAGAAGGACGGTACCCGGGATATCTACTATGAACTGAGCTTTACCGAATACAAGGATCTGAATATCCCCAGTGCCAACAACAACAAACCAGTGGACGAAAAAACCGGTCTGAAAAAACGTCCGGAAGGGGATACGCCGAAAAAAGTGACCTGGCAGAAGAAGGCAGGGGATTTCTTAGATGCTACCAAGAAAGCCTATGGGGATTACAACCACTGGCGAAGGGTAGCCAAAAGCAATAATCTGGGATCCTTGGTCATTAACAATGCCGGCCGGATTGGCCGAATGGTAGGGAAGAAACTATGATCATCAAGCATAAATCCGTTAAGACGGAGACCACTACGGACCGGAACGGGAAAAAGACAACGAAAACGACGGAATCCATGGATGATTTGTCTACTTTGACCATGGGAAAAATCACCTGGGAAGGGTCCCGGCTGCAGGTTGCCCGGCGGTTGCAGTTCACCTACGCTCAAGATGTCCGGGACCCCAATCTGCCCAACTATGTCATCAACTGTGGAGAAACAATCTATGGTTATGACGAAGAAGGAAACCTGCAGTTCCAGGGGAATGTGTACAGCGTCGAGAAAAACGTCCAGGCTTCTGCCGTCAGAGTCCTGTGCTACGACAATCTGTTCATCCTGACCCGGTCCAGGACCACCCGCAAGTTTTCCAATATTAAAGCGGAAGACATTGCCCGTTCTGTATGCCAGGAGATGGGCATCAAGGTCGGCAACCTGGCTGAAACAGGAATTTCGGTATCCTTCATTGCCCAGAATAAAACAGGGTACCAGATTATCATGATGGCATATACGGAAGCAGCGGCCAAAATAAATGCCAACAAAGGGAAAGATGATCCGGATGCTGTCTTCCAGGCAATCATGAATGGAGACAAACTGGATGTGATCCGGAAGGGCGCACTTATTGAGAACTTTGAAGCCAACCAGTACACCAACATTATGAACAGCCGCTACAAGGAATCCATCGAAAAGGTCGTTAACAAAATCATGCTCACGGATCAGCAGGGAAATGTGACCGGCTACGAATCAAAGGATGATTCCATCCAGAAATATTCCATGGTTCAGGCTGTCTATAAACAGAATCCCAACAAGGCCATGAAAGACCAGCTAACTAAAATTTTCCATGGTCCTGACCGGACTGGCATCCTGGAAATGCTGGGAGACTACCGGGCAAAGGCATCCTACTCCATCAAAATCAGTGATATCCTGCCGGAAATGACTGGAAAGTTCTGGATCAAGTCAGACAGCCATACCTTTGAAAATGGTACCCACACCATGAAGCTGGAAATTGAATTTGAAAACCTGATGGATAAACAGGAACTGTCTGACGGAGAAAGGAAGGTGTAACCATGGCTGAAATCCCATCTGCCGCCCAATCCATGGCCCAGGTTGTTGATGTGATGCATGGAATTGCTGTCGGTGCACAGCCCATGGGTACCCAGGTGGGCATTGTAGTTACTCCGCCGCCCAGTCTAACTGTCCGTATGAATAATATCCTCCTGGAGTCAAAGGATCTGTACATCAGTCGATATCTGCTGCCGAATTATACCCGGCATGTGGTTGGTGAAACCAGCTACAAAGGAGGCGGGTCCGGTATGCCGGCCTACGAAAGCCATAACCATCCCATTGATAATGACGAAACCTGGACGGACACCCTGCAGCCGGGTACCCTGGTGGCTGTAATCCCAGTAGGCGGACAAGAAAACCAGCTGTATATCATAGCGGACAGCCTGGTGAAACTGTAGGGGGTGACAACTATGAGCGACGAATATCCTTTTACGGGAACCAGTGCAGAAACGGATTTTGAAGAAAATCTGGATATCCCCAGGGAAATGGATTATGACTTTGAGAAGCATGATTTCCGATACGACAAGAACGGGCAGCACATCATCGTCACTGGGAATGATGCTTTGAAAATCTGGATCTACAAGGCCCTGAGCACAGAGCGTTTCCGGTATCTGGCTTACAGCTGGCAGTATGGACTGGAAATCCGACCTTTCATCGGCAAGGTTATGGGTGTCCAGGAACGGTACAGTGAAATGAAGCGGATCATCATCGAATGTCTGATGGTGAATCCCTATATCAAGAGCATCGACAGCATTGAGTTTACGGCAGAGCGTGAGAAGCTAACCGTAGATATCAGCCTGACGACCATTTACGGGGAGGTGAGTGTAAGTGTATGAAGCAGAAAGCCAGGAGACCATACTGAAACGGCTGCAGAAGAATACCGGTGACAGGGTCAGTACCTATGAAGGGACCTTTGCCAATGATGTATTGGCTTCCAACTCCATAGAATTCTACAAACAGGAAGTGGAACGGGAAGAAATGTACAAGTCAGCTTTTGCCGAAACGGCCAGTGGTGACTACCTGACGCTGATTGCGGCTGACCACGGGGTAGAACGGAAAGAGGCTACAGCAGCCGTGGGGAATGTCCTTGTGAAAGGAACAGGAACCATCCCTGTGGGCACGCTGTTCCAGACGGAAGCAGGGGTAACTTTTACTACTACTACTACTACTACCGCGGTGAAGAACGAAGCCACCATCCCTGTCAAGTGTACAGAGACAGGTACGGTGGGGAACGTAGCGGCGAACACCATCACAGTAATTCCCATGAGCATCCCTGGCATCACGTCGGTGAACAATCCGGAAGCCATGGCCGACGGATTCGACACTGAAAACGATGAAGACTTGTATGACCGATTCCACTTCCACGTAACCCAGCCGGCAACCAGCGGGAATGTGAATGACTATATTGAATGGGCCTCCAGTATCCCCGGAGTTGGTCATGTAAAAGTGCTACCCATCTGGAAAGGCCCAGGGACAGTAAAAGTTCTGGTAACAGATGCTAATGGGGAACCGGCTTCCATGAATCTGCTGAATCAGGTGATTGCTAAAATTGAAAGCGTACGGCCCATCGGTTCAGAAGTGACGGTGGTATCGCCTAGCCTATTCGACCTTACCATTAAGTTAACTGTAACCAGCGGCAGCGGAGATGCAGACTACATCAAGACCATGCTAAACAAATATTTCGTGAGCCGGAACTTCAACGGGACCACGATCTCTTATGCCAAAGTCGGGAATATGATCCTGACCGATGAAAAAACGGGAGTCGATGACTACAGCGGGCTTTTGATCAACGACAGTAACGGGAACATCAGTATTACGGATGACCAGATTCCTCATGTGAAAGAGGTGGTGTTCCTGTGAAAACACCAGATTTCCAATTCTTGAGAACGGACCCGGTAAACCTGAAAAGGTATCTGCCGGTTTTTCTATATCTGAGCCCGGAATTCAAAGCCATCCAGGACAGTTTGCAGAAAGAGCACGAACGTCAGCGGATGGCCCAGATTGACGTAGCCAAACAGTTCCACGCGGAAACGGCTACCTGGGGCATGGCGGCCTGGGAGCGTATGTTGGGCATCAATGTGAATACCAGTGTGGACCTGGAGACCAGACGGGCATCCGTACTGGCCAAAATGGGGAAGCCGCCCACGGTGACTCCCGCTTTCCTGACCAGGATGATTAACCTGTTCACCACAGTGGCTGCCACGCAGATTGTGGAACATCCATTCGAGTATACGGTGGATATTTATTTACCTGATAGCGGAACGCGCGATTTCACGAAAATTGACGAGGCTGTGAATACTTACCTGCCGGCCCACCTGGGCCACACCTACCACTTCAAGACCCATCTGGATGCTTCCGAGTACATCGGTACGGTAATTCGGATGGCGTCCAGGGGCGTGGAGTGCGGCCTGCTGGCCAACGACGAAGTGCTGCAGACGGCTGTTCTGTGGTCCGTGGATACGCCGGTATTCGAAATAAAAGACGATGCCATCCACCTGACAGAGCTTGGACTCAAGGCGAACACGGTATGGAACGCCAATACCAGTACAGTGTCTCCCGCTGCTGCAGCCCCGGTGGGTGCTACGGACGGGATTTTCTACGTCAGCGGAGATGGCAGCGTCAAACAGAAAGTCGGTTCCCCCGCCACCTTCACCCGTGCTTCCACTGCTGTCCTGGGGGGGCGGACATATCAAGTCAATGAGCCACGGTTCATGGACAATATGCTTCTGCTTGTACAAAACGAAGACGGCAAAGCGACGGAACAACTGACGATTGCCGAGTGGGTTGTGAACAAGCGTGAATGGACGTTTGAGACTGAAATTAAATTCGTGCGAGGCTTTAAAAGTTGGGAATGGACTCCGTTTTTTGCCTACAGCGACTATGACTCCAATGACCCATATTCAAATGCATTTAGGCTGGAGGTAAACGGAAGTAAAATTGGCGTTTTTAAAGGGCATGGAGTTGCTGAGATTAGTTATAAACAATATGAATTAAATACAGTCTATAAGCTAGCGGTCACCTGGTCAGAAGGAATTATTAACATCTACATCGACGGAGAACATAAAGCAACAGATTATGCCATTAAAAAAGACCCTCGTCCGAAGACGCTATCGAGCATAATACTTGGATGGTTTGGGACAAACGGGTTTATCGGATGTGTTGGCGATATCCGTTTTTCCAGCACCGTCCACACGGCAGAAAAGATAGCCGCCGACAGCAAGCTGGACGCACTGCCGGTGGAGGATGATACAGTGCTGTACATGCCCCTCAAGGAGGATTTGAGCATGTACGGCCATTACAACGATTAAAAAGGAGTGAGACAATGGCTGAATTTCATCAATGTGTCACCACAAAACAGGGCCTCAACCTGATTGCCCTGTCCAGGGTGAATAAATGCCCTCTGGTGTTTACGAAAATGGCCATCGGCGACAGCAGACCGACGGACACCAGCACCATCAGTGCCATGACGGCCCTGGTCGACGAGAAGCTGACCAGTGACATCACTAGCCTGAAGAAAATCAAGAATACAGACACAACGGAAGGCCGGTATGGAGCGTTCGGAAAATTCTCGAACAGTACGCTGGCCACCGGGTTTCACATTTCTGAAGTGGGCCTGTGGGCCAAGGTAGAATCTTCCTACTACACCGGAGACAGCTGGGACGGGTACACCGGGAATGCTGTCCTGTTCTGCTATGGGTACGCCGACGAAGGGAAAACCGACTGGCTGCCCAGCAAGGATACCCCCATGACGCCCCAGGAAGTCGGGATCTACACCAGCGTGGGTGACGCTGAAACCGTATCCGTCCATGTATCCGATACCCAGACGGTAGGGGAAGCAGAGTTCCAGGCCCACCTGACAGACGTCAACGCCCACAGCGACTTCAAGGGCTGCACGTCGAACGCCAACGGGCAGCGAGGATTTGTGCCGCGTCCTATGGCTAGTCAGAACACTGGCTACTACCTGAACGCAGATGGCTCCTGGAAGCAGGTGAAGCAGAGGTCCGTCAAGGACATCATCGACATCATCTATCCGGTAGGATTTGTCATCACCACCACTGGCAATCAGAATCCCAACCAGATGTGGGCCGGGACTACATGGGAACGGTATGCCGCTGGGCGGGTGTTGGTGGGGGCTGGTTCCTATGTGGAAAACAACGTGACCTACACCTACACCAACGGGGCCACCGGCGGTGAGGTCAAGCACCAACTCACTGCTGATGAGATGCCGGCTCATGGGCACAGCGCCAGCTGTAGCACTAACGGCAA
>OLFV01000553.1_pt1 | contig 43498 bp, 32 predicted proteins | sample 1605551 | NCBI WGS metagenome assembly OLFV01 (sample SAMEA3888922, study PRJEB22519) | human gut metagenome | biome: human gut; feature: human-associated habitat; material: faeces | place: Denmark | collected 2011 | reverse complement strand
TAGAGGTGCTACTCGGATTGATGGGCATCATCGGTACGGTGAATGGCAGGACAGCCGTGGCAGGATTCAACAGTTTCGATGCCCTCTCGCTTTTCGGCGTCATCGCCATCGTCATCGTGGGAATGGCTATCGGATGGGGCTGCTATCGCATCAAGATGCAGCGCTTATCCCAAAAGTTATAAAGGCGCAAGCCCCAACTTAACATTTAATATTCAACACTTAATATTATAAAATAAAGATGAATTACATATCAGACGTATTGTTTTGGATTTCCACAGGCATGCTGGTTCCTGTGATTATTTTGTTGATTTTCTTCTTCCTCAGAGCCTTGCTGCTCCTTGGAGGTTTCTTCGGACAGTATCTTGTAAAGCGCAAGACGGGTGCGGAGATTCGTGAACAGATGAACACCCTGACAATCGAGAACATCGATACCTTGGGCGATCGCTTGCCGAAGAACAAGCAGGCTGTCATCGTTTCCTATATGAAGAAACTCGTGGACAACCGCCAGAGCAAGGCGCAAGTGAACCGCATCCTCGACCAGTATGCCCAGTTTGTTGAGAAGGATCTATCTCTTCCATCTACCCTTCTGAAGATGGGTCCGATGCTCGGACTGATGGGTACCTTGATTCCGATGGGTCCAGCCCTGGTAGGTCTTTCTACCGGTGATATAGCTTCGATGGCTTACAATATGCAGGTGGCTTTCGCTACCACCGTAGTGGGATTGTTCTCTGCAGCCATCGGTTTCGTAACCAAGCAGACCAAGAACCGCTGGTATACCGAGGATATGAGTAACCTCGAGTTTATGGCAGACCTTGTAAGTGAAGAGTGAAGAACGAAGAGTGAAGGATTCAATAGTAATAATTTATGAGACAAAGACGTAGAAGTCGTCTCTCGCATGATGGCGAGGATGATGATCCGATGAGCGTAGTGGGCAACCTCTTCGATGTGGCGATGGTATTTGCCCTCGCCCTGATGGTAGCCCTCGTTTCGCGCTATAATATGACGGAAATGTTCAGCAAGGATAACTTCACGATGGTGAAGAACCCTGGCAAGGAGAATATGGAAATCATTACCAAGGATGGACAGAAGATCAATCGCTATACTCCTTCTGAAGACCAGAGCAATAAATCTGGTAACAAGGGAAAGAAGGTGGGCATCGCTTACCAGCTGGAGAATGGTGAAATCATCTATGTTCCGGAAGATAAATAAACGGGGATTGCAAATCCCCTCAAATAGAAAATATTTTTGTAACTAAATAAAAAAAAGAAAAGAAAAATGAAAAAGTTTAAGACAATGATGGCCATGATGTTGGCTTTGGTTTCTATGTGTGTAGCATTCAGCTCTTGCAGCAGCGATGATGATGAAACAGTGGCAGCTGCCAAGGAGATTGCCGGTTCATACACCAGCTCTCTGGATATGACCGTAATGGGCGAGGCTTCTACATACGATCATGTTACTATGAAGATTGAGGCTGTTGATGATGCTACAGTCAAGGTTACCTTACCTGCTTGTGGCGAGGGCATGATGGCTCTTCCTGCCCTGGTGGTTCCTGCTGTAAAGGTTTCTGGTTCCAATGGTGCTTATGCATTCGCTCAGGAAAACTATGCTGGTACTGTTACCGTGAAAGGTGCAGAGAAGAACTACACTGTAACCTTGCAGGGTACTTTGAAGGACAAGACTCTGACCGTCAACTATTCTATTCAGTATGGCAAGATGCCTATGCCGATGATAGCTAAGTTTGTTTGTACAAGATAAAAGGATTGTTTCTGGATAATCTTTGATATAATTTGATGAAACAAAAGATATTCGCACTATTCCTGATCCTTTGCGGATTGTGCCTGAATCTGAAAGCCGAAACCCAGGGCGATGTCGTGGGTAGGGTGCTCGATGATTCGGGCGCACCGCTGGCGGGTGCTACCGTCCAGATTTTGCATGCAAAGGGTGGGGTGATAACTGATAAAGACGGATATTTCCGCATTCCTTACAGCAAGGATGGAGCGGTGAGAGTGAAGGTGAGCTTTGTGGGCTATCAGACTCAGACCTTCGTACTGAAAGCGGATGAGAGAAAAGGTGAGCAGCATGTGCTTCGCCTTCAACCGGATGCTACTGCCCTCGATCAGGTGGTAGTTACCGCAACCCGAACTCCGAAGGCGCTGAAGGATGCTCCTGTGGTAACCCGTCTGATTACCGCCAATGATATCAAGATTGCCGATGCTACCAATGTCCAGGACCTCCTCACAGAGCAGATGCCGGGTCTGGAATTCGGCTATGCCATGAATCAGGAGACGTCGCTCAACATGAATGGTTTCGGTGGAAACGCCGTGCTCTTCCTCGTAGATGGCGAGCGATTGGCTGGTGAAACCATGGATAATGTAGATTATAGTCGTCTGAACTTGGATAATGTAGGACGTATCGAGATTGTAAAGGGTGCAGCTTCGGCGCTCTATGGTGCCAATGCCGTAGCCGGAGTCATCAACATCATCTCCCGTGAAAACAGCGAGCCTTGGACTGCCAATGTCAATACCCGCTACAACAACTTCAACAAGGAGTGGCGCCACGGTGGAAGCTTCAGCTTCAATGCCGGAAAGTGGAATTCGCAGACCAGCATCCAGCGCACCACATCAGATGAGGTGCAGCTCACCAGTCCTTTCGATACAGAATCCAACATCCTCCATATTTATGGTGGCGAGACCTTCAATGTGAAGGAGCGACTTACCTACAAGCTCTCTGACAAGGTGAAGCTGATAGGTCGTGGCAGCTATTTCGCCCGTGTCAGCAATCGCGGCAACTACGATGACCACTATAAGGATTATTCTGCCGGACTGAAGACCGTGATGAATCTCTCGGAGAATGATAATCTGGAGATTTCATACGGCTTCGACCAGTATGACAAGACCCGATTTGTGAATAATGAGCGCACTCACGATCACGATTATACCAATCGTCAGAACATCATCCGTGCCCTCTATTCCCATATCTTCGGCAAGAATACATTGACGGCAGGTGCTGATTTCCTGAACGATTATCTCACCACCTATCAGTTTGCCAACAATGGCTCCAAGACTCAGAATTCATACGATGCCTTCGCCCAGTTCGATTACAATCCTTTGCAGTGGTTGAACATCGTGGCAAGTCTTCGCCATGATTACTTCTCAGCATCCAGCCAGCATGCCACCACCGGTCGTCTGGCTCTGATGACCAAGTGGAAGGGCTTTTCCATCCGTGCCAACTATGCCGGTGGATTCCGTGCCCCAACCCTCAAGGAGATGTATATGAACTTTGATATGGCGGGTATGCAGATGATTTATGGCAATCCGGATCTGAAGCCGGAGAAGAGCAACAACTTCAACCTGGCGCTGGAGCATACTGGCAGAGTGAAGAATGCAGGCTTCTTGACCGGTCAGTATAGTCTTACCCTCATGGGCTATTATAATAAGTATGATAAGCGCATCACTACCGAGGATTATGCCGATTATACCCCGGGAACCGGTCAGCCGGATGTGGCTTCGCGTTATTGCAACGAGGATGGAGTAGAGGTGAGCGGCATCGACTTCAGTGCCCAGTACCGTTCGGATATGGGACTCGGTGTGAAACTCGACTACAGCTATCTCCATGTGGGTGGCAGAAGCGTAGATTCCCAGTTCTCCCAGCCTCGTCCTCATACCGCCACCTGGCGTCTCGACTACGATCGCCAGCTCTGTTCGTTCTATCGTATCAATGCCGCTCTGTCAGGTAGATACCTGTCCTCTCCAGATACGGACATCGAGAAGCATGACCAGGCATATGAGTTGTGGAAGTTCACGCTTCAGCAGCGATTCCTGGATGCCGTCAATCTGAATTTCACGGTGGATAATCTTTTCGATTATACACCTGAGAAGTATTATTGGAGTTCGGCGATGACCACCGGTCGCACCTTCTCTGTGGGACTTTCGGTTGACATCGACCGCATCGTGAATCTCTTCTAGAAATCGCCATCTGGCAGTCGCCAGACCCCAAATAGGTTAAAAAGCCATAGTGAAGGATGCTTTTCTTCAAATAATGCCGTACTTTCGGTGTGAAATCGTAATTTTGCAGTGATTTAAAACCTATTCATTCAAAATTATGATACGGAGATCATTCTAACTATGGCTTTTTTTGGCTAGCCTTTCATTATCAGCCAAGGATGTGAACATGGGCAGTTGGAGTAGGGAAGTTGTCTGGGCGGATGGCCTACCGCTTCACGAGGTGGCCGAACTGCGTGAGGTGGATGTGAAATCCTTAATGTAACATGTAACATGTAACAATGTAACAATGGTGGTTGCATCTCCCCATGGTGAGATTTCTTATAAACCCCGCTTTCGAACCTCTGCCCCCCGCTTTCGAACCTCCCGTCCATTGGGTTCTAATCTCGATGCTTGTCGTCTGCCGCAAAGGCGCCAACGGTATCGCTCTCTATGAGTTGATAGCGTGTGGCCTCGACTGCTCTGTTGATATCTGGTCCCGCCATCTCCAAGTCTCTGATGGAATGGGCCGTGACATAAAGATACAATGCCACAACGACTCTGATGCCCGTATTCACTTCCTCGTCTGACGAAGAAGGAGCATTGTGCGCTTCGTCGTTTCTCCAGCTTCTCACCATCTGAAGATAAGAAGAGAACTTCTTGCCATCATCATCCGTGGCATACTTCAAGTTCCACAGGCATTTGAAAGCATGGAGGGCTTCGGCAAGAGCGGCGTCCCTGCCGTTCTGACCTTCTATCTCGTAGCCGTAGATTAGGAAATAGAGCTTCTTCAGAAAAGCCTCATATTTCTGCACCAGCGAGTTGAAGAAAGTATATCTTACGATCGGGGTGAGGTTGGGGTTGGCATAGATGTTGTTGAGCGCTTCCTTCAGCAGCGTATCAATGCCGTCAAGTTTGGGAAGGCTCACGGTATTGAGCACCATGAAGAGATTGTCGATGATCTCTGCCAAACTTCTCGTCTTGCTGCACACGCCAGCCATTTCCTCCTGCTGCGCCTCGGCGAGTTTCTCTTTCAGCAGCGCTTCGTCATAGAGAAAACTTGATGTGGCGGCAGCTTGCCTTGCCACAGCCTCCACGAATTTTCCTATCAGCGTCAAGGCAAATCCCTTCTCTTTGTCAAGGGTTTCTTTGAAGTTGAGATATTTGTCTATCTGGTCAACAATAGTGTCGTCGAACTTTTGCTTGCAAATGTTAATCATCACATCGTATGAGTTTCCCGCACGAGCCGCATCCATTACCTCTGGATCTTTTAGTAGCTCTTCCCATATTTGTTTGATGATTTTATCATTCTCGTTCAATAAGTTTGCAAATGGACTATTTACCATGTCTAGCAACTCTGCCACGGTGCGCTTTTCGTCCTCCTTTTTCTGTCCGACCTCACCAATACGGGTTGCCTTCAATTCTACAGGTTCGTCTTCAAGTTCAATAGTACCATCAAAGGACAATTGTATACGCAATTTATCCAAGTCAATCATATCCAACAACTCCATCGGCAATGTCTCTTTAGTATATGGCAGGTACTTGTATAATACTTTGCAGAACACATAGAATTTCTCCAAATCAGGGTCGGTGAAGTCCATAATCTGCGCCAAGAAACCATATTGTCGAACAAAACGATTTACTTGTTTACGATACTTATCCTTGTCTTCGTCAGACAATGGAGCAACTCTTTCCTTCACAATCTTCAATATGATAGACGGAACTCCGCTTACTCTTGTCTTGTCTACCATTCGACTGCAAATATCATTTATCTCGTCTTCATTGGATATGTTCCATTTCTCAACATCTTCTTTCAGAGTATATACGCGTTGTTTGTCCACATCACCGGTAAGGGTTGTTACAGTATAGTACTTGTTGAAAGCTTTTCGTACGGAATCTGCGTCATTGCGGAAGTCCACCACAAGTGTATCTTCTTTGTATGGCCAATAGGTGCGATTGAGACGGGAAAGCGTCTGTATGCACTGTATTCCACCCAAAGTACGATCCACAAACATTGTATGAAGCAGCTTCTGGTCAAATCCGGTCTGAAACTTTTCTGCTACTATCAATATCTTGTAGTCATCTTCTTTGAATTTCTCAGCAATGTCGTTATCTGTCACACCGTCATCATTCATGTTTGCCTCAGTGCACTTTCGACCGTTGCTATCTTTTACTTCGCCAGAGAATGCCACCAACGTCTTGATTGCTCCAGAGTATTCTTCCGCTATGATACGGTCTATGATTTGCTTGTAGTCAGCAGCTACCTGACGCGAATCGCAAACAACCATAGCTTTTGCCTGATGGTTTATCTTCTTGATTGTGAACTTCATGAACTGGTCAACAATCATGCTCGCTTTACGCAACTTGATATACTTCTCTTTTCCTAACCATGCTGCAATAACTTTCAGAGCCTTTTTCTCTTCAAATTGCTTCTTCTGGTCCTCCGTAGGATCTTTTGCTATCAATTCAAACATGGTTTTGTAACTGACATAGTTGCGTGTTACGTCGAGGATAAATTTCTCGTCGATAGCCTGTTTCATGGAGTACAAGTCGTGTGGTTCTTTGCCATCCTTGCCATACAACACGTAAGTCTTGTCTTTGGGTGTAGCCGTGAAGGCAAAATATGATATGTGCTTCATCATTTTTCTGTAGCTCTGCATCTGAGCCATCAGTGCATCCAGTGGACTGTCATACTCTTCAGGATCGTAGTCCTCAATTTTCTCCAGGTCCTCTTTCGTAGAAAGGGCATTTACCAAATCTTTTGCAGCTTCGTTTCCTACAGCCGTATGTGCCTCGTCCACAATGATGGCATATTTCTTAGCCTTCTCATGTTTGAGATAATCGAGGGCATAGGCAAATTTTTGTACTGTGGATATGATGATTCTGTTTTCACCGTTCAAGGCATCTGCAAGTTTCTTTGAACCCTTGCGAATGTCTTTCACTGTTCCTGCTGTGGTTTCAAAGTTAACCACATCCTCAGCCATGTTACGATTGAGCACAATGCGGTCTGTCACCATGATAATACTGTCGAAAATGGCAGTTCCATCCGCATTGGTCATATTGGCAAGCTGATGAGCAAGCCATGCCATGGTTTTTGTTTTGCCACTTCCTGCCGAGTGTTGTACGAGGTAATTGTTGCCCGGTCCTTCTTCACGCACCAGTTGGCGCAGCTTGCGCACGGCACGAAGCTGATGAAAACGAGGGAAGATAACTACAATACGCTTCTTCTGCTCTTTAGTTTCTTTGTCTTCATAGCTTTCCTCGTATCGTTTGATGAAGTTTTCGAGAATATCGAGCAATGAGTCTGCTTGCAGTATGTTCTGCCACATGTATGCTACAGGATATTCATCCTCAATCGGAGGATTGACAGCCTCACGGTTGAACGGCAAGAACGAAGTTTCTTCGCCATTCAGTTTTGTAGTCATGAACACATACTGATTGTCCATCACAAAATGCACCAAACAGTTGCGGAGCATACGGTTCTGTGGATCACGGTTGTTCTTATATTGGTATATACCGTGGGTGTAGTTTTGGCCTGTTCCTTCATTCTTAAGTTCAAACGTGAACAGAGGTATGCCATTCAGTAAAATGCACATATCCAATTCGTTACCGCTATCTTCTCCCGTAGAATAGCGCATCTGACGTACAATGCTAAAATGGTTGGCGCGATACAAACGATAATTGTCCGTACCTTCGCCTTCAAGCACCGGCTTGAACTGACAGAACTTCACTTTAGCACCACTGACCGTGAAACCTTTTCTCATAATGGTAAGGATGCTTTCGCCACGGTCAAGGCGTTTGTTATATTCACGAATGACAGTTGCTACTTCCTGTCCAGGAAAACGCTTTGTTAGCTTTGTCCATACTACAGGCTGTTGGCGCAGAAACTGTTCCAACAATTCAGCATCACACAGCTTTTCTATATCAAACTGTGCGCTGCTTCTTTGATTGTAAAGGTCGCTGTTTGCAAGACATTTTGCAATATGCTCCTCAAAGGTTGTTTCGTTCAATAAATTGTCCATAGCGAAACTCTATTTTAATAGTTTTGTTAAATCATCCATATTAGGCAATGCCTTGCGTAATTCCTCTGGCATATCATCAAAGGTCTTATATGTTGCAACACCCATTGGCTTGTTGTAGTCTTGTATGACATACTCAACATAGTCCTTGTTAGCAGTCGTACAGAGTACAATGCCAATGGTCGGATTCTCATGCTTCTTCTTCACCTTGTCATCAAGAATTCGAAGGTAGGCCATCAGCTGCCCGAGATAGGAAGACTTGAACGCTCCAGTCTTCAATTCTATACAAACCATACAGTTCAGTTCTCGATTGAAAAACAGAAGGTCAGGGAAGTGTTCCACCCCATACACCTCCAAATGGTACTGATTGCCAATGAAAGCAAAATCCTTGCCGAAGGTCATAATAAACTTCTTGATATTATGCACGATACTTTGCTCCACCACTCGCTCATCCACATCCTCGATGTCTCTTTCTCCTAATTCCTCCACATTAATGAAGTCAAGCATATACTCATCCTTAAACATCATCACTGCTTTGCGAGCGTCATTTGGTGTCGAGATGGTATGCTCGAAATTATTAGGCAATGCCCGTCGGTTCTGGTATGCCTCCGACTTAATGAGCTTCTTCAGCGCATTTACAGAAAGATGCTCTTCTGCGCAACGATGAATATAGTAAAAGCGTTCTTCCTTCTCTTTAGCCATTCGCAAAATGACAGAATGGTGTGTAAAGGGAACTCGAAAGAAGTCGTTTATTGGAAAATCCGACAGGTTTGATATAGTTATGGAATTGTATATATCGATAGGTTTTGAGCCTAATTGTATTCCGTCGGTTGCGACCGACGAATTTACCTTTTCCAATTCGTCGGTCATGACTGGCAAATTGTTATCAAGCCCAATCCAACCTTCATAAAACAGACGCATCTCCTTCAATTGTGTAGCGGAGAACCCTCTTAGTCCTGGCAATATCTTTCTTAACCGCTCACTAATAGCGGCAAGTGCACCAGTCCCCCAAACTCCATTACGAGAGTTGAGCGATATGTATTTTCCAATACCGAAATACACAGCAAGCTGCACTCTGTTTTCACCTTTCAGAGCTTCATACTGCCCTTGCAAGATGGCTGTCTTGATGGTTTCGGCAGCAGATTCGTATAATGTTATGGCGTTTTTCTGTTCCATCTTATTCCTTTTTGTTTAGCAGACCTTACGCTTTCCAGTTACGACCTCGGTAATGAGACTCTGCTTATATTTCTGCAAGAGTTCGACTTGATGCTGAGCTTTGGTAAGAGCGTTGTCTATTGATGCACATTTTTTATCCAAAAATGTTGCTATATCTTTTTGCTCATCAAATGAAGGAATAGGTATTACTGAATTATTCATACTTTCCATCGTGATGTGAACCATTGTACTACCATGAATGTCACCCAATTTGAAATTGGTTATTGCTTTCAACAGATAATAAACATACATCTTATCCATGCACTCTTTATAACATACTTTCCATATATGGTAATGATAAATTGTTTTATCTTGATTCCAAATATAAGGCCCAAAAGAAGCGGACCAAGCATATAACAAATCACCATTGTTACAATACTTATCTTCTTCCAACTCCATATTAGAATAATACCATGTGTCATTTGTAAAGAAATTACCAACCCTCAATACCTTATATTTGCCTTCCGATAATAATTCTGGTTGTGAATAGGCTCTACCATTAACCAAATGAATATAATATTTTAATTTAGCCTTTCCCCAAGAGGCTGGAAGTCTATTAATCCAATCCTCTTCAGTAGCATCCATTTCTACATTCGGATTAAGGCCTTTTGTAACGGCATGAGTGATGACACTCTGCTTCAATTCTTGAAGCAAAGCAATACGTTTCTGTTGAGCAGATATAACATTGTCTATCTCGGAACATTTCTTGTCGAGATAAGTGGCAATGATATTTTGTTCAAGAAGTGGAGGTATAGCTATCTTTTGTTTCCTTATCACATCTTGACTGATATTAGGTTGGCCACCACCGATAGCAGAAACCAACAAAGCGGGTTTACATGCTAAGAACTCATAAAAAGCAAATTTGAAATTCATGTTTTTATTTGCAGGCAAGACGCAACAAGCCTGATTTGTAGCAGTTTTGATACCCAAAATACCAACCTTTCCAATTGTTGCTCCATACATTGCTATAACGATAGAGTCTATTGGATAGAATTTCAAATTACATTGACTGATAGCTAATTTTGTAATTTTTTTACTCGTGTCATTTATTAAGCCATCATTCAAATCACCTGTTTGAAGCCAATAATATCCATCATTATCATCATAAAACTCTTTCTTTGATGTAGAAGGTGTTGTACCACTTCCTATCCCATGAAATGCCAAGGATGTTTTCATAACCTCCCAATGGCTCGGCACTTCGCCAATCCATTCCACACCACTATCTTTATATGAATCATATTGCTTCATATACCCTAATCTTCTTTAAGATGAGACAATTCTTCGTTCAAAGTATTATCGAGCGAAGCCAACTCTGCTAAAAGATCCTCACTGCGGCGCAACGGACGATACTTGTAGAACAAACGAGTGAAAGGAAACTCACAACCCACTTTGTCTTTGCTTCTGTCCATCCATGCATCTGGAGCAAAAGGCACTACCTCACGCTCAAAGTATTCCTCGATGTCTTGCTTCATCGGAATTTTCTCAGTATCGTTGAGATTCGTATCAATCACCGATTCTCCACTATTCTTGAACGGGTCAACGTAGGCAATAGGAGCATCCTCATTGATTTCGCCAAACGCATCACGGATGAGCTTCTGTTGCGCCTTAGTGGTCTTCATCTTATTTTCCTTGAGCCACGCAAAGAACTCGTGGTCGCTGCGCTTCTCGTCAACACCTTCCAGCTGGGCTATGTCGCGCAAGATGAGGTTCTTCTTGTCTTCTGCATTGAAGTCCTCGCTTTTGCACAAAGCATCATACTTGTCAGAGATATTCTCGAACCAAAGCCGAAGCGGACGACGAACCGAAACGTTGGTGTAGAGAAAATCATCATAGTCGAGCAACTTGGCTATCTCCAACTGCTCCAACTCGCCAGTCTTTTCATACTCTATGTCACGGCTGTAGGATTTGTATTCCTTGTAGATTTTGAAGATTTCCTTGGCACCGCTATCGCTCACCTCATAACGCTTCTTGCCCAAATTCTTCTGGAGCAAATTAGTAAACTCTTTGGTATGGGCAGCGTCAATGAAGAGTGCTTTGCGATATTTCTCCACAGGACGCTTGTTGTCGAGAATCCACAAATATGTAGTAATGTCAGTACCGTAGAAGAGATTCTTAGGCAAGGCAATAATAGCATCGAGCAGATTGCGTTCGAGCAACATTTTGCGAATGTTACTCCAACCAGAACCGGCATCGCCATTAAACAAAGGTGAACCATTCAGCACAATACCAATGCGAGATCCTGCTTGGTCGTCCATCTTTGATATCATGTGTTGCAAGAAAAGCAAAGAACCATCAGAGGTCGAGGGGAGACCTGCCTCAAAACGACCACCTGGACAGTTGTCCTTCAAAACTGCTTTCTTTACATTCGTGTCTTTACCCCAATCCACACCAAAAGGAGGATTAGCTAACATAAAGTTGAACTTTTTGCCGTACAACTTGTCATCAGCCAAGGTGTCGCCTTGGAAGAGTTGTTGGTCAAGGTTTTGGTCATCGCCTTTCATCAAGAGGTCAGCCTTGCAAATGGCATATGTCTTTTCACTCAGTTCCTGACCATAAAGATATACTTTTAGGTTCTTGTTCTGTGCCATCTCTTGCAAGTGTTCACGTCCCACGGTCAGCATGCCGCCAGTACCGCAGCATGGGTCGTAGATGGTGAATGCCTTGCCTGGGATAAACAACTCTTGCTCCTTACCACACATCGTCAGGCTGACCAAGAGCTTTACCACTTCTCGTGGCGTATAATACTGACCAGCCTTCGTGTTGGTGGACTCCTTAGAACGACGGATAACGATTTCGAAGATGGTTCCCATCATAGCATTGCTCACCTTGCTTGGGTGAAGGTCTGCTTTCTCCACAAACTGCTGGATAACAGCAAACAGCTTGTTGCCTCTGTCTAAGCGTGAATAGATTTTGGAAAGGTCAACGACATCGCTATCGCCATCCTCATGTACAAAATTGGCAAGAATATCCTTCACATTATCCGTGAAGCCTTCAAGGTATGTCTTGAAGGAGTCGCCTACATGGTCGGGAGCGTTGAGCATCTTTTTCAGAGACAAGCCAGACATGTTGAAGAATGTGATACCATTCTTTTTCATCAACGACTGAAGTTTGTACTTACGTACTTTCTCGTCAAATGAGTTTAACTCTTCGAGTATATCATCGTATTTATCTTCAAGCACACAATCCAAGCGACGAAGCAAGGTGAAAGGTAATATTACATCCTCCACCTCAGAGTCATCATAAGAGTTTCGGATAACTTCTTTGATGTCCCAAATCACGTTGGCTAATTCTTGTTCTGTCATATTTTGTTTGCTCTTTATTTTTAATTAATTATTGTTGTTTATTCTTGCTTTTTCTCTCTTGCTCATATCTGTTTTTCGCAAGTTCAATAGCAGCAAGTACTAAGTCTTTTTCAATGTGACTCATTTTCCTGCACCAATGCAAGACATTAAGCATCTCAAAGATAAGGCTTCTAAGCAAATAAGGAGCTCTGCCTTTAGCAACATCATCATCCGTTACAGTTCTATGAGAGCCGGGATTGGTTATTGCAACAAGAGAATGGATGCTTCTCTGTATGTATATAGGAATTATTTCTTCCTTGTAAGGTTGACAAATGTCTTTACTACATTGCCCTAAGTTTGAACCATCATGTTGTACGCCACAAAGACCCTTGTCGTAGAGGTAGTTTACAACATTAGTCATTATCTTACGAATATCATTAAGGACGGAGTTGTTCTGCCAATCTTCGTTTTCAAGAACTTTCAGTATTCTTAATAGATCATGTCTTACTTCTGGCCATGTGTCAAAAACTGTTTGATATTTATGGACTATTTGAGTATTGCCCAATTCATCAGCATTACGCTTTATGTCTTCAATCAACTTGTCTTCGTCATGGTCTTTCTCGTAGTAGTGTTCATAATGCTCTTCCGCAAAGGCTGTACCTGATGCAGTATCGGGCTGCCCCGTAAATATGTAATACGGAACCTCCCTTTTGTGAGATAGCTCATGAATCTTTTTAAGACTGTATGTAAGTCCTTTGAGTTGGTCTAACTTGGAGTCTTTATCCATAAGGACTTTAGCATCAAGAATAACGCCACTCCATTCTTCAAGATGTTTCTCAAAGAGTCGCATTCCATCAATGGAGTACTTGCATGGGACGATTTCCATCCCATGCTTGGGAAGTTCGCAGACATCCTTGAAGGAATCCATATCTTCCCATTTGTCATCTATCCATAGTATTTTATATTTACTCATCTTCTTCTCTGTAAATAGGAAGTTTAACGATAACATTAGTGAAATCCATATTGGCGAATTTAGAGGAGAATATATCGAAGTCTCCTCCATAGTGTTGCGTAATGCTCTTCACTATGTAGCCTCCTGTGCCAGAGCCGTCAGAGTCAGTACCTTTGGCTCCCTTAGTACCATATCTAGCTTTATCCATTCCTTCTGGAAGTGGTTCGCCATTATTGCTGAAATCAATGACAAAGAAATTCTTCTCAACAGATAGCGTGATGTTTAGTGCATACTCTGCATTATCTTTAACGAAACCTCTTCTGATTGCATTGGAGATAATATTCTGAGAGAGCCTTACAAAGTCCACCTTTCCTATTCTTAGGCGTGGAGTTTCAATTCCTGCTTCTAAAAGTGAGGCATTGTCACGGCGATACTCGATGACGTATCTGTCCGTAGTGGTCTCAAATGACTTCAAGACAGACTCAATATCCACAACCTCTGGAGTCGCAAATTTATCTTCATCTGCGATGTGAGTTACTATGTCCGACAGCACATTCATTGCCTTCTGTTGACGTTCAACATATTTATTAAGCCTGTATGCATATTCCTCTGGAATCTCACCAACCAGTTCTTTTATCAACGTGAGAGTATTTCTCAGTTGTGTCATTGGTGTTTTCATGTCATGCTTACGAGCACGAACTTCATTTATGTAGTCCGCCTTCATTTGGTTTATAACCTCTTGAAGTCCCATGTCTCTTGCTTTTGCTAAAGCAAGAGTACGAGAACCCTCTATGAATAGACTTTTCTGAACAGAAAGCTCTGGGTATACGATTCTTTGTCTCAATAGATATCTTTTCGATATATGAGGCACGCCAACTCCAATTGTGTGAATTGTCAACTCTGCCAATTTCATACATAGATATTCTGCATCAATCGTATTATTGGGACAGATTACAAGAATATTGGGATTGATCCACACAGGACACTCTTTTGAAGCCTTGATGATGGATGGCTTTAGTGTCCTTATTGTAGATACAAGTATGGCTTCTCTATCAAGACAAGAGTATGCACGTGAAACGTTTTCTTGCTCCAGATTTTCAAGATGCACATACGGACGTGACCAGTCATCAGAAAGGTCTGAAACCTTTACGACAGGTCCTTTGTCTCTGATTGTAGCAGTCTCTAAGTGTGGTAAGGTGACCAAATTCTCTAATAGAGATATGTTAAAGCCATCTGGGCAAATTGGAGTCTCTTGTAAATACGCATTTACATCCCATGAAAAGTCCATATCCTGTATTTCCTTATACAAGACTGTACGTGAAACATTTTTCATGTCTCTGTGATATGCTTCCATAAGATCTCCAACTTCAAGATGATTGCGATTCTGATGATTCGTGTAGAATCCCGATGCATCAATCATGCGAATACCTCCATTTTGATATGGGGTCTTACGTAAGATGATACATGCCAAAGGAATGCTTGTGCCTACCAACAAGCTATTAGGAAGAAGAATAACCGTATCAATAATATTCTTCTCCATAGCCCACTTACGGAACTGTTTTTTAGCTCTATCGAATAGTAAAGACACAGGGGCAAAAGCGACACAAACCCCATTCTCGTTAGTACTTTCAATGAATCTGCAGGGGGCTATAAGCTCAGCTTCTTCTGTAGTGGCAGTTTCATAATTTGTTGATGGAGTTGACATCTTAATCCGCATGCCAAATGGAGGCATTGATATAATGGTGTCATACTTATTGGACGGCCAATGTTCAATATTGAGGGCTGAGAAGCGTACCTTTGATACAACGCCGGCCAATCCTAAACGTAGCATTCCTATCTGCCATGTTTGGCGATTGAATTCATATGCATCAATACTATCAAAGCAGTCAAATTCAGTCGCATAATTCATAATGCCACCAAACGGAACGAGTGCATTTTTAGCATTATTACCGATGAACGCCTCTACCAAAATGGTCAATTCTCTTGGAACTGTTGGCTGATTGACAAGGTTTTTATTTCGTGAAGTATTTTCTATGACATAATCGTACCAATACAAATATTCACTTGGATGAAATTCTTCTAAAGTAAATGGAAGCAGTATATGCTCAAGTTCAGTCTCTCCTACAGAACATGTTGCAATTCTTGACACATCTAATATAACATCTCGAAGAGAATCGTCAACCAACAAGTTCTCTAACTTTGCTGACTGATTGAGAATAGTATTACCAGACTGCACATCGATCAATTCTGCACCAATCTTTTTTAGGTACAAAATAGTTCCAATAAAAGGCAAACAAAACTCTGGGGTAGGAAACATTGCAACAGTCTGACGGAGAATCTCTTCCATCAGTTGTCTGTTCTCGTTGTTCAGTCTCGGATTCTGTCTCATCAACATCAAAATTAAAGTAAAACATCGATTAACGGTTGCAAAGTTCGCATTATTCTGTGCAATCTTTCCGCATAGATAAATATTTCTTGAGATTTTCTTGGATTTTGTCTCGAATTTCATTGCGAAACCACTTCGGAGCTATAACTTCTACGTCTGGAATGAACGAAAATATCTGTTGGAAGAGTTCCCGATTGGGCTTAACCTTTATGCTGATGGTACAAGGTTCTTCCTTTACTTTCTGAGTGTGGTGGATAGGCTTTGAAACAACGTAAGGAAATCTTTTTTCGGAAAACCTCAAAACTATTTCTTCGGTTGCAACCCTGTTGTCATACGGAACGGACACGCCTATCACGTCATCGAAAAAGGTAGAGAAATCTACGCTATCATTCTTGACAAAGGGCTTATCGGACAACAGGTAGTCCTCAATTCTGTCCAGCGCATAGCTTTCAATCCTTTTTTTTGCATCATTCATGCCAAAAAGAAACCAACGTCCATTATATTGCTTTATATGATAAGGATATACTAATACTTGTCTTTTGTCCTTTCCGTATGATTGGTAAGACAGTTCTATGGTCTGATGGTTTATGGTGGCATCAATCAAACCAGAAAGGTGCTCCAAACCTTTCAGCATGTCATTCTGCTCAAAAGAAATCAGATTCTCAGAGTTTGCCTTTACCCCAAAACGATATTCAAGATTGGAAATGACCTCTTCCAACCAAGCGTTTGCAGGAATACCTCGATACCTGTTAAGCATTTCAATGGTTGAGCGTAGGTCGGAAACCTCCTCTGTCGTCAGTTCATTCTTGAAAATGGAAAAATCGTAGTCTGTATAATGATAAAAACACTTTTTGCCGTCATATGGGGTTGCCTTTATTGGTGCATAATACGGCCCCATCCGCAGGTTCGCAATGTCATCACGAATCTGGCGCGGACTGATGTTGTAACCCAGTTTATCACTGACAAAATTTACTAATTCATCAAAACTGAATTTTCTGTGCTTGTTACTGAAGCATTGATCCAGAATTTGATAGCGTAAGTAAGCGTTCTTATTTACAGGCATCTTCCTATTATAGATTATAGATATTAAATAATCCGTGCTTTATACTCAGCACGTGTCTCACCCTTCTGTTCCTTCTCTACAACACGGCGGCCTATGTTCCAATTGGTCTCTATCATCTTCTGGCTGACGGAGGAATAGGCTTCGCGTCTGCTTTGCTCTATGATGGAGCAGACATCGGTGTATAAGCTTGTATTTGATAATTCATGCTCGGTCATGTTTTTGACTTCTATTTGTGATGTTAATAGCTGCTACTTTTCCGTTTTCTTGGGGCGATAGCGACTGCCGCAAGGCAAGTTCGAAGCCTGTCGATGCAGTCTCAGACCCTACAAAGGTACGCTTTTTGTGTGAATCCAGCTCGCTTTTCCCTGATTTTTTTGAGCGGAGAAGGGCAGGGAGGGGAAAATTTCTTTGTTAACGAAAGTAAATGTGTGAGCAGTTGGGGAGGCTATGTAGGGCTCGGCGTGGGTGGTGTTTTAGTTGCAATGCATTGAGTAGTAGTGGTTTGTGTTGCTGTAAAGGATTGTTGATAGATGCTGGTGGCGTTTTGGGGGATAGTTACTTTGTTACATTGTTACATGTTACATGTTACATTAAGAGGTTTGCAATTCGCGAAAAGGGGGAGAAAAAACTGGTCAAAGAATAGTATATAAATAATATATTATTTATATACTATTCTTTGACCCCGAAAATGCCCGAGTTGGGTTTTCCTTAACGTAACATGTAACATGTAACAATGTAACATTAAGATATCCTACTTCTCACGCTTGCTCACTCTGCAAAGAATATAACTGTAAAGATTGTTTCGAATGCACATAGGCTGTCCACATAGCTTTGCTATGTGCTATTGCGCTACGATGAAAAAAAGTTGAAAAATATTGGTGATTTTATTTGGCGGTATGAAATGCTCTTCGTATCTTTGCACCCAGATGCAAGACTTGCGGAACAAGCCCATAGAGGGCCCGCGATGGGCGTTTCTTACGACAGGAGTGAAGGGTAAGCAACTATCGGCGCCGGTCCTAAGCTACCATCGGCAAGGTCTCCATTTTGATTCATCTTTAAAACCTTCAACGCAATGATACAGAGTTCTTCCATAGATGAGATTGTTTTTCATAGACTTGGGTTCGCCACTCTAAGATGTCAATCTTGGCGGGAGAATCACATACCGAGATTTCCTCGCCAACTGCTATCGCGGTTTTCTCGCCATCGGCCTCCTTGCTCAATTCCTTCGTGTCATGATATTTTTTTCGATGGGCTCTAAACTTTCTTTCTCGCGATGCGTCCTATATGAAAAAGAAGAAATCATGATGGAGATAGATGAGGCATTGAAGACCCGGTACGGTACGGAGCGTCCCTTCACCGTCCCCGACGCCTATTTTGATCGCATAGAGGAGGTGGTGATGCGGAGCGTGGCTGCCGAGGCAGCGCAGCCCGTGGTGCGCGTCGTCCGCAAGTCTTTGTGGAAGCAGTTGTCGCCCCTTGTGGCAGCCGCTTGCGTGGTGGGCATGATTGTCCTTGTCGGACTCGGCGTGAGCTCGACGAATCCGCAGGGCGACATGGCGGCGACCGTGTCCCACGCCCCCAAGGTCTCGAAGGCGGAATCCTATACCGACGACCTCGACCGGCTCGCCGACTACACGATGATGGACGAGGACGACGCCTACGCCTATATCTCCGGAGAATAACACTTAGAGCCTATGAACCCGTTCAGAAAACGACTCCTCCTCACGCTCCTCCTGCTCTGTGGCCTGACCGCCGCCTCGGCGCAGCACCACTTCGACGCCCAGGCTTTCGAGGCCGAGAAGCAGACTTATATCGTCCAGCAGGCGCACCTCACCCCCGAGGAGACCCGCCGTTTCGTGCCCCTCTACAAGGAGATGGTGGCCAAGAAGCGCAAGATCCACGGCCAACTGCGCCAGTTGCGCAAGCAGTCGGCGGACAACGATCGTGCGGCACGCGCCCTCATCGAGCGCCGCGACAACCTCGAAATCAGCATGCGCCAGGTGGAGCGCGACTACCACCTGCGGATGCTGAAGGTGATGAGTGCGGTGAAGCTCAAGGCCGCCCTCGACGCCGAGCGCAAGTTTCACCGCATGAAGTTTCGCAAGGCCGCCAAGAACGGCCATTAGCCCCTCGCTCGTGCCCGCAAGCAGGTTTGGCACAATTCCCTCGTATGAAAATCATTGCATGAAAATCATCGTATGAAAACTTCCCAGATATTGAGAGTGATATGGCTGTCGGTGCTCCTTCTGTTGCCCGTCAGCGAGTTGGTGGCCCAGGAAAGCCATCCGAAGCGCGAGTTTCGCGGCGCCTGGATCCAGTGCGTCAACGGCCAGTTTCTTGGCCTCGGCACGCAGGAGATGCAGCGCACGCTGTCCTATCAGCTCGACGAGCTGCAGAAAGACGGCGTCAACGCCATTATCTTCCAGGTGCGCGCCGAGTGCGACGCCCTCTACGCGAGCCGCTACGAGCCGTGGAGCCGCTTCCTGACCGGTCGTCAGGGCACGCCGCCCTCGCCCTATTGGGACCCGCTGCAGTGGATGATCGACGAGTGTCACCGACGGGGCATGGAGCTCCACGCTTGGATCAACCCCTATCGGGCCAAGACGAAGGACACGCGCGAGCTGGCCGTCAACCACATCGCCGTGACCCATCCCGAGCGCGTCTTCGACTACGACGGACTCAAGATCCTCGACCCCGGCCAGCGCGAGAACTGCGACTACATCCTCCGCATCGTCGGCGATATCGTCAGCCGCTATGACGTCGATGGCCTCCATATCGACGACTATTTCTATCCCTATCCCGTGACAGGCGTCCCCATCCCCGACCAGGCCTCCTACAACCGCTACGGACGCCAGTTTGCCTCCGTCGCCGACTGGCGCCGCGACAATGTCGATGTCTTCATCAAGGCCCTCGGCGAGGAGATCCACCGCATCAAACCGTGGGTGAAGTTTGGCGTCTCTCCCTTCGGCATCTACCGCAACAAGCGGTCGGACCCCAACGGCAGCGCGACCAGCGGACTGCAGAACTACGACGAGCTCTATGCCGACGTGCTCAAATGGGTGAACAACGGATGGATCGACTACTGCGTGCCCCAGCTCTACTGGGAGATCGGCCACAAGGCCGCCGACTACCAGGAGCTCATCGGCTGGTGGAACCGCCACGCCGCCAACCGCCCGTTGTATATCGGCGAGGACGTCTTGCGCACGGTGAAATATCCCGACCCGCAGAACCCCAGCGTCCACCAGTTGGGCGCCAAGCACCGCCTCCACCGTCAGTGTGCCAACGTCAAAGGCACGGTGCTCTGGTATGCGAAGGCGGCGGTCGATAACCCCGGCAACTACGGCACGGTGCTCCGCACGGACTACTGGCGCTATCCGGCCTTGCAGCCTCTCATGCCCTTCATAGACAGCGAGGCACCCGAGAAGGTGCGCAAGGTCAAGGCGCGCTGGACGGCCCAGGGCTACACGCTCCAATGGCTGCCGGCGAAGAAGGCCAAGGGATGGCAGGACGAGGCCCACCAGTATGTGGTCTATCGTTTTGCCAAGGGCGAGAAGATCGACCTGTCCAATCCTGCCCGTATCGCCGCCATCACGCGCGAGCCGCGCTACGTCCTGCCCTACGACCACGGCAAGACCAAGTGGGTCTATGTCGTCACCGCCCTCGACCGCATGAGCAACGAGAGCGAAGGCAAGGCAAAGAAAGTGAAACTATAATCAAGGGGGATAAAAAATGGTTCTTCCGAAATATGGGGTGATACGACGTGGACACATAGAAGACAACTTGAACAACTTTTACAACAAGTAACAACGCTTCGCGGGGACATTGCCTCTTCGAGGCCCATGCAGACTAAGGCTTGCTGCAGGAGTGCAATACACGCAAAGCGTGTAGGTTGTTACAAGTTGTAAAAGTTGTATTTGTTGTTTTCCCAACTCCGCAAGCGGCTACAGGATCTCCAGCACCATCTCGGCCACTTCCTCGGGCGTGTTGAAAAGCATGCCCTCCTCCAGGTCCGCGTCGCTGAGGGAGTCGAGGTAGGTCTTGGCCGTCTCCTCGTCGGTCAGCGGCGCTCCGTCCTTGTCCTTGGCCTGGAGAATGGCCTGGAGGACGGCCTGCCGATATTCCGCCACCGTCATCATTCGGCGTTGCGCTTGACGACGGAACCGCTGGCCTGGTGGGTGGCCAGGACGAGCACCTCGGCGATCTGGACATGGGCCGGCGCGCTGGCCGCATAGTAGGCCACGTCGGCGATGTCCTCGCCCGTGAGCGGCTTGATGCCCTTATAAACACTGTTGGCCCGCTCGTCGTCGCCGTGGAAGCGGACGTTGCTAAAGTGGGTCTCCACCAGTCCCGGCTTGATATTGGTCACGCGGATGCGCGTGTGGGCCGTGTCGATGCGCAGTCCGTCGGTGATCATCTTCACCGCCGCCTTCGTGCCGCAATAGACGTTGCCGTTGGCGTAGGCAGCGTCGCCAGCCACCGAACCGATGTTGATGATCTCGCCACGGTTGCGCTCCACCATGCCCGGCACCAGCGCACGGCTCACGTAGAGCAGGCCCTTGATGTTGGTGTCGATCATCGTGTTCCAGTCGTCGAGGTCGCCACTCTGCAGCGGGTCGAGGCCCAAGGCCAGTCCGGCGTTGTTGATCAGCACGTCGATCTCGGCCCAGTCGGCCTCCAGGTTGCCGCAGACGTCAAACACCTGCTGCTGGTTTCTCACGTCGAAGCAGAGCGTCTTCGCACGCACGCCGAGCGCCTCGATGCGCTCGGCCAGCGCCTGGAGCAGGTGGTCTCTGCGGCCCGTGATGATCACGTCGTAGCCCTCTTTGGCAAAGCGCAGCGCGCAAGCCTCACCGATGCCGCTCGTCGCGCCGGTGACCATACAAATCTTTCTCTTTTCCATATCTTTTTTCTGTCAAGGGCGGGAAGGTCGGACCCTCCCGCCCAAAGGTTATTTCTACATCACGCCGTCCTCGCGCAGTTTCTCCTGCCACTTCCAGGCGCTGCGGAGCACGTCGGCCAGGGGCGTGTCCGCCTTCCAGCCCAACACCTGGTTGGCCTTGGTGCAGTCGCCCCAAATCTTCTCGATGTCGCCCTCGCGGCGCGGACCATACTTCCAGTTGAGTTTCACGCCCGTGGCCTCCTCGAAGGTCGTGACGATCTCCAGCGTGGAGTTGCCCTTGCCCGTGCCGATGTTGAAATACTCGATCGGTTCGGTCTCCTGGTCCAGCACGCGCGCCATAGCGGCCACATGCGCCTTGGCCAGATCGACGACATAGATGTAGTCGCGGATGCAGGTGCCGTCGGGCGTGTCGTAGTCGTTGCCGAAGATGGTCAGTTGCTCGCGGATGCCCATCGCCGTCTGCGTGACGTAGGGGATGAGGTTGTTGGGCACGCCGTTGGGCAGTTCGCCGATGAGCGCCGAGGGATGGGCGCCGATAGGATTGAAGTATCTCAGGACGATGCTCTTGACGGCTGCGCCGCTATGGATGAAATCGTAGATGATCTGCTCGTTGATCTCCTTGGTGTTGCCATAGGGCGAGGTGGCCTTCTGGTGGGGTGCGTCCTCGGTGACGGGCAGGTTCTCGGTGTTGGGCTGTCCATAGACCGTGCAGCTGCTGGAGAAGATGATGCCCTTGACGCCATAGGCGGGCATGAGCTCCAGGAGGTTGATGAGCGAGACAACATTGTTGCGGTAGTAGAGCAGGGGCAGCTGGACGCTCTCGCCCACGGCCTTGGAGGCGGCGAAGTGGATGATGCCCGCGATGGCCGGATACTTCTGGAACACGGCCTCCGTGGCAGCCTTGTCGCGCAGATCCACCTGCTCGAAGGCCGGGCGCACACCCGTGATCTTCTCGATGCCGTCGAGCACCTCTATCTTGGAGTTGGAAAGGTTGTCGATGATGACCACGTCGTAGCCAGCCTCGATCAGTTCCACGGTGGTATGGCTACCGATGAAGCCCGTTCCGCCCGTCACTAAAATTGTCTGTTTCATGTAAGTTTTTCTCTTTTAGTTTCTGTAAATGTCGGCTATGGCGAAGCTGCCCCGGGGCAGGTCGTGTCCCGGGTCCGCCATCGCCACGCTATGGAAATAACGCCAAATCGTGTTTTTTATTTCCTCTAAGTGGCAAAAAGAGCCACAAAGGTTTTGCCAAAGCGCGTCCCGTGGCACCGTTTTGCACGGTTGGCGAGCAAAAAACGGGCTGGAAGTCGTGTATCTCGTTTTTTATTGCTACTTTTGCATTTTGAAATTACAATACAAGAATGGACCATATACGGAATTTTTGCATCATAGCCCATATCGATCACGGCAAGAGCACCCTGGCCGACCGTCTGTTGGAGCGCACCAAGACCATCCAAGTCACGGAGGGTCAGATGTTGGACAACATGGATTTGGAGCGCGAGCGCGGCATCACCATCAAGAGCCACGCCATCCAGATGGAGTACACGATGGAGGGAAAGAAATATTTGCTCAACCTGATAGACACGCCGGGCCACGTCGATTTCTCCTACGAGGTGTCGCGAAGCATTGCCGCCTGTGAGGGCGCGCTGCTCATCGTCGATGCCACACAGGGCGTGCAGGCGCAGACCATCAGCAATCTCTATATGGCCATCGACCACGACCTGGAGATCATCCCGGTCATCAACAAGATAGACATGCCCAACGCCATGCCCGAGGAGGTGGAGGACGAGATCGTCGATCTGCTCGGCTGCGAGCCCGGGGAGATCATCCGGGCCTCGGGCAAGACGGGCGAGGGCGTCGATGACATCCTGCGTGCCGTCGTGGACCGCATCCCCGCGCCGACGGGCGACAAGGAAGCGCCGCTGCAGGCCCTCATCTTCGACTCGGTCTTCAACTCCTTCCGCGGCATCATCACGCTGGTGAAGATCGATAACGGCGTGGTGCGCAAGGGCGACAAGGTGAAGTTTTTCAACACCGGCCAGGAGTATGACGCCGACGAGGTGGGCGTACTGAAGATGGACATGGTGCCCAAGGCACAGCTCTCCGCTGGCGAGGTGGGCTATATCATCAGTGGCATCAAGGACGCCAAGGAGGTGAAGGTGGGCGACACCGTCACCCACGTCGAACGGCCCTGCGCCAAGGCCATCGAGGGATTCCAGGAGGTGAAGCCGATGGTCTTTGCCGGCGTCTATCCCATCGACCCCAACGACTACGAGAACCTCCGCGCCTCGCTGGAGAAGCTCCAGCTCAACGACGCCTCGCTGACCTTCCTGCCGGAGAGCTCCCAGGCCCTCGGCTTCGGATTCCGCTGCGGATTTCTCGGACTGCTCCACATGGAGATCATCCAGGAGCGGCTGGACCGCGAATTCAACATGGACGTGATCACGACCGTCCCCAACGTCAGCTACATGGTCTATGACAAGCAGGGGGAGGTGAAGGAGGTACACAACCCCTCGGGACTGCCCGACGCGACGATGATAGACCATATCGAGGAGCCTTTCATCAAGGCCAGCATCATCACCTCCAGCCAGTTTATCGGACCGATCATGAAGCTCTGCCTCGACAAGCGCGGCGAGCTCGTGAGCCAAAACTACGTCAGCGGCAACCGACTGGAGCTCGTCTTCATGATCCCGCTGGGCGAGATCGTCATCGACTTCTACGACAAGCTCAAGAGCATCTCCAAGGGCTACGCCTCGTTCGACTACCATATCGACTCGTTCCGCCCCTCGAAGCTGGTCAAGCTCGACATCCTGCTCAACGGCGAGCCCGTCGATGCCCTCTCCACGCTGACCCACGAGAGCAACGCCGTGGCCTTTGGACGCAGAATGTGTGAGAAACTCAAGGAACTGATACCGCGCCAGCAGTTTGACATTGCCATCCAGGCGGCCATCGGAGCGAAGATCATCGCCCGCGAGACCGTAAAGCAGGTGCGCAAGGACGTGACGGCGAAGTGTTATGGCGGAGATATCAGCCGCAAGCGCAAGCTGCTCGAGAAGCAGAAGAAGGGCAAGAAGCGCATGAAGCAGGTCGGCAACGTGCAGGTGCCTCAGAAGGCGTTCCTGGCCGTGCTGAAATTGGACTAACCGCCGGAGGAACATCCTTCGGCCAACAAGATATATAAAAGGAGAAAGAGGAGACACGATGAGAGAACCGATAGCAACCCCCAGGGAGGTGGCCCGCGAATTGGCACGCAAGTACAGTACGATGACCCACGAGGAGCTCGACGTGCTGGAGAGCGTGCTGGTGCCCATGAAGTTCAGCAAGGGCGAGATAATCCTAAGGGAGGGCGAGGTCTGCCGCAACATCTACTATGTGGAGCGCGGACTGATCCGCCAGTTCTACTTCAAGAACGGCAAGCAGATCACGGAGCACCTGGGGGTGGACCACACCATCTTCATGTGCATCGAGAGCCTGTTTCACGAAGAGCCCACCCATCTGCAGGTAGAGGCCCTGGAGGCCTCCTATATCTATGCGCTCCCCAAGCATCGCCTGGAGCAGGTGGCCCTCCACAACGTGAACATACAGATCCTCTTTCGCAAGATATTGGAGGAGAGCCTCGTGATCTCGCAGGTCATGGCCGACCTCGTGCGCTTCGAGACGGCACAGGAGCGCTACCGCAAGTTTTGCAAGCTGGCGCCGCAGATCGTCCTCCGCGCACCGCTGGTCTATGTGGCCAGTTTTCTCCAGATGACGCCGGAGACGCTGAGCCGCGTACGCAGCAGCACCCTGCTCGATTAGCCCCGAGTGGGGGAGAGCGAGCGCCTGGGCGGTCCCCGGAGGATGGGGCGCCGCGCGAGCGCTATATAAATGAGGTAGAGAGAACAAAGTATAATCATGACAAAATCATAAAAAGACATGAAACCGACATTACTTCTTTTGGCTGCCGGCATGGGTAGCCGCTACGGCGGGCTGAAGCAGCTCGACGGACTTGGACCCAATGGTGAGACCATCATGGACTACTCCATATACGACGCCATCCAGGCGGGATTTGGCAAGATCGTCTTCGTCATCAGAAAGGACTTCGAGGAGCAGTTTCGCAAGCAGGTCCTCGCCAAGTATGAGGGCCACATCCCCGCAGAGCTCGTCTTCCAGAGCCTCGACGCCCTCCCCGAGGGATTCACCACGCCCGAGGGCCGCGTGAAACCGTGGGGCACCAACCATGCCGTACTGATGGCCAAGGACGTCATCAAGGAGCCGTTCTGCGTCATCAACTGCGACGACTTCTACAATCGCGACACCTTCATGGTCATCGGCAAGTATCTCTCCGAGCTCCCCGAGGGCAGCAAGAACCGCTATGCGATGGTGGGTTTCCGCGTGGGCAACACGCTCAGCGAGAACGGAACGGTTTCGCGTGGCATCTGCACGACCGACGCCGAGGGCAATCTGGCCACCGTCGTGGAGCGCACGAAGATAGAGCGCAGGGACGGCGCCGTGCAGTATAAGGACGACGACGACCAGTGGGTGACGACGCCCGACAACACGCCGGTCTCGATGAACGTATGGGGATTCACGCCCGACTATTTCGACTATAGCGAGGACTACTTCAAGACGTTCCTCTCCGATCCGGAGAACATGGCCAACCTGAAGGCCGAGTTCTTCATCCCGCTGATGGTCAACAAGCTCATCAACGACGGTACGGCGGCTGTCAAGGTCCTCGATACCACCAGCCATTGGTTTGGCGTCACCTATCCTGCCGATCGTCAGGGCGTCGTGGATCGCATCCAGCGCCTCGTCGATGAGGGCGTCTATCCCGCCAAACTGTTCTAATCGTATCACCAACCATTTCTACATGGAAATCAACCTTCTGGACGACAGTCAGCTCGCGATCTTGCGGCAGCTGACTGCCGGTGCCAGCTCTGTGGTCGTCACGGTCCATAAGTCGCCCGACGGAGATGCCATCGGATCGATGTTGGCCTGGGCGCAGTATCTGCAGGCCCTGGGCAAGGAGGTCACCTGCGTGATCCCCGATGCCGCTCCCGACTTTCTGATGTGGCTCCCGGGATCACAGACACTGCTCCGCTACGACAAGCATCCCGACCGCGCGAAGGAGGCCTTTGACAAGGCCGACCTCGTCTGCTGTCTCGACTACAACGACCTCTCGCGCACGGGGGACATGGCGGACGTCATTGCCCAGTCCAGGGCACCCCGGTTGCTCATCGACCACCACGTCGGCCCGACCGTCGAGGCGGCGCTCTCCGTCTCCCATCCCGCGATGTCGAGCACGTCGGAACTCGTCTTCCGCCTGCTGTGGCAGTTGGGCGCCTACGACGAGATGACGCTGCAGATGGCGCAATGTATCTACTGCGGCATGATGACGGACACGGGGGCCTTCACCTACAACTCCAACGCGCCAGCCGTCTATCTCATCATCAGCCACCTGCTGGAGAAGGGCGTGGACAAAGACCGCGTCTATAACCGCGTCTATAACAACTACTCGCCACAGGCCATCAAGTTCAGGTCCTATGTGATCTTCAAGAAACTGCGCGTCCTGCCGGCCTCCCATGCGGCCTACTACACCGTCACGCGCGACGAAATGCGACGTTTCCAGTTTGTCAGGGGCGACCTGGAGGGCGTGGTCAACATCCCGCAGAAGATCAAAAAACTCAAACTCTCCATCTCGCTGCGCGAGGACACCGAGAAGGACCAGGTCATACGCGTCAGCCTCCGTTCGGGCAATGGGTTCCACTGCCGCAAGATGGCGGAGGAGTTCTTCAACGGCGGAGGACACGAAGACGCGGCAGGCGGACGCCTGGAGTGCTCCATCGAGGAAGCCGAGCAGGTGGTCCTCCGAGCCATCATGGCCTACAAGGAGCAGCTGCGATGACCCCTCGCGGCCCAGGATCATGGTCCGTAGGGCAGTCTTTAATGTCAAAAGTAGCTAAAAATGGGCGTCGTCTTATGGTGGAACAGACGATTTGCTATAACTTTGCAGTAAGATATTATTGAACGTAAAAGATTCCGATGAAGAAAACGCTTTTTCTCCTCCTCCCGCTCGCAGCTCTGCTTTGGTCGGCGTGCAGCAATGACGAGACCTATGCTGACCAGCGCAAACGAGAGAACGGAGCCATCCGCCAGTATCTCAACGACAGCAGCGTGACGGTCATCTCCGAACGCCAGTTTTTCGATCAAGACACGATGACCGACGTGAGCAAGAACGAGTTTGTGCTGCTCGAGTCTTCGGGCATCTATCTCCAAATCGTAGAGAAGGGTTGCGGAGAGAAGATCAAGGATGGCGAGACGGCCACCGTGCTCTGCCGATTCACCGAGCGCAACCTCCTCACCGATAGCATCATCGCCACCAACAACATCCTCTATTTCAGCGCGCTGGTCGACAAGATGTCGGTCACGAACACCTCCGGCACCTTCACGGCCTCCTTCGACCCCACGTCGAGTGTGATGTATCAAGTCTATGGAAGAAGTTCCGGCAGCACCCAGGTGCCCAACGGATGGCTTTCCCCGCTGCCTTACATCAAGGTGGGTAGGCCGCTCTCGGCCGACGACCGCATCGCCCGCGTGCGCATCATCGTACCCTCCACCGAGGGCACCTATGCGGCCACGATGTCGGTCTATCCGTGTCTCTACGATATCACCTACGAGCGCGGAAGATAACCTGCAATTACAAAACTAAAGAGAAAATATGACACTGATCAAATCCATTTCCGGCATCCGTGGAACCATCGGAGGCCCTACCGGCGATACGCTCAACCCGTTGGACATCGTCAAGTTTACCACGGCGTATGCCAAGTTTATCCGTCAGAGCGACCCGACGGGCAGCAACTGTATCGTGGTAGGCCGCGACGCGCGCATCTCGGGCGACATGGTCCGACTGGTGGTCTGCGGCACACTGATAGGAATGGGCTATGACGTGCTCGATATCGGGCTTGCCACGACCCCGACCACCGAACTGGCCGTCCGCATGAGCCATGCGGCAGGTGGCATCATCGTCACCGCCAGCCACAACCCGCGCCAGTGGAACGCGCTCAAGTTGCTCAACCACGAGGGCGAGTTCCTCACCAAGGACGACGGCAACGCCGTGCTCGCCATGGCGGAGAAGGAGGACTTCGACTATGCTGATGTCGATCATATAGGCACTTACCGCCAGGACGACAGTTTCGACGACCGCCACATCGAGGCCGTCCTCGCGCTCGACCTGGTCGATACGGAGGCCATCCGCAAGCGTGGATTCCGTGTCGTCGTCGATACTATCAACTCCGTCGGCGGCGTCATCCTGCCGAAGCTCCTCGACCGACTGGGCGTCGGCTACACCATCCTCAATGGCGAGGCCAATGGCGACTTCGCCCACAATCCGGAGCCGCTGGAGAAGAATCTTGGAGGCATCATGGGCGAGGTGGCAGCAGGAGGCTATGACCTCGGCATCGTCGTCGATCCCGACGTCGATCGTCTCGCCTTCATCCAGGAGGACGGCAAGATGTATGGCGAGGAATATACGCTTGTCAGCGTGGCCGACTACATCCTCGACCACGTCAAGGGTGCCACTGTCTCCAACCTCAGTTCTACGCGCGCCCTGCGCAACGTCACCGAGCGTCATGGCTGCCAGTATTTTGCCTCTGCCGTCGGCGAGGTCAATGTCACTACCAAGATGAAGGAGGTGGGTGCCGTCATCGGTGGCGAGGGCAATGGCGGCGTCATCTATCCCGAGAGCCACTACGGTCGTGACGCCCTGGTCGGCATCGCTCTTTTCCTCAGTTCGCTGGCACAGAAGGGACTGACGTGCAGTGAGCTCCGCAAGACGTTCCCGACCTATTATATTGCCAAGAACCGCATCGACCTCACGCCCGACACCGATATGGATGCCATCCTGGGCAAGGTCAAGGAGCGCTTCGGATCGATGGACGACGTGCGGGTCACGGATATTGATGGCGTGAAACTCGACTTCCCGACGAAGTGGGTCCACCTCCGCAAGAGCAATACTGAGCCCATCATGCGCGTCTATAGCGAGGCGGCCACGATGGAGGAGGCCGACGCCCTGGGCAAGGAGCTCATGGACGTGGTCTATGAAATGACGAAGTAGGAGAGGGTACTACCCCCTACAGCCTGTATCTTTATGAGGCATCTGTCCGGCGTCAAGCGCCAGGCAGATGCCTTGTCCATAAACCTATTTTCCTATTCCAACGAGATCTTTTGCCCTATGGATCATTTGTTTCTGCTGCAGTTTGCATGCTTCCTGTTCATGCTGTTCAATGCGTTCACCCTCGCCGTCACCCGTCTCCAGACGCGATGGCTCAATCCGCGCTATGAGCGCGCACGATGGTTGATCTTTGTCGGCATCATGGGCTTGGCGGCGCACTATCTGATGCAGATGCGCTTTGGGTTCAGGGCCGTTGACGATGCGGTGGGTGCCACGGTCAATGCCCTCGTCTATGCACCCTGTTTTTCGCTCATCTCGATGGGCATCTTCCATATCGAGGCCACCCATGTCCGCAGGGGGAGGGTCTATGCGGTCTGCGCGGCGATCAACCTGGCGATCCTCGCCTGTTTCTTCATCGGCTGCTTCCACTATGGCAGCATGCGCATCGGGGCCTGGCTCTATGCTATGCAGGCCCTCTTTGCCGCCAATGTGGTCTATTGCGTCGTCGTCATCGTCCGCGAGATCATAAGGCGCCGCCGTCTGCTGGAGACGATGGCGGGCGGCGACATCATGCCCTATGTACGCTACTCCCGCGCCAGCCTCCTCATCCTCTTCTTCCCTGCCTTGGTGTCGCCCTTTGCCATCATCTCCACCAAGTTGCTTTACTTTTTTGCGCCCTTGGGGCTCATGGCTATCCTCTTCTTCGTCCTGAGTTTCGTGGCCCTGGGTTACAGTTATGTGCCGACTGAGGCCCTACTCGACGCAGATGCGGATACCAGTCCTGCTATCGTAGTCGCTCAGCAGGAGGAAACAAATACAAAACAGGCCGTCCCGCTCCATGGCGACGCGTGCCATGACGTCGCAGCCCTTGATAGCGACAAGGAGAAGGAACAGCAAACTGCCACGTTGCTGCCGGAGGATCGAAAAATGCAGATCCAGCAGCGGCTGGACGACTGGTGCGCGGCGATGGGCTATAAGGATGGGGGGGTGAACCTGCTCTCCCTCTCCCATTCCATCCATATCTCGAAGGACGATCTCACGCTCTTTTTCGATCAGTGTTTGAACACTACGTTCCGAATATGGCTGAGCGACATCCGCTTTGCGGCAGCCAAGAAGATGATGATCGAAAACCCTGACTATAGTAATGACATCATCTCCTCCGAATGTGGTTTTACTTCCCGCACCCACCTCTACCGCATCTTCAAGGCGCGGGAGGCGTGTACGCCGACCGTTTGGCGGGAGCGCTATTTGGCCGGATCCCACGATTCGGACGCGTCTCTTTCGTAGCAGGGAGACGAGCCCTTTTCTCCGTATCAGAAGATTCCCTTTTCTGATATTTGACGGCTCTTTCCTTGGTTTCTTAAAATATGTAAACGCAACCAATCCTGGCTATGAACCATTGTCTCTTTGGTAGGAAAGAGACAACTATTTACCACCAAAGAGACACCTGAACAGGACAATGCGACACCCTGTCTCTCTACTTTTCCCTACTTTTGTACTAATTTTGAAGGTCGGAAAGACCCGCACGTTGTGGAGGCTTAGTCCTCGTCGTGGGCGCCCGACGGACTAATCGTGAAGACAATAATCAAAAACAAGAAATAAAAGTATGAAGAAAAAAAAGTATCTCAAGCCCCAGGTTGACGTCGCGCAGACTGGGCCGTGCATGATGATCAACCCCTCGCAGGTAAAAATTTATAGTGGGCGCTTTCAGACTCGACAGGAACTGGAGAAAGCCGAATTTACCTTAGACGAGGACGGTTTCCTCTGGGGGGAATAGACAGCCTATTGCCCCTTCTTTCTATCACAACCAACGAATGGTGCCGTGGTGCACCCAAACTAAAAAAAAAGACTATCAACATGATCAAGAAAATGACCCAATATCTTTTGCAGCGCCGGTGCGCGCTCTCGCTCTTGCTGATGCTTATGCTCCTGCAGCCCGCGATGGCGCAGACACAAACGCGACAAATGTATGCGAGATTGGACCGAGAGACTCAGACCCTCACGCTCTATTACGGCACGAATTACAAGGAATCTGACTACGGGATTTCTCTTTTAACTGGTAGTCCCTTGTGGCAAACTACAGCTGAAAGAAAAAAAATAAAAACCGTGGTCTTTGACGAGAGTTGCAAGGATGCACGGCCCAAAGATTGTGGAAGCTGGTTTTGGTTTTTCGAAGCTTTGACAACGATTGAGCACTTGGACTATTTGAACACGTCAGAGGTCGATGATATGCGATTAATGTTCTCCTCCTGTACCAGCTTGGAAACACTTGATTTGTCTTCCTTTAATACGGAAAAGGTCAAACACATGTATGCTATGTTTGATGGCGCTACGAAACTACGCTCAATCAAGTTGCCCAAAGGCTTCATAGGCAGCAGCGTGACTGATCTCAATGCAACGTTCAAAGGTTGCGAAAGTCTTACCGAACTCGATCTATCCGGTTCTAATTCTGAAAACGTGAAAGAGATGAATGAGATGTTCTATGGCTGTAGGGCGCTTTCCAAGCTCGATCTTACTGATTTTAAAACTGGACAAGTAACCACTATGGAGAATATGTTCTGCATTTGTAGCACGCTTGAAACCCTCGATGTCTCCAGTTTTAATACCGAAAACGTGACCACTATGCTAGGAATGTTCAATAATTGCTCGTCACTTCGGAGTCTCGATCTCCCTGGCTTTAATACTGCAAATGTGACGCAAATGTCATCAATGTTCAATAAATGCTCGTCACTTCGGAGTCTCGATCTCAGCAGTTTCAATACCAGAAAGGTGACTTACATGCAAAGCATGTTTGAAGGATGTACTAACCTTGAAAGTATTGATTTAAGCAGTTTTGATACGGAGAACATGAAATCTATGACTGGGATGTTCTTCTCATGTACGAAGCTTGAAACGCTTGATCTCTCCTCGTTTGCAACGCCCAAAATGGTTTCCATGCTTAATGCGTTTAGTAATTGCAAAAACCTCAAGACGATCTATGTCACTTCTGCATTTACTACAGATAAAGTAACCCTAGATTTTTCGATTTTTGACGGATGTGTTAATCTGCCAAACTTTAATCCTGCTAAGACGGGTGTGAAAATGGCGCACACGGGAGAGGGAGGTTATCTCACGGCTGCTACTGCCAGTTGGGTGCGATGGGATGCGCCAACCGGCACGCTCTCCTTCCATCGCGGCGCCACGAAGCCCGTGGGCGACAACATCCTTGATTTGGGCACTGGAACTTATCCGAATTGGGGCACCCATGCGGCAGAAATCAAGAAGGTGGTCTTCAAAGCCGGTTTCCGGGATGAAACCCACTGGACGTGCTCCAATTGGTTTAATGGTTGTACGAATCTTACCAGCATAGAGGGTATCGAAAATCTCAACACGTCCAACGTCGAGAATATGTCAGGGATGTTTGCCCTGTGTTCGAACCTCGAAACGCTCGACCTTTCCCATTTCAACACAGAGAATGTAACAACAATGGCCCAGATGTTCTATGGATGCACAAAGCTCCATAATCTCAACATTGACAATTTTAATACGGAGAATGTATCATACATGAACGGAATGTTCGAAGGCTGCTCAGGTTTGGATACGCTCGATTTGTCTCACTTCAATACGAGGTATGTGCGAAAGAGTGGCTTTAACTACATGTTCAATGGTTGCAGCAGTCTTAGTTCTCTTGACGTATCCAACTTTACAACTGATAAGCCCAGCATGCAGCTGGATGGGTTGTTCAAGGGATGTAGTAGTCTTCAAACGCTTGATCTTTCCAGTTTCAGCACCGGTGGGGCATCTTCTGTTACCGATATGTTTGACGGATGCTTCGCGCTTCGGACTATCTATGTCAGCAATCTTTTCACATTCAAAAATGGAGTTTCAAGTTCAAATATGTTCCGCAACTGCGAGAACTTAAAAGGTGCTATTGGCTTCATCCCTCAAAATAAGGATAGTAAGTACGCAAACTACGTGTCGGGCTATCTCACCAAGAAGGTTGGCACGAATGGCAATGAGATTATTGGAGCCACAGGTAGTCCACTCACCATCGACGCGCTGCCTTTGGATGACAGCAAGGCATACAAGCTCAACGAAGACTGCGACGTGAACGCCGCTACCTACGAGCGCGAGGTAAAGTCTGAATGGGCAACGCTCTGTCTGCCCTATACCATCCATCCCAGTTCGGAGGACAACACCTGCTACTTCTATACACTGAAGTCGGTAGGAACGAAGAGTGTGGAGCTCGTGCGCGTGGAGGAAGGCGTGATAGAGGCAGGCCAGCCTGTCGTCGTTCGCAAGAAAAACGCGGAAAAGACCAGCTTCCGCGTCGTGAGCGGTACGGCTACTCCCGATGAGAAGGCGAAGGCCGTGAGAAACCCCAAGACGGGGGAGAATGATCAGCAGAATGCAGCGAGTGGTCAGCAGAATGCTGAGAGTGGTGAACAGAATACAGAGAATGGTCCTCGTCTGATCGGTACGTTTGCGCCCATCGAACTCAAGGACGACTGCTATTTCATCGCCAAAGACCAGTTCCGCCTGGTCCGCGACTACAAGCCTGCTGCCAAGGGCGTGAAGATTGCTGCCTACCGCGCCTATATCCAGCCCGATGCTACGCAGGAGGGTGGATCCGCCCAGCTCACCATCGGCGTGGATGAAGGCACCAACCAGGTAGATGCCGCCACCCTTGTCGATCTGCTCAACGACACCGAGGCGGAATACTACGACGTGCAGGGCCGCCGCATCCCGCAGTTGCAGCGAGGCATCAACATCGTCAAGGTTGGCTCCAAGGTCATGAAGGTCTTCTGTCCCCGATAACTTCCCGTAGCGACTCGCCTTTGCGCTTCGCCTCCCGCGTGTCGCTTCCCGTTTCGCTTTCGCGCTTCGCTTCCCGCGTGTCGCCCCCAACCACGCATAAGTAAGCCGCCCGAACCAGTCAAAAGCTGAGTCGGGCGGCATCATTTTTTATGCAGTCTTGATCAGGAGGAAGCGTCCCATTTTTTAGTCTTCGTCCTTCTGCTCAGCCTCATGCTCGGCGATGAGCTTCTGCTGGATGTCGTTGGGCACCAGCTCGTAGCTTGCAAACTTCGTCGAGAAGCTGGCGCGTCCACCCGTGAGGGAGCTGAGCGCGATGCTGTAGTTGGAGAGCTCCTTCAAAGGAATCTTCGCCTGCAACTTTTGGTAGCCAGCCTCGCTGTCCATGCCCATGATCATGGCGCGGCGGCCCTGCAGGTCGCTCATCACGTCGCCCATGTAGTCGGCCGGCACATAGACCTCCAGGTCGTAGATCGGCTCCAGGATCTTCGGGCCAGCCTGCTTGAAGGCGTCGGAGAAGGCGTGGCGCGCGGCGAGCATGAAGGAGAGCTCGTTGCTATCCACCGGGTGCATCTTGCCATCATAGACGATCACGCGCACGTCGCGGGCGTAGCTACCCGTCAGCGGACCGTGCTCCATGCAGTCCATGATACCCTTGAGGATGGCGGGCATGAAGCGTGCGTCGATGGCACCACCTACAACGGAGTTGATGAAGACGAGCTTGCCACCCCACTCCAGGTCCACTTCTTCGCGGCCCTTGATGTTCATCTTAAACTCCTGACCGTTGATGTTGAACGTCGTCGGATCGGGCATGCCCTCGGCGTATGGCTCCACAATCAGGTGAACCTCGCCAAACTGTCCGGCACCTCCCGACTGCTTCTTGTGGCGGTAGTCGGCGCGAGAGAGTTTCGTGATGGTCTCACGATACGGGATGCGCGGCTCCTCAAACTTCACGGCGAGTTTCTCGTTGTTCTCCATACGCCATTTCAGCGTGCGCAGGTGGAACTCTCCCTGTCCGTGAACGATCGTCTGGCCCAGTTCCTTGCTCTGCTCCACTACCCATGTCGGGTCTTCCTGGCGCATCTTGAGCAGGGCTGCCATCATCTTCTCCGTATCGCTCTCGTTGACGGCCTTGATGGCGCGTGAATACTTGGAGTTGGGATATTTGATGAAGTCGAAACGCTCCTCCGTACCCTTGCCGTTGAGCGTGTTGCCCGTCTTGACATCCTTCAGTTTCACGGTGCAGCCCAGGTCGCCCGCGTTGAGCTGATCCACGGGGATGCGGTTGGCACCCGCGCAGGCGAAGATCTGTCCGATGCGCTCCTTGCTGCCACGGTCGGCGTTGGCCAGGTCGTCGCCTGACTTGATCGATCCGCTCATCACCTTGAAGTAGCTCACCTCGCCGATATGCGGCTCCATACCCGTCTTGAAGAAGTAGATGCTCTCCGGACCGTTGGTGTCGGGTGTCACCTCCTCACCACGCGTGTTGTGGACCTTCGGCATCTCGCTGACGAAGGGCACGACATTGCCCAGGAACTCCATCAGGCGCTGCACACCCATGTCCTTGTGGGCATCGACGCAGAACACCGGGAAGATGTTGCGCATCACCAGGCCCTTGCGGATACCCTCGCGCATCTCGTCCTCCGTGAGCGTCTCCTCCTCGAAGAACTTCTCCATCAGCGCCTCATCGTTCTCGGCGGCAGCCTCCACGAGCGCCTTGTGGAGCTCCATGGCTTTCTCCATCTCCTCGGCGGGAATCTCCTCGCGCTTCGGTGCGCCACCGTCCGGACCCCATGAGAGTTTCTTCATGATGAGCACGTCGATGATCTCGTGGAAGTCGGGACCCGTCTGGACGGGATATTGTATCTGCACGCACTTCGGACCATAGATGTCCTTCATGCTTTGGATGAGTTGATCAAAGTCGCATTTGTCGCTGTCAAGCTGGTTGACGAGGAAGATGACCGGCTTGTGCAGCTTTTCGGTATATCGGAAGTTGTTCTGTGTGCCAACCTCCGGGCCATACTGGCCATTGATGAGTATGACGGCTTGGTCGGTGACGTTGAGGGCCGTGATGGCACCCCCCACAAAGTCGTCGCTACCCGGACAATCGATAATATTGAGCTTTTTGCCATTCCACTCTGCATGGAATACGGTGGGGAAGACCGAATAGCCGTACTCCTGCTCCACAGGGAAATAGTCGCTTACCGTATTCTTGGCTTCTACGGAGCCACGACGCTTGATGATACCAGCTTCGAAAAGCATACTCTCGGCAAGTGTGGTCTTGCCGCTACCCGCACTGCCAATCAAGGCAATGTTTTTAATCTCATTTGTCTGATATACTTTCATATCGGATAGATTTAAGCGATTAATAATATCGTTATTTACTTGTAGGGTAATTGAAAGAGGACAGGCATTTCTGTCATTTCGCCCACTAAATTAGGCATTTTTTTTGTAAAAGCCAAACAACGATGGCAAAAGTACTCTATTTTTTAAAATTAATTAGTACTTTTGCAAGTGAAATGACAGGATTATACATACATATACCATTTTGTGCCAGTCGTTGCGTCTATTGCGGATTTTATTCGACGACGCTTCCCGCGCTGCGCGATGCCTACGTCGATGCCCTCTGCCAGGAATTGCCGTTGCGGGCGGAGGAATTGCCCGCCGACGAGGCCATCACGACGATCTATCTCGGGGGTGGCACACCGAGTCAGCTCACAACGGATCAGCTCGACCGTCTCTTCTCCTATATATATAAGGTATATAGGCCGCAGCCTGTCGAGGTGACGATGGAGTGTAATCCTGACGACATTACCCCAGCGTTTGCGGATTGGATTGCCCAATCGCCCATCGACCGCATCTCGATGGGGGCGCAGACCTTCTCCGACGACCGCCTGCGCTTGCTACGCCGTCGCCATACGGCTGCTGAGGTGCGACGGGCCACGACGCTGCTGCGCCAGGCGGGCATCTGCAATATCTCCATCGACCTGATGTTCGGATTTCCGGGCGAGACCCTCGCCGACTGGGAACAGGACATCGACGAGGCCCTCCGTCTCGGCGTGGAGCATATCTCGGCCTATAGTCTGATGTACGAGGAGGGGACGACGCTCCATCGCTGGCTCAGCGAGGGGCGCATTCAAGAGATCGACGACGACCTCTCGCTCCGCATGTACGACTGCCTGGTGGACCGGCTTACTGCTGCCGGCTACCGCCACTACGAGATCAGCAACTTTGCCTTGCCCCAGCGCGAGAGCCGCCACAACAGTAGCTATTGGCGCGACGTGCCCTATATGGGCCTGGGAGCCTCTGCCCACTCCTTCGACGGACGGCAGCGGTCATGGAATGTGGCAGACATCGAGGCTTATATCGCTGCCATCGGTCGTGGTGAACGGCCCTGTACGGTGGAGGCCCTCGATCCCGACACCCATTATGAGGACGTGGTGCTGACGTCGCTGCGCACAGCAGAAGGTATTGATCTGGCCAAGATCCGGCGCGACTTCGGAAGCCAGCGCCTCGACTTCCTCTTGGCTGCTGCCGACCAGGACTTGCGCCAGGGTTATCTCGTCCGCGAAGACGACCACCTGCGCCTCACCCGCCGGGGCATCTATCTCAGCGATGGCATCACAGCGCGTCTATTTGTATGATTGTTTTGTCTCACTGAACGATCGTTTCACCGATCTTTGAATCACCGAACCAAGCAGAAACTTATGATAGAGAAAACATTCGAGAAAAAATGGGCTGACAATCGTCAGCGCCTGTTGCAAGAAGACGAGGAGTATCAGCGCATCCTCCGCAGTTACCGCAAGCACAACTGGGCGGACGCATTGGTGGCGCCTGCCGCCCTCATCGGTAGCATGGAGTTTGTGGCGTGGCTGGGCGTTAAGTCGCAGGTGCTCAATTTTGTGATTTCCCTCGTCCTCGCCATTGTGTTTTTCTTTGTTTTCCTTTATTTCAAGGCTGTCAGGGTCAGTCGCAAGACGCTTGACGAGGTGGAGCAGCGCGTCAAGGAGGAGTATCGTCAGAAAGTAGGAGGGTAGGGCATCCGTACGATGCGTCCACCAAGCAGCAGACGCATCGTGCCGATGTCTTTTCCCTTAGATGTCGAGATCCGGAGCCTTCTCCGCACCCTGCGCAGCCTCAAACTTCGTCATGCGCTCAAAGCCATACATCCCGGCGAGGAGATTGTTGGGGAAGCGGCGGATGGAGAGGTTGTAGCCCTGCACGCTCTCGTTGTAGCGGCGGCGTGCCTCGTTGATGCGGTTCTCCGTACCTTCTTCCTGCACCATCAGCGACTTGTAGTTTTCGCTGGCCTTCAGGTCGGGGTAGCGCTCCGAGACGGCGATGAGGCGGGAGAGTGCCTGCGTCACCTGGTTCTGTGCCTGCTCAAAGGCCTTGATCTTCTCGGGTGTGAGGTCGGCTGCGTCGAGGTGTATCTGTGTGGCCGCATTGCGTGCCTTCGTCACCTGCTCAAACGTCTCGCGCTCGTGCTTGGCATACGATTTCACGATTTTTGCCAGTTGCGGCATCATGTCGGCACGGCGCTGATAAGCCGCCTCCACATTGCTCCATGCCGTTGTCACCTCTTCTTGGTTGGACACCATGGAGTTGTAGCTGCTCACCAGCCACCCCACAATCATCAGGACTACCACGACGATAGACCCTACTTTCATTAGCTTCTTTGATTCCATATACTAATAGTTTTCTGATAATAATTCTGTTGTTGTCTCCGTAGTCTTGGTGGACTTTGGCTTCCTGTCGGAGCGGGTCCCGCTGTAGGCTTACCAGCCTCCGCCAGCACCACCTCCACCGAAGCTGCCGCCTCCGAAGCTGCCGCCGGAGAATCCTCCGCCCCATCCGCTCCCGGAGTCGTTGGTGTGGCCCGGGTTGCCCCAGATGATGAAGGGGCCGCCAGAGCGTCGGCTTCCTCCTCCACCGCCGCCACCCTTGCCGCGGTTGTCCCTGCGGTTGAGGATGACGAGGACGACGACGATGCAGATCACGGTGAAGAGGACGATTGCCAGTCCTGTGCCAGCGTCCTCGTCGGTGTTCTCCTGGATCCCTGTCGTCCCGGTCTTCAGTTTCTTATAGACCGCCTGGGCCGTGGCCAGTACGGCCTGTCCGGGCTCTCCGCGCTTCATGTTGGCCACGATGCAAGCTCGCCCGATGTCGTCACATTCTATGTCGGTCAGGTCTTTCTCCAGGCCCTCTCCCGGAGCGATGAAGTATCGGCGGTCCTCCACGGCTACCACCACCACCAGTCCGCGGTTGGTCTTCTTGCTTCCCACTCCCTGGCGGTTGCCCAGGTCCTGTGCAAAGCGAAACGTGTCGCCGTTGCTCACGCGCTTTACGATGACGAACACCGACTCCACGCCACACTGCTTGTCGAGGCGCAGGAGATAGCTGTCGATAGAGTCGCGCTCCGCCTGCGAGAGGATCTCGTCGGGGTCGCAGACGTAGCGGCGTGCGTCGGTGAGGTGCACCATCGGGATGTCCTCTGCTTCCCACGTCTTTGCGTCCAGTCCCAGCACCGTCGCCAGTAGCATTATCAGCAATATCGCTTTCCTTATTCTCATATCTATTATCACTGTCAGTCTTTTTGGGTTTCTGTTCCTACCGTTCGTTGCATTTCATCTGCGCATAGCCTACCAGCTGGTCCGTGCGTCCGCCGATCGGTCGGTAATAGACCAGTGCTTGGTAGCTGTTTTCTGTTTGGTAGAAGTTACCTTCTGTGGGGAGCAGGGCAGGGCGTCCTGCCTCGTCGATCATCAATAGTTGATAGTTGTAATAACCCAGTTTTAGCGGCACGTTGCATTCATAGCTCTGTGTCTCGGCATGATATTCCATCCTGTATTGTGGCAGGAAGCGGTCCTGCGTGAAGTTGCCGTTCAGATAGACTGCCTCCTGAAAGGGCTTTTCGCAGCGGTAGCGGAAGTGTACCAGCAGGTAGTCGCTCTCCGTATTGGCATGGTAGTTATCCGAGTTGCGGATCACGAAGGCGCCGTCTGCGTCGGGGTCGTATATGTAGTTGGGGCGTGGCTCTCCCGTCCAGGGGTAGGCATGATACTGCGTGCCGTCCCAGTCGATGCGATCTACTCCCATGGCTGCCACGTCGGTCGAGAGGATCTCAAATTTCCGATATTCGTTGCCCGCCCAAAAGAGGTAGTCGCTGCAGTGGCTCCACCTCAGTCCGTCGGCCATCGTGTATTGCGGGCGAGCATTCCAGCGGGCGTCGTCCCAGCGCTGGTTTTGGAGCACCACGGTGGTGATCTGCCGCTGTGGGTCCGTCACCCTGTAGCCTCCATAGCCCACCTCCATCTCCACCTGCTGGTGGTGCTGGTTGATGGTTGCGTCCGTATTGGTCAGCACCTTTAGCCCCACGCCCATCTGTGCCTCGGCTGGCTCCGTCACCATGAAGGCTATGCGTGCCACCTCGCGGTCGTCGTCGTTCTCGTCGTAGATGGTCAGCAGGTAGTTGCCCGACCGCTTCATCGCACACTGTCCGTTGGGCAGCGTCAGTCGATAGTGGGTGTAGAGCGTGTTGGTGAGGATGCTCTCCTGCACGTCGTCGATGGTGTTGCCCGAGGCGAAGCCGTCGCAGTAGTCGCTCTCGAAGAGTGCCTCCGAAGGCTTCCAGTCGGCCTCGCAATGCGTCAGCCGGTAGGCGTAGCGGTGGTATTCGTGTGTGAGGTCGTCGAAACTGACGGACAGTTGCCCCCCACGGAGGCCGATGATGGGCATCCGTCTCCAGTCGTTGTCGGCAATGACCTGCAGCGACCGAATGTTGGGGTCGAGGATTTCGTGGCGCTGCGCCGTTGCGGCTATGCTGCCGAGGGTCAGCGCGGAAAGCCCGAGGGTCAGTCGCTTAGCAATGTTCATCCATCAACTGGTTGAAGAAATGGTCCAGGTCCTCGTCCAGTCCGTCCATCAGGTCGCCGCCCACGATGATCGTGTCGTCGTCCACGACGTAGAGCTCTGCGATGCTGTCCTTGTCGTCATCTTCGAGCACGTAGCTGTAGGGCTTCATCACGCCAAGACCTTCTACCACCTGGCTCATCGCCGTCATCTGCTGGCGGAGCTGACTGGTCACCTTGTCGTAGAAGTCGTCCTCCTTGTTGTCTATCCAAGGCTCTACGACACAACGGGTTATTTCGTTCTCGTCGTCGTCGAACGCCATCACGTCGCCGCTTTCCTGCGACACTCTGACGTGAATGTCGCTCATCAGCGACGGTTCGTCACATGAGGGTAACTTTTGGGCAATCTTGTTGAAAAACCGCTCCAACGACTGTTTTGTCTGCTCTGTAGCTGTCATGGTTTTGCTTTCTTATTCTTGGGTTATGCTGTGTATAGCATATCTTACCGCAAAGATAGTCACAAAATCCGAGATTGAAGCCAATAAAAACATTATTTTTTGGGTATTTCTGTTTTTTAACCGAAAACGGCTTCATCCGAAATGAACGACCCGCTTGTTATGGTCGTCTCATTGTGCCCTGCTCTAAGGAAAAGCTTCAATCACACGCTTCACCATGTACCCACCACATATCGTCCTCCCTTCCAGCATATATCGACCTCATATTGTTTCCGTATTGTTTCCGTATTGTTTCCGCTTCCGGAAGCGAGAACGATAGGAGAACGATAGGAGAACGATACGGGATCGATACGGGATTAATACGTGATCAATACGTGATTGATACGAGACCGATACGAGAACGGTCTTTTCCGACTCCCAACCGAAGAGATTGATAAGAAATTTAACTTTTTCATCATCGTTTCTTTTGAATCTATTTTACGTTTCAGCCACTTGCCTCTTCCTGCCGTTCATGCCAAGAAGCCTGGCTCACCATTTGCCCTGACGCAGCCGCTATACAAAGATAACCTTCCGTACAGCCGAATGCAAGCCGATTAGTATGAATTAACGCCCCATTAACTATTTCTCCGTATCCATTTAACAAAGCCCATCGCAGACCAAAAACCTTCATTGCGGCCTTTCCTCATGCCCTTCCCCCAGTTTTATCCGCCCAAAGGCTGCTACCTCCAATCTCTATCAGCAGCCAAGAAATACCGGTTCTGATTTGTCAAAATAGCGAACAAACACAACTATTAAGTTGTAATGTGGTCTTCTATATTCACCCATATTCTTTAATTATTGATATTAAACAACTCTATTCTTTCTGACGAATTACTCAATTTGTAGATACGAATAACTCTATTCTTTCTGACGAATTACTCAATTTGTAGATACGAATAACTCAATTCTTTCTCTCGAATTACTCAATTCTTCCTTGCGAATTACTCAATTCTACTTTGTAAAGATACAAAGAATAGATGGGTACTACATTGTTCTTGATATTATTTTTGGCATTCTTAACAACACAAATAAAGTATTAGCTATTGCAAGTTCAACATAGAGCTGCAATCCTAACCCAAGTTTGCCCCCTTGTCAAAGGTATTCCTTGTTGTCCGACTTTGGGGACAAGAATTTCTGTTCTGTTGCCACAATCATTGCTGATAGACAAGGAGAGATACTCAACTATTTCATCAATCGTGTCACTAATGCCTCTGCTGAGTCGCTTAACGCTAAGATTAAACACTTCAGAGCACAGTTGCATGGGGTTGTTGATGTGAAGTTCTTCCTGTTTTGGCTAACAAATATCTATGCTTGACACAGGTTTTTGCAGGTGCTCCCGTTTTTAATGACCGATTTGGGTTTACAACAAAGGCCACCGAGACCCAAGGATCGTTAGTCCTCTTAGTCCCAGTGG
>OLFV01000550.1_pt1 | contig 43724 bp, 59 predicted proteins | sample 1605551 | NCBI WGS metagenome assembly OLFV01 (sample SAMEA3888922, study PRJEB22519) | human gut metagenome | biome: human gut; feature: human-associated habitat; material: faeces | place: Denmark | collected 2011 | reverse complement strand
GGGGGAAGCAAGACGTTACGTAGCTAACGATTTCCTTAACTTAATAGCATTGCCCCTCTAGGGGGAAGGTGCCCCGAAGGGGCGGATAGGGTGACTATGGCATGAAAGACAGCTGCAAGTCCCCCGCGGCAGATTGAACTCAAAAATGAGATGATCGTTATTTCACAGCCCCCTTGAATCCTCTGAACCTATAGAACCCGATCCCCCTCTTTCCCTCGCAATCAAATGGCACCCCGCCTCATGGACTATCCCTGATCGACAGGAGCCCGTGGCTAAGGAAATATGATGGCAAAAGTATCCATACGATTCGAGTTTCTTCTTCAGCTAAGAGAGGTGTTTTTTTATTGCCCGGATGTATTTTGCGTGATATCATGAAATCAGAATGACAAAAGTGGGGATGAGAGAAGTCTCCATTAAGGGAACACTGATGAAATCTGATCCTGTGATTGAATCAGCGTTTTCTTACATTTCCGATACGATCCAGGAGGATGACATGGTAGATACGAAGAAGGAACAAGAGCGCGACGAGCTGCACCGTGCTATCTGGGCGATCGCGGATGAACTCCGCGGGGCGGTCGATGGCTGGGATTTTAAAAACTACGTACTTGGCACGATGTTTTATCGCTATATTTCGGAGAATCTCTCGGACTATATAACTTGTGGAGAAAGAGCGGCGGGAGATACCGGCTTTGACTACGTGACCATGCCCGATGAAGATGCAGAGGGCGCGAGGGAAGGCCTGGTGCAGGAGAAGGGATTCTTCATTCTGCCAAGCGAACTCTTCTGCAACGTCTGTGCCCGCGCGAAGGATGACGAAAACCTCAATGAGACGCTGGAGACGGTTTTTCGTCATATCGAAGAATCGGCGAAGGGCAGCGAGGCGGAGAGTGATTTCGAAGGATTATTTGATGATTTCGATGTGAACAGCAACAAGCTCGGCGCGACTGTCGCGAAGCGGAATGAAAAACTCGTGAAGCTTCTCTCGGGTGTGGCGGAAATGAATCTGGGTGACGTCAAGGGTCATGATATCGATGCATTCGGTGATGCATACGAGTACCTCATGACCATGTATGCGTCGAATGCAGGGAAATCTGGTGGCGAATTCTTCACACCCGCCGATGTGTCTGAGCTCCTGACTCGCCTGGGGACGGTCGGGAAGACAGAAATCAACAAGGTGTATGATCCTGCATGTGGGAGCGGATCGCTCCTTCTGAAAGCCGAAAAGGTGCTGGGGAAGGACGCCATTCGTAATGGCTTCTACGGGCAGGAAATCAATATCACGACGTACAATCTCTGCCGCATCAATATGTTCCTGCATGATGTCGGCTTCGATAAATTCAACATCGCCTGTGAAGATACGCTGATCAGTCCGTAGCATTGGGATGATGAACCCTTCGAACTCATCGTATCGAATCCACCATACTCGATCAAGTGGGCAGGGGACAGCAATCCGCTCCTCATCAATGATCCGCGCTTTGCCCCGGCCGGAGTCCTTGCGCCAAAGAGCAAGGCGGATATGGCCTTCATCATGCACAGTCTTTCCTGGCTCGCTACGAATGGCACCGCGGCCATCGTCTGTTTCCCCGGCATCATGTACCGCGGCGGCGCGGAGAAGAAAATCCGTAAGTATCTTGTGGATAACAACTTCATCGACTGCATTATCCAGCTCCCGAGCAATCTGTTCTTCGGCACTTCGATCGCGACCTGCATCATGGTGATGAAGAAGAATAAAACGGATAACCGCACACTCTTCATCGACGCTTCGTCCGAGTGCGTGAAGGTGACGAATAACAACAAGCTCACCGCGGAGAATATCGCGCGTATCGTGGATGTCTTTGCAGAGCATGAAGAAATCCCGCATTTTTCTAAGCTCGCAGAGTATCAAGACATTGTGGATAATGAGTACAATCTCTCGGTCTCGACCTATGTAGAGGCAAAAGACACGAGGGAGAAGGTGGATATCGTGAAGCTGAATGAGGAAATCCGGGAGATCGTAGCGAGGGAGGATCATCTTCGCGCAGAAATTGCGCGGATTATCACGGAAATCGAGGTGGGGACGGATGAGTAGACTGGAGGAATTGATCGCGGAGCTGTGCCCGGCGGGGGTAGAGTATAAGACGCTTGGAGAGCTAGGGTCTTTTTATGGAGGCATTACTGGTAAATCGAAAGATGATTTCATCAATGGAAATGCCAAATTCATAACGTACAAAAATGTTTACTCCAATCTTGCACTGAAACTCGACGTAGAGGATAGGGTCAAGATTTCTCCAAATGAAAAGCAGAGAACATTGGAATATGGGGATGTAATATTTACGGGCTCTTCAGAAACACCGGATGAGTGTGGGTTCTCATCGGTGCTTACGGAAAAGACAGATGAGAAGTTGTATCTAAATAGCTTTTGCTTTTTTTTTCGCTTTCACGACAAAGAATTAATGTTACCTGATTTCTCAAAATATCTTTTCCGGAGTACTAACGTGCGGTATCAAGTAGGAAAGACTGCTAATGGTGTAACACGGTTTAACGTATCTAAGAAATTGATGGAAAAGGTGTGTATTCCTATCCCGCCGCTCCCCGTACAGGGTGAAATTGTCCGCATTCTGGACAATTTCACCGAGCTTACAGCCGAGCTTACAGCCGAGCTTACAGCCGAGCTTACAGCTCGGAAGAAGCAGTATGAGTATTATCGGGATTTGCTGCTCTCACATGATAATAAGTGCGAGAAGGTGCAACTAGATAAGATTTCTAAATTTACTTATGGTTATACGGATAAAGCTAAAGATACAGGAAATACGAGATTTGTACGAATTACAGATATTGACGATGATGGATGCTTGAAAAGTGATGGTGCGAAATACATCAACTTATCCGATGAAAGCAAGAAATATCTCTTGCATAAGGGGGATTTATTGTTGGCTCGTACTGGGGCGACGTATGGGAAAACATTGTACTATCCAGATGACAATCCCGCTATTTATGCTTCTTTCCTCATCAAGCTAACTTTGGATAATGATAGAATTCTGAATCGGTATTATTGGCATTTTTCGAAGTCCAGCTTATATTGGACACAGGCGGAGAAATTAGTATCAAAAGGCGGGCAACCGCAATTTAACTCTAATGCGGTTGGAAGAATAGTGGTGCCGGTCCCCTCATTGGACATTCAAGAGAAGATAATCTATGTTCTCGATCATTTCGACGCGATCTGCAGTGATCTCAAAATCGGCCTTCCGGCGGAGATTGAGGCACGAAAGAAACAGTACGAATATTATCGCGATCAGCTATTGACATTCGCAGAGAGCGGCCGCATGCTCGTTGACAGACAGACAGACAGACAGACAGACAGACAGAGCTGAACGTGATTAAATTAGTGCAGTATGTATTTGGGTATGCGCCTGTCAAGTTGGGACTCATTTCAAATATCGTTCGTGGAGGGAATTTTCAGAAGAAAGATTTTAAGGAGCACGGGAGACCATGTATTCACTATGGACAGTTGTATACACATTTTAACACTTATACCAAGAGTGCAATTACCTGTGTGAATGACGAGATATTCCAAAAGTCCAAGCAGGCTGAGCCCGGAGATATCGTGATGGCCGTGACCAGTGAAAATGTGGAAGACGTTTGCTCTTGTACTGCGTGGATTGGTAACGAATGTATCGCTGTAAGTGGACATACCGCGATAATCAAGCACAATCAAAATCCAAAGTTCTTGTCGTATTTTTTTCATTCGATACATTTTGATGCGCAAAAAAGAAAATTGGCGCATGGTACGAAAGTGATTGAGGTCACACCAAGCAAATTGGCGGATATTGTAGTAATGTTACCACCGCTGGAGGCACAGGCACGCATTGTCTCCATCCTCGATCGCTTCGATGCGCTCACCACCGATATTGCCCACGGTCTTCCGGCGGAGATCGAGGCGCGGAGGAAGCAGTACGAATACTACCGAGACAAGCTGCTTACATTCAAGGAGCGAAAGGGATAGTCCAAAGTTTGCGCTCAAAGGAAGAAAGGAGAACCTCTATGTCACAATTCCAAGTCGTTGCGGAAACGTCTGAGAATACCGTCATCACGGAATATACGCCGGAGAAGCGGCGATCCACGAGCTACCAGAGTGAAGCGGAGCTGGAGAAGGAGTGCATCCGTATGCTCTGCGAAGAGGGCTATGAATACCTCGCTATCCATGAGGAGAAGGATCTTGTCGCAAATCTCCGCAAGCAGCTCGAGGTGCTGAATCAGTATCATTTCTCAGATCGGGAATGGGATGATTTCTTCCATCACGTCCTTGCGAACCCGAATGAGCATGCGAAGGAGAAGACGGAGAAGATCCAGGAGGACAATGTCCAGGTCTTGAAGCGGGATGACGGGTCGACGAAGAATATCACGCTCATTGATAAAAAGCAGATCCATAATAACCGCCTGCAGGTGATTCATCAGTATGAGAATGGGAAGGAGAATGGGGCTTCCTATGACAATCGCTATGATGTGACGATCCTGGTAAACGGGCTGCCTTTGGTGCATCTGGAGCTGAAGCGGCGCGGGGTGAAGATCCGCGAGGCATTCAATCAGATCAATCGGTATCAGAGGGATTCGTTCTGGGTAGGGGCAGGGCTCTACGAGTATGTACAGATTTTCGTGATTTCCAATGGGACGAATACGAAGTACTATTCGAACAGTACGCGCTTCAATGCGGTGAAGGAGAATGAGAAGCGCGGGGCGAGCCGGACGAAGACGAGCAACAGCTTCGAATTCACCTGTTTCTGGGCGGATGCGAATAATACAGTGATTTCTGACCTCATCGATTTCACGAAGACTTTCCTTGCGCGGCATACGATTCTCTCTATTCTGACACGGTACTGTATCTTCACGTCAGAAAAGATGCTGATGGTGATGCGTCCGTATCAGATCACGGCGACGGAGCGGATTCTGAACCGGATCGAGATAGTGAACAATTATAAGAAGTATGGTACGGTCGATGGGGGAGGCTATATCTGGCATACGACGGGGTCAGGGAAGACGTTGACGTCTTTCAAGACAGCGCGCCTCGCCTCGCGTCTGCCGTATATCGACAAGGTGCTTTTTGTTGTGGATCGTAAGGATTTGGATTATCAGACGATGAAGGAGTATGATCGCTTCGAGAAGGGGGCGGCGAACAGCAATACGTCGACGGCGGTCTTAAAAAAGCAGCTGGAAGATCCGTCAGCGCGTATCATCATCACGACGATCCAGAAGCTTTCGACGTTCATCAAGAAGAATCCGGGGCATCCGGTCTATGCTGAGCATGTGGTCATCATTTTCGATGAGTGCCATCGAAGCCAGTTCGGCGATATGCATTCGGCGATTGTGAAAAATTTCAAGAAGTATCATCTCTTCGGCTTCACGGGGACACCGATTTTCTCAGTCAATGCGGGCCGTGGGAAGAATCCAGAATTCTTCACGACGGCGCAGACGTTTGGCGACCAGCTGCACTGCTATACCATCGTGGATGCCATCCGCGACAGAAATGTGCTTCCTTTCCGCGTGGACTACATCAAGACGATGGAGGCGGATGAGGATATCTCTGATGAGATGGTCTGGGATATCAATCGCGAAAAGGTGATGATGGCGCCGGAGCGAATTTCCGTGGTGGTGAAGTACATTCTCACGCATTTCGACCAGAAGACGTATCGCGGAGATAAGACGTATGTCTATCAGGCACTGACGAATATCAGCGAGGTGGCGTCCGGGAAGAACCAGGTCGAGGAAATCAAGCAGAAGCAGCGTCTGTCTGGTTTTAATTCCCTCTTTGCGGTGGCCAGTGTCCCGATGGCGAAGCTCTACTATGAAGAGTTCAAGAAGCAAATGCAGGCCGATCCGACAAAGAAGCTGAAGATCGCGACGATTTTCAGCTATGCGCCCAATGAAGAGGAAGCGGAGGGGCTTCTGGGGGAGGAAAATTCGGAGGATACATCAGCTCTCGACAGGAATTCACGGGATTTTCTGGAGCATGCGATCGAGGACTACAATGCGATGTTTCATACCAGCTACGATACGTCAGCCGATAAATTCCAGAATTATTACAAAGATGTCTCGCTCCGCATGAAGAATAAGGAGCTGGATCTGCTCATCGTGGTGAATATGTTCCTCACTGGCTTCGATGCGACGACGCTGAATACGCTCTGGGTGGATAAGAATCTCAAGATGCATGGGCTCATTCAGGCGTTTTCCCGGACGAACCGCATTCTGAATGCGGTGAAGACGTTTGGAAATATCGTCTGCTTTAGAAATCTTTCGAAACGGGTGGATAGCGCGATTTCGCTCTTCGGGGATAAAAATGCCGGAGGCATCGTGCTTATGCGCCGCTTCAAGGACTACTATGAAGGCTATACGGATACGGATGGCAAGCACAGGGATGGATATGTGGATTTCGTGAAGAGGCTCAAGGATAAGTTTCCTCTGGGCGGAAATATCATCAGCGAAGAAAAGCAGAAGGAATTCATCTTGCTCTTCGGCGTCCTGCTTCGCATGAGAAATCTGCTTTCGTCTTTCGATGAATTCGAAGGGAGGGAAATTCTTTCCGCCCGTGACTGGCAGGATTACCAAGGGCGGTATCTCGATATCAAAGAAGAGTGGGACCGCAGGAAAAAGCATGATAAAAAAGATGTCACGGAGGATGTAGTCTTCGAGACGGAGCTCATCCGCCAGGTGGAGATCAATATCGACTATATCCTGATGCTGGTAAAAAAGTATCATGATACCCATTGTGAGGATAAAGAGGTGCTGATTTCCATTCGTAAGGCTATCGACGCGAGCCCTGAGCTTCGCAGCAAGAAGGATCTCATCGAGAATTTCATAGCCGGTGTCAATGAGTCGGGAGATATCCTGAATGAGTGGAATGGCTATGTCGCAGAAAAGAGAGAAGAGGATCTTTCAGCTATCATTCAGGGGGAACGGCTAAAGGAGGATGATACCCGCCGTTATATGGAAAATGCTTTCCGTGATGGGGAAATCAAGACCGCGGGAACTGATATTGATGCCCTTCTCCCACCGATTTCCCGCTTTGGGTCTGGGACACGTGCCAAAAAGAAACAGAGTGTAATCGACAAGTTCAAAGGTTTCTTTGAACGCTACTTTGGCATTGGCGGTGCTCCGTCTTTCGAGAAACCCAAAGCTGCTATGCCTTATGGTGGGAAAGAGAAAATGTCCGTGGCAGCAGAGCGTCCGATGACGTATGGCCGGTGAGAGAAAAACGGTTCATCTTTCAGTCTCTTGACCCGATATCGCGGCATTAGGGAACACTGATTCAATCGTTGTCAGATTTCATTCTTGGATTTTTATACAGAGCAAGGAATCATCTGACGCGAATAGCGAGCTATTTAAGGAGGATGATGACGAAGCTATGTATAAAAATCCATATGAAATTCGACTCTGCGATTTAATCAGCGTTTCCTTAGGACCCGTAGAACCTGTCAAATCTATCGAACCCGTTATATCATTACTCACACAATCGCATGGCGCACCATTGCCATTTCCTTCCAATCGCGGTATGATAGATGCATAAAAATAAAAGGAAGCACCGAGGCTTCAAAGTATCAGGCATCGCCCTGATGCTTTTGGCGCGGTGCTTTTCATTTCTGCCGACGGCAGAAAAGAATGGGAGGAATACAAATGCCGGTTTCTTACATGGAAATCAATCTGAATGCGCTTCGTCACAATCTCAAGGTCATCCGCGCGCATCTGCCGAAGGAAGTGAATGTGCTCGCTGTCGTGAAGGCGAATGCCTATGGGCATGGCGCGAAGGAAACGCTGCGCATCGCCCTCGAGGAAGGCTACGTTGCTGCTGCTGTTGCCCGTGTGGAAGAAGGAGCGGAGCTGCGCGACGCCGGATTCACTTGCCCGATCTATGTACTGGGACTGCCGCTGCCGGAGGATATGCCTATCGGTGTGAATAAAGACCTCATCATGCCGATCGATGATACCGTCGATCTTGACGCCCTGGAAGCCATTGCTGCTGTTTCGAAGAAAACGATCGAAGTCATGCTGCCGATCGATACGGGCATGAACCGCATCGGAACTCATCCGGAGGATGTACCTGCGCTCCTCAAAAAGCTCGAAGCCTATTCGCACATCCACGCACATGGCACCTTCACCCATATGGCGACGGCGGATCACAAGGAGAAGGATGCCGCACTGAAGCAGCTCGACCGCTTCGATGAAGCGATCTCCTATATGCCGGTCGATGAAAACTTCGTGATCTCCTCCGCCAACAGTGCCGGTGTCATTGATATCCCGAGAAGCTGGCATAACCTTGCCCGCCCGGGCATCATCATCTATGGGCCGCAGCCGTCGGATGTCATGACGAACAAGCTTGACCTCCAGTATGCGATGAGCGTCGTGAGCCATGTCACCCATGTCCAGATCCTGCATAAGGGCGAAGCCATCGGCTACGGCGGTACCTATGTTGCCAAAGAGAATATGAAGACTGCGACCGTCCCGATCGGTTATGCGGACGGCTGGCACAGAAGCCTTTCCAATAAGGGCGTCGTCCTCATCAATGGCAAGCGTTGCCCGATCGTCGGCCGCATCTGCATGGATCAGTTCATGGTCGCTTGCGATGACGAAGTCCGTCCCGGCGATGAAGTCATCCTCATGGGCAAGCAGGGAGAGGAAGAGATCACCGTCGATGAAGTGTCTGCTACGGCTGAGACTATCCCGCATGAAATCATGTGCGACCTGAAGCGCATCCCGAGAGTATTTGTAGAAAAATAGTTTTGAAGGATCCGGCACTGGAGGAGAGCGGGATCTGGTTCGTATCCTGTCGGGCAAAAGCGAGACATCTTTTCCCCTTCCTTATTTTCTCTCCATATGCTATAATAACGCTTGTTAAGCGTCTATAGCTCAGTGGATAGAGCACTGGTCTCCGGAACCAGGTGTCGAGAGTTCGAATCCCTCTAGACGCACCAGAATTTCTCCGATCATATCGGACAAAATAAAATAGCGCATTTGGGCGCACATGGAGTGGGCGCACAATTTGGGCGCAGTTGGTCCCTGTTGGGACTTTGCAGACTAGAAAAGAGGCATCTCGCGATGAGATGCCTCTTTTCGTTTGATCAATTATAAATGGCGTCGATCTTCTCGGCGATGGTTTTATCATAGCAGGGAATCGCATGGCCGTACATGTCGAGCGTCTGTGTCACGCTGCTATGTCCCAGCCGGCGGGAGACTTCGATGATGGGGATGCCGTTCGCCAGCAGCAGCGTGGCGTGGGTATGCCGCAGGCAGTGGAAATTCCTGTAGGGCAGGCCGGACTTGGACATGAGGTACTTCCACATCTTTTCTATCGCTTCAGGACGGACAGGCGTCCCGGCGCGGTTTAGAAATACGAGGTCGTGCTCTTCTTCGTCTATAGTGGGGAGCGCTGCTTTTGCTTCTTTGAGTTTCTGGTACACCTTGACCGGGATAGAGATCTTTCTCTTGCCCGCGGCAGTCTTCGGGGTGTCTATGATGAGCGTACCACCTGAAAGCGTCTGTACCTGCTGGCGGATGAAAAGAGTGCGCTCTTCGAGGTCGACGTCGCACCAGCGAAGACCGAGCAGCTCCCCGCGGCGCATGCCGGTATTGATGGCCACAAGCAGAAAGAGTGCATAGGGCTTTAGCTTCGGATCTGACTCTGCCAGCTCCATCATCTTCTTTAGCTCCTCGCTGGTAAAGATCCCTTTCTCCTGTCTGATGATGCGGGGCGGCTTTACGAAGGTGACCACGTTTTTTTTGACCATCCCCAGCTCCCATGCCTTCTGAATGGCACCATGGAGCAGCACATGGAGCTTCTTGGCACAGTCGGGCGTCAGGGCGTTGTAGAGCTCCTGCAGCATGGTGGGCGTCAGCTTCTGTAGGGAGATCCCAGCGAGCGGCAGCGCTTTGTTTGCGGTGAATAGATAGCGCTCATAAGTCAAAGGTTTTACCGTGGGCTTCTTGTATGTTCCCAGCCATTTGATGAGCCATTCGCCCAGAGAAATGGTGGAAGGTGCTACGAAGGATCCATTATGCGCGGCGAGCCGCATCTTCTGTGTCCACGCCAGGGCCTCATCGCGGCTAAGAAACCGCTTCGAATAGCGGCGTCCATCCACGGAGACGAAGGCGCGCCAGCGCTGCCGTGATTCTTCCCAGTGAACTGTCCCTTCTTTATATCGTCCCGGCATAGCGAGCTCCTTTCTCCCACCTTGCCAGCATGTCTTTAGTTTCAAAAAGTGGGAAATTTAAAACTAAGCGATGAATCGGAGAGCCTTTAGTTTCAAAAACGGTCGGTTTTGAAACTAAATTAGATGAAATAGGAAACCGTAGGAAAAATGGGAAAAATTGCGCTCTCCGAAAGCGTCCGGCCAGTTCGGGGCGATTTAGGCATAAAAAATCGGGGGCTGCATCGATCAGGATGCAGCCCCCGCAAAATACGCAGAGCGTATTTTTCCACGTGCTTTCATTTTACACAATGGGATACCATTTGTCAATGGCAGACGAGATTACATCGAAAGTCGATTGGATAAGTGAATTGTTGTTGTACGAATACTTTGAAAACAATCGATCAGAAAATTCATGCAAATCTTTTGCTACGTGGGCTTGAATGCCAGGACTTGAGACCAATCTCTTGTGTGTGTACAGACAGGTGAGAATCTGCAAAACGCGTTCGTTTGAGATCTTCTTTTGATTCGCCGCATGAGCTTAACTTTAGCAAAATGTTCTATGTTAAGAGACATTTTCAGCATAAGAGCTCGCAAATACATATCAATAATGGCTAAGTCAACCAAATAAGCGAAGTCTAAATGGACATATTCTCGATTAGTGGCATCCTTGTTGAAATTCTTTCGATATGAGCTTAATTTGAAGAAATTATTATTATCCCGTAAATAAATCAAGGCTTGCCGCTTGCTCATCAACGCAAAAGAAACGCCCTTCTGTTCTAGGTGCTGCACCTGTTCGGGATAACTTAATTTAGGCTTACGTGCCATTGGTGGAACCCTCCTTATCTCAATCTACACCATACTCGACCATTTTCGTGAGGTCACGAAAATGGTCTCTTTTTACTGCTTGATCACTGAATACTTCGCCACCGCCAGCCCGATTGATATGACCTATTATTATTTATTTGGCTTATTCAAAAGTTTTTTCTGCTCACTTTCGATCTGCTTGATACTTTTATCAGGAGTCGGTAAATCCTCTGGCATAGTACCACCGAGTTCTTTGATTGTTTCGCGAACCTTCTTGCCGACAGCGAAGTGAGTTGTATTAGCGGTAGCTTTCCCTTTCACATGGTCACGGCGCAGCTTCTCGTCGGTCTGCGTGGCGCGGAAGAGATTCGCAGCCAGTTCCGTGCTGCCCATATGGTCAAGGATAGCCTGTCCTTTCTTCAGCCCTTTGCGTTTAGCGATATCCTGTGCCTTGAGACCGCCATATAATCCCATATAGCCGAAGTTTTGAAATATAGCATAGTCGCGAGAAGTCTCTACCCCTGCCTCATGGGCGGCATCGGCGAGAGATTTGTTGTGATGCTTCAGCTCACCACGAATAGCCAGTCGCTTCTGCTCTTCTGATAGCCTTTCGAAATTCTCTGAAAGTTCCTGCTGGCGAGTTTTCACAGCGAAATAAGTCTGTGCTAATGCAACAGCCTCTTTTCTTGGATCGCCATTCATAGCAATAAGATAGCAGGCATAACGGGAAAGATGATAATCATCTAATCGTCGTTTAGCAGAACTGCCAATGTTAACCATTTCGTGCACGTGCACGAAATGGTCACGAACATCGTTTTTACTAGCAATACATGCATCTATTGCCTTATCTATTACTTTAGAGAAAAATCTGTATTCGCCATACTGAAGAACTTTTAATAATTCTCTCGCAGTCCAATATTCCATGCCATACTCATTGATATGCTTAATGGATTCAAATAAGGATTCATCGATAGATTCAATATCTTTTGTCATGTCAAATACCCTTTCTCACTGCTTGATCACTGAATACTTCGCCACCGCCAGCCCGATGATCTGGATGGAGTCGCAGTTGTCAGAGTTAAAGATCATCGGCGGATATTGCGGATTCATGGACACGAGGGTGCAGCCGTCTGGATTTTTGTAGAAGCGCTTCAGGGTGGCGTCGTCGTCGATACGGACGGCGGCGATCTGGCCGTCATCTACGACCGGCTGGCTGCGGATGAATACCACGTCACCGTCATGGATGTCGGCACCGATCATGCTATCCCCGCTTACCACAAGCCCGAAGTCTGCGTGTACGCCAGTATCACAGGGCAGAAAGGCTTCTATATGTTCATCAGCTAGAATCGGCTTTCCGGCGGCGATCTGCCCGATAATGGGGACCATGCGTCTTTCAATGGGGACAATGTTTTTGAGAGAAGAAATGTCGCTGCTCATAAGAGCCACGCGTTCATTCCCATTTATCAGCTTCATTAGAGAGTCAACGGTTAAACCAACGCCATGCGCAATCTTCTCATACGTCCTAATAGATGGCGTGATGGATTTCCCGTTTTTAGAATTACGATTTTTCTCGAGCATGGATATATATGGCTTACTTAATCCACATCTTTTTGCAAGCTCATCCATAGAAAGTTCGTGCTCGGCACGGTAATTTCGCAGAAATTCAGATAGTGACATTTTTATCAAGCCTCCTTTGTTAATTGTATTTTACATGAGATAGCAAAAAATGTAAAGTATACTTGACAAAGGATCGGTTAAGATGTATCATAATCTCAGAAAGTTAAGTTGACTTAACAGAAAGGAGGCATGCGATGATTAATAATAATCTTTCGGAAGTTCGAAAAGACAAAGGGTTGACGCAGGAAGAATTAGCGGAGAAATCCGGAATTTCCAGAGTAACGATTGCGAACATCGAACGTGGCGCGGTTACAAATTTGAAGATTAGCACTATGCTCAGTTTGGCGAACGCGCTAGATTCTACTGTAGAAGAAATTTTTTTACCTAGATAGTTAAGTATGCTTAACCATCTTAAAAGGAGGATCAACCATGACAAACAAAGAATGGAGCGAGAGAATCGCCAAAGAGAAGAAAGCCCGCGCAGAGGCGGTCGCCCTGCTCTGCCAGTCGTTACAAGTAGCAGGTGTACCGTTGTACTCGCTGGAAATCGTCGAGCGTGGCAGCGATCGCCTGGTCAAAGCTACGTTCACGTGGGGTGAGCGCTATGCGAACATCTCTATGGACGCCCCGCACACCGCGCTCTGGGACATCCTGCGGCAGATCCCGGAGCTTAGGTAGAAAGGAGGCTCATATGTGGGTAAACATCTCGCAGGCCGCCAAGCTCACCGGGTATAAGTACGGTGAGATCCGGCGGCTCATTGCCAAGGGAGCCTTCCCGTTTTACCACAACGGGAGAAAGAGCTTCAAGTTCGAGCTTGAAGACCTCAAGACCGCCATGAAGGCGGAAATGGAGGCCACGCAGGCCGCCGCAAAGAAAAAGTGGGAAGAGCAGCAGCTGGGGGCGCGCCCCTTTGATTTCAAAGGAGGAATGGCGCGACTCAAGGCTGAGGCGAAAGTGGATAAGAGGAAGATAACCGAGGAAAAGCGGCGTACCTGCCGCGTCATCAAAGGCGGCGACCGCGGCAATGAATTTGATTTCCGCAGCCAGCTCAAACGGCTGCAAAAAGAGGCGGCAGGAAAGAATGAGACTGCCTAGGAGGAACGAAATGAGAGAAAAAGCAATGAGAGAAGTGATCCTCGCACAATTGGGCGCGCTTCGCGCGGATGCAGGCGTCGAGTTGATCGCGTGCAAAGACACCTGCGTCGAGGATTACCTGACGGGGAAGGCTGACGCCCTCGCCGTTGCCATGCAGATGGTGGAGTCGAAGGTACTGATCGAAAGCATGGCGAATTTCTTGTGCCACGAGGAAACCCGCAATATGAATATGGCGGCATCCGCCCGTTTGTGTTCGAAGGACACGATGGCACGGCTCCGTGAGGGGGCAGCTGCCGGATACATGGCAGCATCTCGAGTGGTCACGGAAGTTAGGGAGGCGAATAAATATGAGTAGCGCTGAAGCAATTCAGGTAGTCCATCAGATGATGGACGCCCGCGAGCAAGAAGAAGCGAGAATCGCGGCTCTCGCCTCTCGAGCAGCCACGAAGAAATACGATCCTAGCGCCGCACGCCAGAGGTTCTGGAAGGAAGTGGCGATCTATCCGCTGACGCTGGTGTGCGCAGCGGTATACACCCTGCTAATGGCGGTGGCTCAATGAGATGCTGCGAGGGCTGCGGGAAGCCGCTCCCTGCGGATGCCGCAGCGCGGAAACGTTTCTGCTCCGCAGAGTGTGAGAGGCGCTCTTACTACGAAGGGCGCCGCGATAAGGACCACGCTAAAGAAGAAGCGGAAGAAGGCATCCCGCTCCGCGAGTTCCAATGTGAGCAATGCGGCCACTGGGTCCGCGTCATGAGCAAGAATGACAGGCGCTTCCGGTTCTGCAGCGCCAAGTGCGAGAAGACCTTTTGGAAGCGGAATAAGCCGAAGGCTGCAGGGGCTTCGAAAGCTCCGGCGGGCAGAGGCTTCGGCGGTGGCTACTTCGAGAGGTGCTGCAAGTGGTGCGGCAAAGCATTCGGCACACAGTCGAGGGCGGCCATGTACTGCTGCCGAGAGCATAAGCACATGGCGCTGATGTGGAAGAAACAGAACGCAGCCGAAGAAAAGAAGGCTAGGAAACGGTCGAAGTACCGACCGTTCGTGGATGGAGGGAGCGAGTAGATGAAAGACGAAGTCACACTGGAGCAGGCGCTCGAGCTCCTCATGGAGGATCAGCCTGTCCACGTGTTCAATGAGGATGGCGACGATTATTTCTTCGGGTACAAGAGTGCCATCAATGAAGAAGAACCCGTCCCGCATCTGGTCGTCACCGGGATCTTCGCGAACACCGAGGATCTGAAAGACGGCAATGGCGAGATGCAGGTCATCGAGCTGCAAGTGAAAGAGTAAAGGAAAAGAGCCTTGGCAGCGGCTACTGCTAAGGCTCGGGCAGGAAGGTTTTGATACGCATTCCTGCCTCTATTATACCAGAAATAGGAGAAATCATGGCAGAGCTTGAAAATCACATGGTGCTTGGCATTGGCTTCTTCGATGAAGAAGCCGCCCGCCGCCGCCTTGAACGGGAAGAATACGAGATGGAGCACGCGGATGACGCATGGGATGACTGGTTGGGAGGCGAGCCGATTGAACACGAAGCCGAAGCGGATGTATCCGCATCAGTGCCGGATCTGCGGTAAGACTTACTACAATGCTCGCAATAGCAAGAGACCAGGCACCTGCTGTGAGCGATGCCGCATGATCCACGAAAAAATCGGCTACAGGATGAGGCGGCACCCTCTGAGAGACGCAGCGGCGCTAGCGAAGCATCTGCAGATGATGTTTAGCACCATCGAGCAGCAGATGGGAGACAAGCAGCAGATGATCGACATGATGTCTTCTTTCGAATGGGACATGATGATCGGTCTTTGTGAGAGGGACTGGCCGTTTCTCGAGGGCTGCTCAGAGGAAGAGCTGGATACGCTCGAAGAGCTGGTGGATGTGGCGGAGGATCTGCTGGACCTTCCGGCACAGATGCTGCCCACAAAAATGCCAAGTGATGTTTATTGGGAATTTATCAATGTGGTGGATTCATATCATAAAAATAGGAGGAGAAATGGCGACATTGTATGAAATCGACGAAAGACTGGCAAATATCTTCGTCACCCCGGAAGGCACTGCTGTAGACGGCAGCACCGGGGAAGTACTGGACACAAAAGCATTGGATGATCTCGAGATGGAGAAATGGTCCAAGGTAGATAACATCTGCCGGTATATCAAGAATCTCCAGTCGGATATCGAGCAGTACAAAGAAGAAGTAGACAAGCTGACGGCGAGAGCCGTGTCGGCGCAGAAGAAGCTGGAGAGCCTCAAAACCTATCTGGCTGTGCATCTGGAAGCAGGCAAGAAGGCGGATGTGCCTAGCGCCCAGATCCGCTGGAGAAAGTCCGTGACGGTATCCATCCCGGATGAGAATATGATCCCCATGTGCTTCATGAAGCAGGTCATCACGGCCAAGCCGGACAAGCTGGCTATCAAAGAGCTTTTGAAAGCAGGGAAGGCCGTCCCCGGCGCTTCTTTGGAAGAAAAACAGAATCTGTCTATTAAGTGATAGCCATCCGGCGATTCACTTTTAGAAATACATCATAGGAGGTATATATGCTTACCATCAACAAGGGTATCCAGCAGAGTGCAGTCAAGGTCGTGGTATACGGCGTGGAAGGCATCGGGAAGACGACTTTCGCCAGTCATTTCCCCGCGCCGCTTTTCCTCGACCTGGACCGCGGCAGCCGCCGGATGGATGTCGATCGCATCGATTCTATCCAAGACTGGCCCGCTCTCATGGGCACGCTGGACCAGATCCAGCGCGACCCATCGCTTCCCTATTCGACGATCGTCATCGACACGGCGGATATGGCGGCAAAACTGGCGAGTGCCTACATCTGCAAGGCAAACGGCAGCAAGAAGAGCATCGAAGAATTCGGCTACGGCAAGGGCTATGTGATCCTCGCCGAAGAATTCTCAAAGCTCTTGGTCAATGCAGAGGTGCTAGTGAATATGGGCTTCAATGTCGTGTTCCTGGCACACGCGATGCAGCGGACGGTCACCCGCCCGGATGACACCGGGAGCTATGACCACTGGGAGATGAAGCTCCCGGGGAGCAAGAACAATTCACTGGGGGCTCTTCTCAAAGAGTGGGCGGATCTCTTGCTCTTTGCGGATTACAAAGTCATCATCCGGCAGGGGGCAGACGGTAAAGGAAAAGCGGCCGGCGGCCAGCGGAGAATGCGCGCGACGCACACACCGTTCGCGGACGCGAAGAACCGCTTCGGGCTCGCAGATATTCTGGACTTTGACTTTAAGGAAATCCAGTCCATCATCCCCGCCCGTCCTATCACGCCGCCGAAGACCACCATGGAAAAGGCGTATCAGGCGAAGAAGAAGGCGCAGAAGGGAATCACCCCTAAAACAGCCGCGGAGCCCGCAGAAGCGAAGCCAGCCCCGCTCACGAATGTGTATGACGAGCTCGCGCGTCTGATGGCGCTCGGTGTATCGGAAGCGGATCCTTCGCCGATCACGGAGGGGGAGCTGCTGAAAGCTATCCGCGAAGTAGATCCCAACGAGCCCGCAGCGAAAGCTGAGAATCTGGCGAAGATCCCTGCAGACTATGTAGAAGCACTCATCAAACCTGATACATGGGCGGGATTCAAATACTATGTGCTGAACAACATCCGCACTCCGTTTTAGCCTATAACCATGATTTCTGTTTGTAATCATGATTTTGAGAGATTTTTTCTCAATTTCCACATATTAAGTTACGAATTTTACATTTTAGGAGGAAAATACTATGTCGAATTTTGGACAGTTTGGAAATGCTACGCCGGATACCGAGAAGGAAAAGGCAATGGTGGTTACCGGGTTTTCCGATTTTACGGACGATGATTTCGAGGAGAAGGGAGGTCTCTTCGACCCCATCCCGAAAGGCCGTTACCACTTCGTGGTCTATGACTGCCAGACCGGCTTCACGAAGAAGGATAACACGCTTATGAAGACCATCCTGATGGACATCCATCACGAAGACGGAACAAAGACACGTCTTACAGATTACTTGGTTTACAAGAGCAATCAGAAGTGGAAATTTGCCTGCTTCTTCGATGCCATCGGTCTTGGTGATGCGCTCAAAGAGAACGGCATCGGCGGAGCGGACGACCCGCTCTGGACGACCGCCGTAGGGCAGGAAGGGGACTTCGAGGTCGATCATGAAACGTCCGAGTGGAACGGCAAGCAGACCACGCACAATGTCGTCAAGAAGTACTACAAACCCGAACGGTAACGGCTATGAGCAAAATCGATCTAGTGCCGCTCTTGGCCTTCATCGACCCAGACTACAGCTATGAACGATGGATCCAAGTGGGCATGGCTCTCCAGAAGGAGGGCTATCCCCTGTCTGTCTGGGAAGCGTGGAGCCGCAGGGGCGGGAAGTTCCATGAAGGGGAATGCGTCAAGAAGTGGCAGTCTTTCCATGAAGACCGCGAGCAGCCAGTCACCGGCGCCGTCATCACCCAGTGGGCGAAGGAAGGCGGGTGGAAGCCCTCCGGACGTCATGAAGGGCCGGTTCGCACCGTGACGGGGTTCACCTTCACGGATTCCGATTTCCTGATCGATCCCTCAACGGTAGAGCCGGAAGATTTCCATGAGCCAAGCGATGAGGAATGGGACCCGAAAAGGGACCTCATCTCCTATCTGCAGGCGCTCTTCAAGCCGGATGAGTATGTCGGATTGGCGGTGAATTCCTTCCTGGCTAAGGACGGGAAATGGAAGCCTGTCGATAATGGCCAGTGTAAGCGGACGTGCGGAGAGATCGTCGAGGCGCTACAGCATTCTCAGCAGATATCCAGCGCTGTCGGCAGCCTGCAGAATGAGGCGGCAGGAGCATGGATCCGTATCAATCCACTGGACGGAGAAGGGGCTAAGAATGCGAATGTCACTGATTATCGCTATGCGCTGGTGGAGTCGGATACGCTGCCTCTCGGCCAGCAGCTGGCGCTCATCCGACAGATGCAGCTGCCATGCGCTGCTATCGTCTACTCCGGCGGGAAGTCGGTGCATGCCATCGTCCATGTCGATGCTGCGACACAGAAGGAATACTATGAGCGCGTCGCCCATATTTACGACATCTGCAACAAAAACGGCTTCAAAGTCGACGAGCAGAATAAGAACCCGTCCCGCCTGTCCCGCATGCCGGGCGTCACGCGGAACGGCAAGAAGCAGTTTCTGATCGGCGTCAATCAGGGGCAGAAGGACTATCTGGCATGGCTCGCATGGACGGAGGAACAGCAGGATGACCTGCCGCCTTTTCGCCCGCTCAATACGGTCATCGATGACCCGCCGCCTCTGAATCCGGTCTTGATCGATGGCATCCTCCGTCTGGGGCACAAAGCTATACTGACCGGCCCCTCGAAGGCGGGGAAGTCTTTCTGGCTGATGCAGCTGGCGCTTGCCATTGCGTCCGGCGGTGAGTTTCTGGGATGGAAATGCCGGCAAGGGAAAGTCCTCTATATCAATCTGGAAATCGACGAGAAGTCTTTCATCGACCGACTGGAGCACATCTATCGGGCAAAGGATATGCCGATGCATCCAAGCTCCAGCAATCTCATCGTGTGGGATCTCAGGGGCAAGGCGCTCCCGATGGATAAGCTGGCAAAGATCATCGTCCGGCGGTGTAAGGACATGCATCTTGAGGCGATCATCGTCGATCCTATTTACAAGGTCATCACGGGTGACGAGAATGCCGCCAGCGATATGGCGTATTTCGGGAATCAGTTCGACTACATCTGCCGCGAGCTGGGATGCTCTGTCATCTACTGCCACCATCACTCCAAGGGCGCGCAGGGCGCCAAGCGAGCGACCGACCGCGGCAGCGGCTCGGGCGTCTTCTCCCGCGATGCTGATGCCATCATCGACCTGACGGCGATCGAGCTGAAAGAGGAGGAAAAGGAACAGTATGGCTGCGATGTCGCTTACTGCTGTACCTGCATCCTTCGTGAATTCAAGACGCCGAAGCCGAAAGCCATCCTCTTCCAGTATCCGCTCCACACGCTCGCTCCTGATATCGATCCGAAGCGTACCGAGGGCAGCGTCGAAGGAAACCGCGTCAAGGGGAATATCACCCAGACGCAGAACAAAAATGATCGCTACGAAGAATTCATCCGTATACTGGAGCATCATTTAGCGAACGGGGATGTGGTGAATCAGAACAATCTGGCAGATGAGATGCAGATTTCCTCATCAACAATTCGGCGTTACTTAAAGCAAGCGAACGAACCTGTGCAGGTATATGAAGTAACGGCCGGACGAAGCGGACGAATCCGAAGGCTCGATGAACGAGCCTAAACCCTACCATAAACCCTACCAACTCTATATAGGAAATATATGTAATGGTAGGGTTTAATCTCACGCGGTGAATGGGGGTGTAAGGGTGGGTGTTCCTTAACATACACACCCACCCCTTCCACCCCTTCACTCACCGTAAAAAGAGTTTTCGGGATTTAGACATACTTTTTATGATAGCAAACCAGCTGATTTTGTAAGCAGTCAGAAAAAGTCAGAAAAATACAGATCTGTATTTTAGGAGGGAGGCAAGTCATGCGAAGCCATCTTGTGAAGGGCGCTGACCGTATCGAGCTGACGATCCGGAGCTACACGGACCGGACGGGGCGGACGCCGAAGAAAAAAGTATTGCTGCAGATGCATCGCTACATCGAGAAGGATGATAAATGGACGAACAAGGACTTCCTGTGCAAGAGCGAGGCAGAGGCTTTGATGAAAATGAGAGAAGTCAATCAGTATTGGATAGCATTTCACGGTTATACAGTGGAGGAATCATGATTATTATTCAGACAGAAGACGGGGCTATTGTCACGGACCCGAAAGAAATCTATATCGACAAGGATCTGGATGGACATCTGCATATCTACGCGGACTTGTCCGGTACGGATCGAGTGAAAGCTGTAAAGCTGACTGTATTTGATTATTCAAAGGAAGACTTGGGGCAGATGCTTGAGACGATGTATCAGAAAATGGATAAGTGGCTCTTCATGAATGAATGTCCGCATTACGTCATCCGCATGAGTGAGATACAGGGCATGGTAAGCCTGAACAACGCGGAGGCAGACAATGGATGAATGGGAAATTCTGCTCTTCGTCTGCATCGTCGGGATGGTGCTGCTGGCGACGATTGCTATCCTCTTCGGGAAGATCGGGGATCTTTGGCTGGCCGTCGCTGACCTGCAGGACGACCAGCGGGGAGTGATGCGTGACCTGATGGTCTTAAAGACAGAGGTGGATGCTATGGCAGCGCGGGAAGTGGAAAGACTAAAGAAAGAAGGGAAAATCTCATGAATGGTATAGAATGGTTCTTTGTCGGGGGATTGACGGGCTGGTTGTTGGCAACTGCTGCCATCCTCCTTACCTTCGAATGGTTACTCAGGAGGAAGCGATGAGTATGGTCTATTTCTTCGTGCCGGGGAAGGTACAAGGCAAAGCGAGGCCGCGGTTCTCTTCGCGAAGCGGGACTGTCTACACACCGGGCAAAACGAAGTCGTATGAGCGGCAGATCGCGGAGGCTTATGAAGCACAGCACGGGCCCTGCTTCGAGGGGGCTGTGATGGTCGTGATCGAGGCAGCCTTTCCGATCCCGAAGTCATGGACGCGGGCAAAGAAGGCAGAGGCGCTGGCGGGGAAACTCCCGCCGGGGAAGCCTGACATTGACAACATCTTGAAAGTCGTACTCGACGGACTGAACGGCATCGCCTATGAGGACGACAAGCAAGTAACTATGACTCAGTGCAAAAAATTTTATGCAGACACAACCCGTCCCGCGGGGCTGCGGGTGTACGTCCATTCAAACGGATAATGCAAACGGATATTATTGACAAGGAGGGGCTAAGCATGATCGACACAACCGGATCCCTACTCAGCAGGCAAGTGCGCAGGAAGATCGAGCGTCAAAAAAAAAATAAAAACGCTACACTCACGGTCAAGCCGGAGTATCTAAAAGACTTGTGCGCGCAGGCAGTCCAACAGGAAGCAGCAAAATTAGCGACACATGCCAAAAATGAAGCCGTATCAAGGCTATTTGAAGAACTGATCGCGATCCCGGTCATGGTCATCCATGATCACTTCGGAGAGCTTATGAAGAAAGAAGGACGGGAAGAGCGGTTTGCTGAGATGTGCCTCGAACTTTACGACACAGTAGAGAAAGGGTTTGTAACACCGGAAGAATTGAGGCAATGTTTATTTGAGGAAGCCGGCGTGCGGTTTAAGCACCCCAGCGGCTCACTAGCATCAGGAAGAAAAGAGGTGTCCAAAGTATGATCATCTATTTCCGCAAGGGAGCCAGAGTGACCGAGCTCCTGCTGGCGAAGAATACCCTGAGACCTGGCATGCTTACAAAAGGTTACCTTTTCATGGTGATCGAGAGCGACGCCCGTGGACATATCGGGATCATGCCAAGCGAGCGGGAGCACTTCGATCTTGAATGGATGGCAAGCGCTGCCTTCTGGACGAAGGCGCGTCAGCTTTCTGACCGCGGGTGGAAGGCAGCCGGCTATCCGGGCGCTGTCATCCGCTTGAAGTACTACGAGGCAAGCGACATGGCAGAGAAACAGAAACGCGCGCTTCAGCGAAAACAGAGGAAAGGGCAGGCTCTTTGCCAGAGGGCGTATAAGCCAAAGCGCTGCGTCGAGTGTGGTCACCTATTCCAACCGAACACCGCAAAGCAGAAGTACTGCAGCGTAGACTGTCAGAAGCGGTATTGGCGGGAGACGCACCGGCGTGAGAGAAAGGAAAAACAAGGATGACGGAGGAAGAGGTTAGAGATTTCTTCGAGAAGCTGCGCAGCCAGCAGCAGGAGCTCTATGATCTGATACAGGAAAGGAAACATGTGGCAAATGACATCGCCGCCGTGAAGGCGGTGCAGTACGATAAACCGAAAATCACTGTCACGGTGAACTCTGACTTGTCTCAAATACTGGAGCGGATCATCGAACGATGCGACAAGCTGGACAAGCGCCTACTTGAATGCATGGACATCCTCACCAGCATGAGAAAGAAAGCGTATGAATTGCTTGCCCTGTGTCGTGATACGAAGGCGAAAACGATACTTTATGATAGATATCTGGCTGGCATGTCATGGCGAGAGATCGAAGAGAAACGTGGATTCACAAGGCAGTGGCTGAATCGCATGCGAGACCGCGCTATCCGTATGATTTCTCAAAATACCTCTTGACTGTTTACATGAGTTTACATCGAATGATGATATAATAGTAAAAGGGAAATCGCACAGGGGAGGAATTCCCAATAAGTCGATCTGTGCTATCGTTTCCATGCTTGGCCTCCTTCAAATTTAAGGTATGCCGTAAAAGAGCGTCTCGTAAGGGGCGCTCTTTTGCACGGTAGCCTGTAGTATAATAGGACAGGATACCTGATTAAAAATAGGAGGCCAACTATGAATAGCTGGGCAGAAAAGAAATGCTTGACGGCGCTGATGAAACTGAAGGGCGCAAAGGAAGGCGAATGGTCCGCGCTGGCGAGCTCTATACTCGAACACCCGAGCCTGCGCCTATGTGTATCGGGATGATGCTTGAAGATGATACCGCAATCAATCAATACACATTTACCCCGCAAAAGGGAGATTTCTATTAGAAGCCAGACATGCGATTTATCAGGGGAACAAAATGGACGAGCAGAATGCCCGAATGCATAATTGCTTCAAGACTATGCTTGATGCCGTAAAATATAAAGCGTTGATACGACGCGCATTAGAAAAATAAAAAAAGCTGTCCGAGAAATCGGATGGCTTTTTCATTGGTAAGGTGGGGGGTATGTTTGAAAATTTTGGCCTGCCTTGCGTCGTATCGGTGGGGGAGTTTTCTTTTTTTCTCATCATTATTGGAAAATTAAGGTAAAATGGCAAACATTAAGAGAAATAGGTCGATTAAGGCGCTAAATGACTACATTTGGACGTTGAATCACAAATGCAGCTCTGTCACCCAAATTAACAGGGAGCTGATCCTTCAATATTGCCGTTTTATGGTGATGGCCGAAGAAATCAGCCAAGAGATAGCAGCCGCGCAGGATGATGTCAAAATCACCGCATTGAAAAATAAAATTATCCTATACAAGGAATATAACAAAATTGCGCTGAATCTGTACAAGGTACTGCGGTTCAGTGAAATCAAGGATGAGCTGGCGGATTATGGTAACCCATATACCCGGATTCTGAATGAGGCGGAGAAAGATGGCGACTTTTAAGCGATGTAGTAACTGTCACCAGTTATTCACTGGGAAAGAATGCCCCGTATGCAGGGCTAAAATGGCTGCGGCTTACCAGAAGAGGCGTCTGTGTATGAATGAGAGTACAAGGCGCTATCATTCCCGCGTTTGGCAGCGGTGTCGCAAGGCTGTGATACTGAAGTATTCAGGCTATGACGTGTGGCTTCTAGGTATCGGTATCTGGGAAAAGTGTGATCCGGCATACGTTCATCATATTGCTGAAAGAGACGCCGCTCCGGATCGATTTTTTGATGAGGACAATTTGATCCCGGTAGGACATGCCAGTCACGAAGAGATCCATGTCTGGTATAACAATGGGCGCCGCAAGGAAGCGCTCGTCCGTATTCAGAAGGGGAAAGAGGTGTACGAAGGAAGGTTTGGCCATGAATATAGAAGACGCAGTGAAACATCTGCACATCCCCCATGAACTGAATGAATTTATTGGAGATTACTATAAGGCTCTAGTCAAAAGGGCGGATATAGACCTCTTGGGCGAATCTGAATTCCGTTGCTTCGCCCGTTTTTTGGAAATGTACGCCAGTAGCAGGTATCAGTTTGCCGACAAAGCTATGCGGCGCTTATTCCAGTTCTTGCATATGCTGATTTATATTGATGAAGATGGAAAGCCCCGGCATTTAGAGCTATATCCGGTGCAAAAATTCATCATGTGTGGCATATTCGGGTTGAGGACCCCTGATGGTGGTTACGTGGTCAATACGGCGAACCTGTACATGGCGCGGCGTAATGGTAAATCTTTTCTCTTATCCGGTGTGCTTCATTACCTGATGGGGATGAGTAAATTCCGGAATGAATTGATTGTACTAGCGTCGTGCAAAGGGCAGAACGCGACCATCTGCTTCAATGAGTTCACGAAGTTTATTGAAAACGACCCGTATCTTGCTGAGACGTTCAGCAATGTCAATAAGACGGCCTGCTGGGCGAAAAATAAGAACACTGGCAACCGGCTCGACATGTTCCGTACCGGCGGGGGTGCAAAGAATTCCCTCGACGGCTATACCAACAAAGTAGCGGTCATTGATGAAGAGATGCTTTGTGATGAAATTATCCCGAAGACCATCCAAGATGGGCAGGCACATTTTAAGGACTCCCTGCTGGTCACAATGTCGACGGCGCAGTTTTTCGTGGGAAGTGACAACCACAAGAAATGGCTGACGCTTCGGAAAATGCTCTACGAGGATGCGCTGCCTGACAACGTGTTTCTATTTCTAGCGGAACCGAATCAGGAGGAGCTGCAGGCGAAAGAATTCGGGCAGATTACCACATGGGGAAAGGCGAACCCGGTATTGTTGTTTGAGGCAGACGGGTTTACGGTAAAGAAGCATATTAAGGAAAAGTATGCGCAAAAGGCGCGTGCGGCGTGCACGGAAAAAGGGTTCGCCCTCCAGTCCTTCGTGACGAAACAATGTAATGCCTGGTACTCTGCCGAGGACCGGAGCCTGTGTTCCTATGATCAGCTAAAAGATTGCGGCGTGGACTACGGCATGGAAGAGGTAATAACTAAGGGCTATATAGATTGGTACTTGGGCGTCGACTTATCTCAGACGCTTGACCTCTCCAGCGTTGTGCTTCTCTGCTTCGTTGGCGAAAGCAAGACGGGCAAGCTGCTGAAGAAAAACAGTCCGGCGGCGCGGCATCGGTTATTTATGCATGTCATGTCGTGGATGCCAGAGAATAAACTGCAGGCGCATATAGAGAAAGACAAGTTCAGTTACACCGATTATGTCGGGACTGAGCTTTTTTTATGCAACGGGGCAGGCGGCGACAATATCGATACTCCGCAGATCTTTGAGCAGCTGGATACTCTGCGGGAAAAGAATGGGCTTCACTTCGTGACCATTGCGTCGGACCCGTATAACGTGGCGGGGATTCAGGATCGGCTGGAGTCTGTGTGTGATACCTTTATACTGCAGAATCAAAGTCCAAAGGCGCTTAGCCAATATATCGAAGCCTTCGGACAATATCTGAAAGACGGGGTGCTCGCTTACCATCGCGGGCATGAAGACATATTCGAGAAAGCGGTGACCAATTCTCTTCTCGTTAGGAATCCATCCGGGTTCTATTCCGTGGAAAAAATCAGCCTTCGGGCTGACAGCAATATCCGTATCGACCCCGTAGATGCTGCGATCACTGGATTTATCGCTCCGTATATTGATTTCAATAGTGACCTGCCTACGGGCGATGAGATGGTCGATGAATGGATGAGAGAGGTGGGAGGTACGAATGATTAGTATAAACCAGGCAAAAGACTACCTGCGTATCCCTTACAAAGAAGATGACGGATATATCGCGAGTGCCATTAGTCAGGGCTATTCCTATCTCCGTGATGCGGTGGATGACTTTGATGAAATCTATACCAAAGATTCCGTGTTTTCCGATAAATGCGATATGTGGGTACTGACCCAGTGGATGCCGAATGCGTATGATCGGCGCGAGGGTATGCTTACCGGCGTGGTAACGATGGACTACACGGCACGAGCGATGCTGACGCAGCTTCAAATGTACAGGAAAGAGGAATGATGATGGACTTATTTATTACGGGTACAATTTACGATCTGTCGACCCTTCGGGAGCGAATTGAAAATGCCGCAGAGGACGTGGTACTGCATATTGATTCTCCGGGAGGCGATGCCTTCGAGGGACTGGAAACAGCGCACTGCATCGCAAACGCGAAGTGCAAGGTGACGGCGCGTGTCGGATTTCTTGCGGCATCCGCGGCGGCTATCATTGCTCTTGCGTGTGATGCGGTCGAAATTGACAAGAACAGCTTGCTCATGCTGCACAACTGCTGGACGATTTCTATCGGATCTAAAACTCAGCTTCGTAGTGATGCGGACGGCATGGAGGCTATCGATAAAGTGATGCATAACATCATCGACGAACATTGTGACAATGGGGATATCTTTGACGCGATCGAAAAAGGTGATGTGTATCTGACCGGGGAGGAAGCCGCTGCCACCTTTGACCACGTCTCTCTGGTGGTCACAAAGAGAAAAGACGGCATGGCAGCGGAGGCTCCGCTGGTGAACCTTGTGCAAGAAAACCGCGAATTGAGGAAGCAGGTAGAAGAACTGCAGAGCAAGAACGTGTATACCGTGTCTGAAAACTTGCAAGCGTTGATGGAGCAGGCGAAAGGAGTGTAGTATCATGTTCGACCGAATCAAGGCGTATTTTAACGGCTTCGCCGCGAACAGGAAACGGGATGGCCCAAGTGCGAGCGTGATTCCCATCGGACGCGGTCGTCGTGTAACAGTAGATGCGAACGGCGATGCTGTGTATTCGACATGCATAGAGACACTTGCCCGGCAGATCGCACAAACTCGATGGGGATTGTACGGGAAAGACCATCAGGAAATCACCCGACTGATGGCGGGATTCGAGGAAGTCTTGAACCTGCAGTCGTATCCCGGTATCAATGCCTATTCCTTCTGGGAGTACATGGAGAAGCAGCGGCTCGGGTGCGGGAACGCCTTCGCTTATATCTGCTGCGACGCTCTCGGCGCGCTGACGGCGCTGGTGCCATTGGATGCGGCGCGAGTTCGCATGTATTGGGATGATGCAAACATCCTTGATGGAGCAAGGCGCATTGTTTACGAATACACGGATCCAGTGACTAGCAGGACTTACACGATTCTGCCCGAAGAGATGCTGCACGTGAAAGCCTACTCGGCTAACGGCCTTGTGGGACGAAGCGCCCTAGAAGTGATCCGCAGTACACTAGATGGAAATGCCGAAGTTGAAAGCGCGCTGCGGACCAGCGTGGAAAATGGATTTAGCGGGACCATCGTGCTCTCATATACTTCCGACCTTTCCGTATCCAAACAGAAGGTACTGCAGAAACAGGTGAAAGAGCTGTTGTCGAATACAGATAGCACGATCCTGCCTCTTCCCGCCGGAATGAGCGCTTCGAACATCTCAAATAATATCAAGGACTATTTCGATACGCTGAAGACCATCAACACGCAGGAAATCAGTAGTTTCTTTGGCATCCCGCTTTTCATGTTGAACGTGGTAGGCGGGGCAGGGACTGCAACGTTTTCTACTACGCAGATGACGTCTTTTTATAATAATACGATTGCGCCGATCGTAAACCAGTATGCGCTGGAGCTGACTATCAAGCTTCTGACGCGTCGCCAGAGGCAGAAAGGTTTCCGGTTCGATATCTGCAATAACGTATTTGATTTCTTAGATGCGGGTGCAAAGGCTAGCGTGCTCTGCGCTTATACGGGCGCGGGCATCTTGACGCCAAATGAAGCCCGCATTTCTTTGAGCTATCCTGAAAGTGACGATCCGGCGGCGGACAAATTGAGCCAACGCGGCGGGACTGGGCTTCTCGGGGACAGTGCAACAAACGAGGGAGGAGAAGGAAAGACTGATGATTCTTGAAGCTGATGAAAAAATGAAGATTGGTGGGAAAGAGTACAAGGTACGATTTACCGTCAAAAGTATTTTCAATCTGGAAAAGGAACTGGGCGAAAGCCTGCTGGTCACCTTAGGCAGGCTTCAGAACGGTGCGGCGATCCCGCTGCATACCGTATACTCCCTTCTTCGATGGGGACTTGCCGGAGGCGGGACGGTGCTGTCCGACGATGAACTCGACAATCTTTTTACCCAGCTCATGGCGGAAGGAAAGTTCACGTCGGCGTCTGTGATCCTGTTTAAGGCTATTGCTAAATCGGGAGCTATCGGCGACCCAAAAAAGATCATGGCAGTCAGAAAGAAGACATAAGTCCGTCCTTTACGTCATTCACCGATTTTTTAAAAACTTTAGAGCCTATCGCGCTTGGGGAGCTTCACCTGCGGCCGGAGCAGTCTGCGGGATATACCATGGCCGAGCTTGAGGCGCTGATCAATGGCTATATCCGCCGCTACCAGCACCTCGAAGACCTGTTTATTATCAACTGCGCGTTGCCTGCTTACCGAGCGGCCTACGGCAATAAGGCACCGAGCTATAAACAGCTTACTGCTCATAGAAATATGACGCAACGCGCGAAGCCGCCCGACCATTTGGACGAAGAGACCGAGGCGTACTGGCTCGCTATTTTAGATGGAGGAGCATCGAATGTTAAAAAGTCTTGAAATGAAAGCAGAAATCAAGTCTCTGAGAGAAGAGATCCAGGCACTGATCGATCAGAAAAAGGCCGTGCCGGTTGAAATGCAGAATAAGCTGCAGGACGCACTGTCTGATTATGAAAAGCAGCTCGAAGTAGAAGCAGCTGCGAAGAATTCCAAAAACAAAGGAGAAAATAACATGGACAAGAAATCTTTTAATGCAGCACTGAAATCTTACCTTCTCGGTATTAAGAATGAAGATACCGCGAAATTTTTCAATACGGCTACTGGTCAGAACGGGGCCGTAGACGCAGACGGCGGCGTGCTGATCCCGTCTGAACTCCTCGACCTGAAGGAAAATAACGGCATCAACAACGACCTTCGCTCCCTGACCACTGCTATCTCTGTGGGTACCCGTTCCGATCATCGACTATTCTCAGACTGTAAAGTTGACCGATTTCGACGAAAACAACGCGATCGCGGAGACGAAGGCCGTATTCACCTCCACCAAGTTCAACCTGGCATCTAAGGGCGCTATCATCCCTGTGTCCCGCGAACTGTTGATGGACGCAAAGACCGATGTCATGGCGGTGATCGGAAAACTGTTTAATCGCGTCTATGTGAAGGCTGTTAATAAAGAAATCCTTTCCGCCGCAAAGGCAGCTGTTGACGCCACCGCTAAAACTGTTACCGCGGTAGCGTCCAAAGAAGGACTGGATGCGATCAAGGCTGCGGTCATTTCTCTGCCGCTGGATGCGGGAGCTAATGCGACCATCGTCATGAATCAGAAGACCTTCGCTGCTATGGCCGTAGTCTCTGACAAAGAAGGCCGCTACCTGCTCACCAGAGACGCGAACGGCAGCACCATCCGCCAGCTCGAAGGTCGTCCGGTCATCGTTGTGGAAAATGATGAACTGGGTGACAACACGGTATTGGTTGGCGATTTCCGCGCGATGTACCATATCGCTTACCCGGAACTGGAAGTAGCGGCAGATGAATCTGCAGGCTTCCGCAACAACTCCGTACTTGTCCGTGCTATCTGCAGATTCACCGACATCAACACCTATACCGCCGCCTTCACTGTCATCAAGCAGGGCGCTTAAAGTGTTCAAGAGAAATCCGGGACGGTTCACACATAAAGTCACGCTCTTGAAGCCTATGGCCCTGGAGCGAGATGAGCTTGGCGGGGTAAAGAGTGGCAGCTTCGCAGAGGTGGAAATGAATTACAGCTATCCAGTTAGGTCCATGATCACACAGCTTTCTTATTGGAAAGGTGGCGCATGAAATGACGACAGAAGAACGGATTTTGCAGACAGTCACGGCCGGCAATCTTCGCCAGCGCGTCACGATCCTGATTCCTTCCAGTGGTATCGACTCTTACGGCAATGAGCGGATCACCTACAAGGAAGGCTGCACAGTCTGGGCGTATGTCGAGAATCATGCATCGGAGATGTATGAAACCACAGCCGAGTCGCACATCATAAGGAAAGTGCTTATAGTGGTGCGCTATTGGCGGGATCTTAGCCCGGCGAGCCGCTTCAAAGTGAACGGCTCTGTCTTTAAGTGCATGGGGACGCCCGTCGATGCCTGTGGAAGGCACAAGCTGACCTACATGGAGTGCGTGACTGAAGACACCAATCTTTGAGGTGATGTATGCCAAAAGGGAGATATATCAACTTTGCTGCTTTGGAAGAAATGTATGGCACGGAAGTGGTCGAAGCGCTCCGGCGGCAGATGGAAATCGAAGCGGACAGGATCGTCCAGGATATGAAGTCGAGGGTGCCTGTAAGGACGGGGCGCCTTCGGGATTCTATCCATTGGCGGTGGAACAAGAATAAGACGGCAATCGAAATTTTGGCGGATGCGTCAAATCCAAAGAACGGTGTGAAATACGGACGGTTTGTTGAATTCTCCCCGAGGATCAACAAGCCGTTTTTCTATCCGGCCATGGATGCACACAGGGAAAGCTATCGCGAAGCACTCAAGGCAGCCTTGAGAAAGGCGATATCGAAAGGAATCAAAAATGGATCTAGTTGAACAAGTGTTCTTTACACTGAGAGCCGACAGAGAGCTGACGTCGCTTCTGGCAGAGGGAGAGAAAAGCATCCGGCAGGACATGACGTCCTACTCGGGGCGCTATCCCGTTCTCTGCTTCCAGGTGATTTCCGATGTGCCCCATCTCTTTGGGGATGATCAGGAGCTGGCAAGGCGTGTCACTATGCAGCTCTCTGTGCTATCCGAGGATGGATCGGACATGCCGGTTATCCAGCGGGTGCGTGAAATTATGGAGAACCTCGGATGGACGAGGATTAGTACGGAGCGGATGATGGACGGGAAGATCCGTGTATCGGCGCTCCGGTTTGTTATTGCAGAAAGTGAGGAAAAAACATATGAGCAAGGGAGTACTGATCGGCGTGCGAAACCTGCACTATGCCGTACTAAAGACTGATGACAGCACAGGGGTGACCTATGAAACGCCTGTCAGCATTGCAGGCGTCAAGACAATCGACGTGAAGCCGTCGTCCGGGGTGAATACCCTTTACGGGGATGATGCACCTTTCGACATTGCTTCTTATCTCGGGGATATCGAGGTCACTATTGAAACGGCGCAGGTTTCCGTAAAGGACCTGGGAGCGCTTCTGGGACACACCGTGGAAAAGGGCGTGATGGAGTACAAGTCGACCGATGAAGCGCCGTATGTGGCGATTCTCTTCGAATCGGTGAAATCCAATACGAAGAAGCGCTATGTAAAACTTCTCAAGGGGAAGTTTGCCGAGCCCGAGGATAATTTTCAGGGGAAGGACAGCTCCGTCCACTGGAATACGCCAAAGCTCGTCGGCCACTTTGTTGTAAGAGAATACGACAATGCTTGGAAGCGCGTCGCCGATGAAGATGCTGAGGGATTTGAGGATACCACGGGTACTAAGTGGTATGAGAGTGTAGAGACAGCGGGAATCTGATAAGGGAGGATACATAGATGAACAGACCAACGATTGTGATCGGCGGGAAGACATACAAAGCGAAGATACCTAAAGTCAGGGCATGGCGTGATTTCATGGCCTTTGAAACAGGCACAGGGGAGATTCCGGCGGAGGAGTTCCTGGATAGGATGGCCGAGCTCATTGCGAGCGTTTTTGATGCGCCCGTGACAGCCAAGGTCATCGAGGATGAGCTTCCGATTACCCGCATCCGTCCGCTGTACCAGGAAATTTTCCAATGGATCGTTTCTCTCGTAAACCAGAAGATGGCAGAAATCCCAAACGGGGAAGCGGGGCAGGCGGACTGACGCTTGCCCCGATGGAAGCCGTATTGGGATGGCTGGAGTTTCTTCATGCCCGCTACCACTGGACGGAAAGCGAGCTGATGGACACGGACCTGCTTTATGCATTGAGCCTCATCGTCATCAAAGAAAAAATTGAAAACTCGCCCCGCCTGACACCGATTGATCAGGCGGGCTTTTTCTAGGTAAGGGGGGAGAGACTGTGGCAAAGGGTGAAACTGTAGCAGCGCTCTATACCAAGCTGGGGCTTGACCTGTCGTCCCTTTCAAGCGACTTTGCCCTGGCAGGAAAGACGGTAGACCAGGCGATCAGCCGCATCAACCATGAGAACAAGAAGATCCGTATCGAAGCGGACATCGACCTTTCCAAGCTGGACGGAGCTAAGGACAAGGCGAAATCCATAGATACAAGGGAGCAGGCGCTTATCCGCCAGCTTGACCTCCAGCGGCAGAAAATCAGGCTGGTCGCGGCGGCTTACCGGGAAATGGCCCAGGCGAAGGGTGCGGACAGCGCAGCGAGTGCCCGCCTTGAAACAAGGCTCCTGAATGAACGGAAAGCCTATGCCAATCTCGAAGTACAGCTGCGCGCTGTAAGAAAGGATCGGTCTGCCCAGACCTCGATCGCCGGGCGCATGGTAAACAGCGTTGCCAATGGCGCAGGCGCCATGTCAGTTCTGGCACAGGGTGCAGGCGACCTTGGCCTTCTTGGCTTCATGTCCGGTCCCATCGGAAAAGCGGTCGGCGTCACGACAGCGGTCAGTGCGGGGCTTATCGCTATGGCCAAGAGTGCCATGACCGCCGGAAACAACATTTATGGGCTTGCGCAGAGGATGCATACCACGAATGCAGAAGCCGCCAGAATGAACATGGTATTCAAACTGGCAGGAGCGGATGCAAGGGCTGCCGTTCCTGCCATCATCCGTCTGGACAAGGCCATACAGAGCGCAGGGGAAGACGGCAATGATACAACGCGGCTTCTGTCTGCCTTTGGCGTTGTGATGAAGGATTCCGCCGGAAACCTGCTCCCGGTCAATCAGCAGCTGACTGCCCTTGCCAAAGGCTACAGGAATGCCGCAGCGGCCGGACTTGAAAGCGAGTTCGTTTCCCAGCTTCTGGGGGCCCGCGGGGCTGAGCTTGTGCCTGTCCTGAAAGACATGGCAGAGCTCCAGGAACGGGCGGCCAAAATTCCTACCACTGGGCTTCTCAACCCGGATGAAGCACACAGGATGAACATGGAGTGGAATGAGATGAAAGTCTCCATGGGACAGCTCTCGGGGGCTATCGGGGCAGCCTTCATGCCTGTTGTATCTGATCTCATGCCGGACATCAATGAAGCCATTGAGACACTCGTAAAGAGCATCAAGGACAACAAGTCGGATATAGAGTCCGTGGTAAAGACCATTGGAAGCATCGGGGGCGTTGCGGTAGATGCCTGCAAGCTCGCAGGCGAAGCCTTTGACGGTCTTGGCATCAATATGAAGAACGCCGGAGCCGTTGCAAATTTCGTCAAAGCCAAGATCAAGGACTGCCGGGGAACCCTGGCGGATATGAAAGAGACACTGGGAGACACAGCGCTTGCGGACGGCATCAGCAGGCTCTGGAACTGGGCGATGGCTGACTACATGCCCAAGGACGCAGAAAAGCCTAAAGAGCAGGAAGCAAAGAAAAGCGATGCGTCCCAGTCCGCTGAGGAAACCCGCCGCAAGGTAGAAGAAGCCATGGCGAAGGCGAAGAAGGCAGCGTCCGGCGGGGCAGGGCTCACGGATGAAATCTACAAGCTGACGCACAGCGACCTTGAGAACCAGCTTCATGATATTGACCTCAAAGCGGAGAAGCTGAAATCCGAAGGCGCTAAGGAAGCAGACATCGTAAGATACACGGAAGCGGCCAAAGCCAAGGTCATGAGGGACTTCAATGAAGGGACTCTTTCCCAGATTAACAAATCCTGGAAATCCGAGCTGCAGAACCGCCTGGACGATATTGACCGCGAGAAGAAAGCATGGATCCAGAAAGGGGTGGATGAAGTCACAGCCACCCGCTGGGCAGAACGCGAAAAGACGAAAGCCCGGCAGCAGGAAGCACTTTCCATGCTGAAGGAGAATCGCCAGTACCTTGAAATCATGAGACAAGCCATGGCAGGGGAAGGCAGCGTAGAAAAGAGGATGAACAATGCGAAAATGGCAGTCCTTATGGCGATGCGTAAAAAATACGGCATCCAGAATGACATGACAAGCCCGGAGGAAGTCTCCCGGTTTGCCGAGCTTATGAACAGCGTCAAGAACAATCTGGTGCCGGGGCTAGAAACCGATCTCTGGGCAAAGCGGCTGGGGGAGAACACCATTCCTGTTTACCGAGGGAGCGAACTTAACCGTGACATTCCAGGATTTACGGCCAATGTCACTATCCAGGGCGGGACCTATATGGATGAGAGCGGAATGAAGAAAATGGCAGACAATGTGGCTGACCGGATCAAGGTTGTATACGCAGATGTTGCGAGAAGATCGCAGCTTGCTTACGGAGGTGCATGATGGCGCTGAAACTTAGGATCGGGGATGCGGCGGCTTTCCGGCGGCCGGAGGACTGGAGCATTACGCCGGACGACCGGCAGGAAAAGCACCAGACGATAGACGGCGTGGTCGTGGAAGACTACGGACATGTGGACGCCGGGGATGTGATCAGCTGCACGGTCATTCTGGCATACAGGGACTATGAGAAAGTGTACAACTACTGGGTGCAGCGAAAGAAAGTCACTATTGTGGATCACGCAGGAAACACGTGGGAGGATATGCGGGTCGTCATCAAAAAGGACAGCTACGTCGAATATCACGAAAGCTATCACAGGCTGGAGCTTGAGTTCTGGGGAGCATAAGGAGAATGCAGCATGGCAAACTATTATCATATTTATACGAACAATCCTGGCGCGGGGCTTCAGGATGGGACTGTAGTTTCGGAAAACGGGCTCATGACGGCGCCTATTTCCGTGACGCTGGATGCGACGAAGAATGAATCGAAGGTCATCAAGTGCGCCATCCGGTGCGAGAAAGGCTACGAGAGCAGCGGAGCCTCGCTTATCCAGCCCTATCACTATGACGGGACAAATTATACGCCGACCGGCGGCAATGTAGGACGCTGGCAGGTGGCGAAGGATCTATCGATTTCCGGGCAGGCTGTCATCAAGGTCACGGCCAATGCCTCGCCGGGGGATACTATCACCGTAGGCGACGTAGCGCTGACGGCAGGAACGGATTTTTCTGTCGGGAGCAGTATTGAAGCGACGGCCGGCAATATCGCGGCGGCCATCAAGGCAAGATCAGAGCAGTTTACGACAACTGTATCCGGTGCGTTGATTACCATCACTGAAATTTACCCGGGAGGCGGCCATACGCCTTACATCAAAAATATCACAGGCCCCGGCAGCGGATCTGATGCCAAGGCTGCCACTCTTTCCTGCTCGCAGACGGATTCGCGCTCGAGCTTTGCCGCGGTTCCTGAGCAGATGGCTCAGCAGGGCGTCTGGGGAAGCCAGATTAGCATTACGGATATCATACGGGATAAGAATGTCATCTTCTGGATCAAGGTCAGCTCGTCTTCGGAAGAAGCGCCTGAAAGGGACAGCAGCACGGTCATCCATACGGAAGTCGTGGTGCAGGCGGTCTAAGGGGGAAAAGATATGGCTTACAAGTATGTGAATCCCGGCTACGGAGAATTACTGGATCGTGCCGGTACAACTGTAAACGATACAAAAATCAATGCGGTAAACGGGGTGGCATTTTTCAATAACAGCGATGACCGATCGGTCACCTTTCCGGAGCCCCTTACCAATGTGTGGATCAAGCTCTCTATGGAGAGGGCGTATGTTTCCGGGATCATTTCAGTGACGGGGACGGGATGGCCGACGGGGGTACGCCTAGATAAAAGCGATTACATCAAGGTCTTTTTCAGCGGGAATGAAAAAGATTTTACTACCAAGTATGCAGACAGGGCATCGATTGATTTCATTATGCATGTGCGATCCGGTGTCAATGACGGCATCATCGAGGTCTGGATGAACGGGGACAAGGTGGCTGTCCGTCAGGGCAACTGCTATGATGGAAAGCCGTTTAATGGAGTATGGCTGAAAACAGAAAGCGAGAAGAACTATTTCTTCAATGTGATTATTGCCGACTATGACATCAGCCATGAAGAAGTTGTGACAGCCAGGCTGACAGAACCGGAGGGTACATGGAAGGGCATCGGGGCGGCGCAGGCAGAGGCCTCCGATGTCAATCAGGTTCTGACGCAGAAAATTGATACGGATGACCTGGAAAAGAAAATCCTGGCCAGAAGTGAAAGCATCTGCATCACTGGCGTCACACTTTCTGCAAGGGATATCCATTTCAACTCGGACAAGGTCAACGCGCTGACCGGCACCGTGAATGACGGTGAGAAGGATGTGTACAGCAGCACGCAGAAAATCTCTGGGGCCAGCATGGTCTACGGCATGTCGTACATCAAGGATATGACTCTGGATGAAGTGAAGGCTGCGAGCTTCAGTTTGAAATCAGCGAAAGTGTGATCCTATGAGTGCCGCCAAATCGCCGCTTGATGTGTATGTTACGCATCAGCCGCCGGATACATCGAGGCATGACCCGCCCCTTGAAGTCTTTGTGACCTATAAGCCTGGGATCAGGGTTTCCCTCAACGCCGATACCGACAGGAATGCCGCCGGATGGGTAAAGCAGAATGCCGATACCGCAAGAAAGATTGTGGGCACGATAGGGATGACGTATGTCCATTCGGATACTGTCCGGCGGGTCCAAAACCATATCTTTTTGAATGCGGATACCAAAAGACGCCTGGTGTACCGGCTTGAGAACCAGGCGGATACGGAGATGTTCGTGAAAAGCCGGCAGCGGGCAGACAGTGATACTGTCCGGCGGCTTCCCTATAGCGCCAAAGGTCTGAATCCATCGGAGATTTCCATCAGCCTGGTGCGTGGGACTTTGTCTGATACCTTCCAGATGGTGACGCCCTATGATCTTCCTCTTGAATCGGCCATAGAAGGAAAACTGTTGGATTTTCCCTACCGCTTCCTTGTGTATGAGACAGGCGGAACCGGGCTCATGCGCACCATCACTGGGATGTATGACGTGGATAAGCTCCTCTATACACCGTTCAATTACCAGCTGCATACAGCCAATGCGACAGCCAAAGACCATGCGGAGAAGATCGCTTCTATTTTGAAAAAGAAACTGGTCCTTGCGATTGACGACTTTACGCCGGAATCCACCTATGAAGGAATCGGGGTACCATACAGAACCTTGCCGGGAGCCTCTTTGGATGGATGGGAAACCTGCCGCAGAGGTGGATCAATGTGTTCTTAAGGAACGATACGCTCTGCATCATCCAGAGAGGGCACGAGGCAAGGACGATAGACATCACCGATACAAAGCACAGCCGGCCTGACATCGACAGGAAGCTCGTGCGGTCTGTCTGGTCGGGGAAAGGCAGCCATACTGCCCGCGGGGGAAGCATCACTATAGAACCGCTGGGGTTTACCGGAACGATCAGTTTCAGCGGATCGTCATGCCGCTACCGATACGGTCTTCTGGTCTATGAGTCAAACAATGGCGAAACAGTTTCTTATGACTATGACTTCGATGACTATCTTCGAAAGAAAGTGACTCATACCAAGGAAGGTGAAACCATTACGGTCACCTATGACTACTCCATCTCTGCGGCGGGGGAGAAATTTCTTGCGAAGGAAACAGAAATCTCAGCAAAGCCAAAGAAGGGGAGCAGCGCTTCTGACGAGGGAAGCATAGCGTGGACGAAAAGGGAAACCCGCCATTCGTACATAGGAAACGGATGGTATGGCACGCGTGTGTACGTAGATGATGTCTATCAGGGGTCATCGGTGGGAAACGGCAAGCCGGGAGGCAGAGCCAACCGCTATGTCATGAACCAGTCAAATCTGGGACTCGGCGGGAAGTATCCTTCAGGGGCATCGTCAGAAGGGGCGGCCCTTTTTGATACCGAGTTTCCTGTCAAAGGCGATGCGTTCTTGAAGCAGCTCACCAAAGACATCGAATGGCTGAACAGAAAGACGGAGGAACGCATATCCATGGACATCTGGCAGTATCCGCATCTCATAGACTTTACGGACAGGATCCGCTATGAGGGGCACGACTACTATCTGGAATCCAACCGCGTGATACGGAGTCCTGCGGAATTGAAGCAGACGATAGAGATTGTGAGGTGGTACTGATGTATGGACTCGCCGGACTGCGTGAAGTCTTGCTGCAGAAAAATTTTCAATCGAAAACAGATAAGGCAAGGGCGCAGAAAGAAGACACTGGCATTTTACGGGCGCGGGTTTCCGGGGACTATGCGTATGTGAACGGGCGGGGATACCGGTATACGCTTGCCGTAGACATCAACATCCACAACGGGCAGTATGTCTGGTGCGAGCTATGCGGAAACCAGGCTGTGATTGTTGGGGCTTAGGAGAGACTAAATGGAACGTGTACAGATTGTCCGAGGGGAGAACGGAGTGTTCTGGGATGCCAGAGGAAGAAGGCTCGTTACGATGGGGGACATCAATCCGCGGGCGGGGGACTGGGTATGGACGAACGGCACTACGATTTATGGGCACAGAGAAGCCGGCTACACGCCCCCTGTATTCTCAGGGCAGCTGAGACCGGTTCTCCCTGTCCTCTTTTTCTCTTACCAGGATGGCACCTACAAGGTCATGGATCTTCAGGCGGATGGAACACTCGGGGACTTTGTCTCATTCACTTACAAGGACAAGCCGCTTCAGGCTTATGTGGGAGATGAAAAACATGCCTATGGCGGTATAAATGGCAATGGAAACGGGTATGCCTGGTACAACCTCATCACGGGGGACTTTTTAGGATATTTCAGGCCGGAGGATGCCTGCATTGCAGAAAATGGCGATCTTCTTACGATCGAATCGGAAAATGGCTCCCGGTACGACGCAGGAACCGTAGAGTCAGAAACCTATCAATTCAAGGCGGGTATTTTCTTTGAAGAGGCAGGCGATTATGGCACTGAGGGGCCGAAAGAGGTGAAGATAATATCCGGCATGTGTTGTGAGAAAAACACAGCAACGCCATCCCCTTCCTCGTCGACAAAGGGGACTGTGGTCTTAAGGCGGAACGGGAGGGTAACTCAGACAATAGAACTTGATCAATATATGAAGGCGGCAGGAAATGAGGCGTTCTTTCGTGCGTCAAGGATCCATGATATGAATGGCGGGCGCGGCGACGGGCGTACTTTCATTTTTCACTGGGATGGTAGGAATCACCGCATCCAGGCTGGGAAAATACCAAGGCCGGCGCCTGTATTAAAAAGCATGTCTGCATATGCAGATAACCTTAAGATATATCCGGATGGGAGTTACATGGGATATGTATATATTTCTGCCTACGCATTGGCGTATCCGGTCGTTGAAACGGAAACAAACAAGTCTTTTGTAAGTATGGATCCCGGAGAAACGCCGAGGGAAATGGTGAAAGATTTCTTCACAACCACTGTAAGTCTAAGTAGGATTACAGGAATCGGACGGACGGAGGGCGAGTATTCCTATAGTGTATCGCATTCCGTATCAGGTGCGTTTTATGGTGGCGCCGTAGCTAAATTGGGTCCGCAGCCTGAGCCGAAGATGAGCATGTTTAATCCGCTTCCCGGTCACCGCCTTGCTGCTACGCGTTATACCGGAAGAGCGTCAACGATTGCTGAGATTGCAAGCTTTGAAAACTGGGTGATACTCTCGCTTAATTCCATTGCTTATACCGGTCTTGTTACAGGGGACAGCCGCGTGAAAAGAATCCGGCACGAAATACTGGATGCGAAGATGGGGCCGGTAAGCTCCGAGCAGGATATCCTCGCCAAAAACTCCATTCCGAAGGAGTATGACATCCGGAATGGGTTCAAGGTAATGCTTGACCTTTACGACGAGTCGCAGCCATCAAGCGTCAAGGCACTCACTTTGATCGGGCCTGACGGGGAAAAGGTGGTAACAATTGACAACTATAGCAGGTGGTCGGTCTTTCTCTATAACTGGGCGAAGATGATTGCGTGCCGTCTTGACAAGGACCGGTATGCGGTGATGATCAGCCAGTCATACTATTCCCCGCTGATAATAGACAAAGGAAATATCACAGCCGCCGGAAACGGTTATGCGTTGCAGTGTTTCAGCCTGGTCAAGTTCAGGAACAGAAGCATCCTGGAAAAAGGCATATGGGATTTGTGCGGGAGCAAGGAGGGACGATGAAATGCTAAAGATTACAGAAAACAAGGTGCAGCTGACGTGAGGCGATACGGCGGTCTTAAAAAACTGCATACAGGTGACACAGGGGATGTAATTATATGGATTGGATTATAGCATTAGTACCAGAAGCCATTTATGGCTTCGGTACTTTTTTAATTGGTTTTTTCTGGCGGAAAAGCCAAGATAATGCAAAACACTATAGAGCATTAGAGAAAGGAGTAGAAGCCATTTTGCTATTGGAACTCCGGCGGATCCATGAACGTGGAGCACGGCAAAAATGGCTTTCATATGCAGACAAGGCGAGCGCTGAACATATTTACTCCAGTTACCACGGATTAGGGGGCAATGGACAAGGGACAGCCATTTTGACTGATATCCGAAAACTTCCATCAAAATAAAAGGAGGTGATAACATGAAGTATTTGAAAATGTTGCTTTATGAAAATGATGAGCTGTCGCTGACACGAGTGATTGCGGTGATCGGCTGGCTGGCGTTCCTGGCGGTGTCTGCTTACTTGGTGTATACACATCAAAAATGGGATAACTATGATACATTCGCCAGCTTTACCGGCGGGGGCGGTGCGGCCACGCAGGTAGTGAATAAGCTGATAAATAGCAAATACAACAGTGCTCCGGGCGGTTATACAGAAAGGAAATAGATGAATGGATACTCTTACACTGGAAGAATTGAAAAATTGTATTGAAGATGCGGCCGGCGCTTTTGACGTGGTATACATCCATTGGACGGCCGGCAGCTATAATTATCATCCAGACGATTATCACATCAATATTGATGATGAAGGCACGATTTACCGTACTAAAGATTTTAGAGAGCAGCCAGCAGCCACTTGGCACAGAAATTATAGAAGTCTGGCCATTGCTATTGATTGTTGCAAAGATGCAGCGCTTTATGGCGATGGTCATGCCGACTTTGGCGACTGCCCTCCGACCGATGCGCAGATTGAGTGCCTCGCGCAGGTCATTGCTGTGATTTCTGATACCTTGCATTTACCGATTCGGAAGTCTCTTTTCATGACGCATGCTGAAGCCGCCGAGCTGGATGAATATGGACCGAGCACAACTTGCGAAAGGTGGGATTTATGGACACTCCCACAGTCCCCAGAATGGGGGAGCGGCGGCGACTTCATCCGTGGCAAAGCGTTATTTTATCAAGATCAGTGGGTGGAATGAAGGAGGTATGGAATGTATGCGATTTACGAATTTTACAAAAAGTACAAAATATACTGTATATTTGCTTGTATTATCCTTCTTGCTTGCGGGTGGTTTTACTTCGCAGGCAGAAACGATGTATCAAATATCGGAAAGCGAACTGACACAGTTCGAGACGAACTTAGACGAGCTGACGAAGAGCAACGCGATCAAGCAGGATCTCTTGACAGAGCAGAAGAAGCAGTTAGAAACAGCGCAGACAGAGCTGGCAGAATCGAAGAAAACGAACGCCGAGACGCGGAAATTATTAGAGAGTGCAAATCAATCCTTGAAAGAATTAGAGGACGAGGCGAAGAAGGACATTGAGACGAAAACTCGACAGCGTAACCTCTGGATTGCAATCTCGGGTGGTCTGCTGTATGCATTGAGTAAAAAGTAGGTGGGCGCATGATCGATCTTTATCAAGGTGACTGCTTAGATCAGATGGACAAGGTTCCGGATCATACCGTGGATATGATCTTTACTGATCTGCCCTATGGCACAACGAAAAACGCATGGGACGTCCCGATCCCATTAGATCAGCTATGGGAGCAGTACCGGCGCGTACTGAGGCCCGGCGGCGCGGTCCTGCTCTTCGCGCAGATGCCCTTCGGTGCCGATCTGATTAATAGTAACCGGAAATGGTATCGTTATGAATGGATCTGGCACAAGACTATGCCGGTCGGCTTCTTAAATGCTGGGAGGATGCCACTTCGTACCCACGAGAATATCCTCGTATTTTACGAGCACCTGCCGACGTATCACCCACAGAAGACGCCGGGCAAACCGTACACTGCCAAACGAAGCGCGCGGGCTACCCGCAATTACGGACACTTTGAGCGCGAGTTGACTGTAAACGACGGCGACCGATGCCCCCGCGACGTTTTGACATTTTCAAACGGCAACAATGCGAGCAAGATCCACCCGACAGAGAAGCCCGTGGATCTGCTCGAGTACATGATCCGGACGTACACCGACGCGGGCGATATCGTGTTGGATTCATGCATGGGGAGCGGCTCATGCGGCGTCGCTTGCCAGCACCTCGGACGCAACTTTATCGGCATTGAGAAGGATCCGGGATATTTCGAAGCGGCGCGGAAGCGGATTGCGGATGCTGTGAAGCAATAAAAAAAGATGTCTTGATTTGGCACAGTGCTAAATCAAGACATCTTTTTTTATTTTGTGAAAATGCTGAAAAGTGCGATAAAATCGAAGAAAATAGCTTTTCCTTGCTTGACATTACATCGAATAAGGTGTATAATAAATACAGAATTAAGGAAGGGAGGTGGTCAAAATAAACAAGGAAGATATGAAATGGCTAATCCAAATGATGCTAATCATCGCAGTTCCAATACTCGTTGAGTACATCAAGCAAAAAGAGCTCTTCAAACGTCACCATCACCGCAAATGATTCAGACGATTAAAGAGCTGAGGTGCAAGAGGGCGAACGCCCTCTTGGCAACCTCATTATATCACATGGAGGTAGTAAAATGAAATTCTATGATTTTATCGCGTTGGGACTTTGGATCACATCACTGTCCTTCGTCAATATCAGTAAGGAATTTATACAAGGCGCAGTTACGGCGGCAGTATTTTGTGGTTACGTAGTGTGGAGAATCAGAAAATGAAAATCATCGACGAAGTGATGACGACAGCGGAAGCTGCAGAACGTTGGGGAATTTCTGCGATCACAGTAAAGCAGGCGTGCTCAGGACAAAAGGGGCTTCCGCCTCGTTTTAAAGAAGGCGAGGAGTTCCGCAAGTCCGGACGCACGTGGCTGGTCACGAAGGCAGGCATGGAGAGACTGTATGGGAAGAAAAAAGAATAGCTGGGCGCAAAGTCGGGCGCAGTTGGCGGCCCGAAAGTCCCCTAAATGAGAATGGGACGGCATAGGAACGGCAGGAAATGCGATGGTATCTGATTCGCTGAATTTCATATAATTTGTTATTCTCATTTGAAGGTCTCCGGAACCAGGTGTCGAGAGTTCGAATCCCTCTAGACGCACCAGAATTTC
>OLFV01000548.1_pt1 | contig 43833 bp, 46 predicted proteins | sample 1605551 | NCBI WGS metagenome assembly OLFV01 (sample SAMEA3888922, study PRJEB22519) | human gut metagenome | biome: human gut; feature: human-associated habitat; material: faeces | place: Denmark | collected 2011 | reverse complement strand
AGGGCCATTAAGTCGGACAGAGCAAAAGTCGTTATGACCGCAGGCTGTATTTCGAAAAACCACTGACATAACGACTTTCATTTACAATATTTGAGGAGATAGGCAACTCGGCAAATCAGAATTTGTCCTGTAGGACTTCTTTGAGAAGGTTGAGGGCACTGTCCTCGGTGGGGTTATTTGTGCCTAACTCCCCTCGAAAAGCCTTAGCAAGGATTGACTTTTTCATTGTATCTATATCAAACAAAATTTTACTACAATGCTCTACACTACACTTTTCTTTATAAAATAATTCCCCTACTAAATCAGCAATATAATCCTGCTCTTCCAGTGATGGTAATGGTATTTTAATAGAAGCGATTGCTCCTATAAACAAATTTGCTTGCGCAGTTTGTTTGCATAATGACTTTATCTGAGCCTGCACATCTCTACTCATAATCATATACATAATAAATTTGGGATTACACAATATAGGTGAAATAACAGCCGCACTTCTTACCATAACATATTTTTCATTATCTGTTATTACACAACACCTTCCAACGCTACCAGAACATGATATTAATACATCACCCATATGTGGATTGCAACGCTTACTTATTCTGATATATTCATCTTCTGCTACATAATCAACATCGTCAAGTTTTAATTCATCGTTACGAACATTTCTAGCTGAAAGCAAGTAAAATCCACAAAAATTATCTACTCTTTTGGGCGTTGCATGTTCTCCATCTGTTATTTTATAAGCTATGTCATCTAATTCCACCCATGTCCATTCATGTGGTATATTACTTTGACTATACAAATTACTTACTTTTTTTATTTTCTTTTTTTTAACTTTTAATAATTTCTCTGATATATTCTTCAACAATTCACTTACAGAAACACTATTTTCTTTACGCCAGGTTTTAGTTAGCTCTCCGGTAAAGGCTTTGTGTAGTATAGCGGCTTTGCGCATTTCTGCCCCATCCAGCACCTGCTGGATTTTTTCTTTGGCTTCATCCAGCTTGGCAAAGAGAGATTCTATGCGATGGACGATGCGTTTTTGCTCTGGAAGTGGTGGTAATGGAAATTCCACCATCGATGCCTTACTACCTGATAACTCCAAAAAAGTAGTGCCACTAGCATAACTCTCCAATAACGATTTTGATGATTTTAAATACCAATATAAAAATCTAGAATAAAAAGCATCTGATGGTAAGAAATTTTTAAATCCTTGATTAGTGGATATAGAATTACTAGCTATTGCCACATATCCTATAGGTGCTCTTGATGATAACAATACCGTATCTTTAGGCATCAAACGTGCTGATGATTTTGATAATCCCAACTCGGTTATATTTTTTTGTCCTCTAGAAATATAAATATCGCTATATCCAGACAAATCAGCTGGACTCAACCAAGGAATAGTACCATTATCATAATACTCTTTCTTACTTGACGACGGAGTTCCTCCCCCAACAACATTAGTAATTTTACCTAACCTTGTCCAGCACCAATGTTCTGGCAATATATATGGCCATTGGTTTTCCGGCACTAGGGCTTCCTGCAGCTTTTCTTCCAGTGTCTTTTCTTTTTTCTTTGCCATTATTTCAGTGCCTCCAGTTCTTCTGCCACTGATTGCAACAACCTTACGGCTTCCATTAGCTCCTGAGCTGCTTCTCTGGCACTGTCCCCAGGATCTGGCAAATCCTCATAGTCAATAATGCTATCGTCTTTGATTAGGCCAATATCCAGACTATTGCCCTTGGCAGCAATTTCCTCTCGACTGAATTTCTGCCATCTTTCATCCTTTACAGCCTCCCTATCCTCAGCCTCATAGGCCTTGACGAAATCTGCAAAATCCTCCACCTTCAAAGGATTGGTTTTGCCAAAGGATGGCATATTAGTGCGCAAATCATAAAAATACACATCCTGAGTGTTGCCCTTGTCCGTAGTTCCCCGAGTAAAGAACAATACATTGGTCTTTACTCCCTGGGCATAGAAAATACCTGTAGGCAGTCGCAGTACGGTATGAAGATTGCATTTATCCATCAAATCACAGCGAATATTTTCCCCATCACCATCGGCAAAAAGCACATTATCCGGCAATACCACTGCCGCCCGGGCCTTGCCATCCTTTTTAAGACTACGATAAATATGCTGCAAAAAATTCAACTGCTTGTTGCTGGTCAGATAGGTTAAATCATCTCTAGTAGCCCGCTCCCCGCCTTTTTTCGTACCAAAAGGAGGATTGGTCAGCACCACATCAAAATCCTTAAGGCTCTTACCAGCCTCAGACAAGGTATCCCCCAAGGTGATTTTACCACTAATATCATGGAGCATGGCATTCATCAGGGCCAAACGATGAGTATCATGCACCAGCTCACAACCTGTAAAGGCCTTTTCCATTTCAAACTCTGCCATATCGCTATCGCAGTCCATAAAATCATGGCTCAATTCCTTTACATACTGATGGGCGCTAATCATAAAGCCAAAAGTACCACAGGCTGGATCATTGCATCTTTCGCCAAGCTGAGGCTTAATCAGCTTTGTCATCACATCAATCAATGGCCTAGGGGTAAAATACTGGCCAGCACCAGATTTCTTTTCATTGGCGTTTTTCTCCAGCAAGCCCTCATAGAGATTGCCCAGCCCTTCCTCCTTGGCAGAATACCAGTCCAGCTCATCAATGGAAGTAATAATCTTCTTGAGATTTTTTGGCTCGTCAATATTACTGCTGGAGCCCTGATAGATTTCCCGAATTCTGCCAGTGCTTTCTTCTCCCAAATACTGCAAAAGCCTCTTGTAAAATTTTTTTAGCTCAATGCCATCCTTGGCAACCAAATCATCCCAGCGATAACCCTCTGGAATTTTGTCCTCGGTATAGGTTTCCTTAGCCATTTTCAAAAACAAAATATAGGTTAGCTCCGTAACATACTGATGATAGGTAATACCATCATCCCGCAGTACATCACACAATCTCCACAGCTTCGCAACAATTTCCTGAGTATTCAAGCAAATTTCCCTCCATTATCGTCATACATATAGTCATTCAAATCCCTAATAATGCTTTCCAGTTGGTTGTTCAGCATTTTATCAATCCGTTTGAAGCCACCCTTCTGGCGGAAGCGGGAATCCTGGTCAAAAACAGCCTTATTCAGAACTGGTTCATGCTGAAGATAGTCCCCAATCATCTTTATCCAGCCTTCCTGCATGGCAGTAAATTTGTGATTTTTCTTCAATCTTTTAATGGCCTGAGCCACCTTTTCCTCATGGCTCAAGAGGGTGGAACCAATGGCATAACGACGCACCAAACTAATAATATCCGCCACAATCTCCTCATTGCTGGTCTGGGAGACCGCTGTATTTAGCTGGGGCAGGGTAAAACCATTTCTATCCAGCAAAAGACGCAATTCCTTTAGCCCCTCCCGGGTTAAATCAGCAGGGCGGGTACAAATAATCTGTAGCGCTGCTATCTGATTCATATTTCCCTTAACAAAGCTGGCAAATTCCTCAATATAATCCTCTGGCCGTTTGCCCGTACCATAATTTCTAGTATGCTCTGTAATTTTGTCAGCATGATTGTCCACAATAATAGGTCTTGTGTAGGCAGGGCCGGATTTTTTCTCCAGCTCCACAAAGATTTCCCTATCCTCCAGCAGCTTCTTTTTAGCTGACGGAGCATCCATATGGACTAACTCTTGAATATACTGCTCCAGATTCCGCCCCTGTGTCATGCTGATAAACTGCTCTTCCTTGTTGGCCATCAGCCTCTGCCTTTTTCGCTGCAGCTTGGCCTCAATCTGCCCTAGCTGGAAACTGAGCACCTTATTTTCTCCGTCCTCAACTTCTTTGAGAGTATCAATCAGCTCCACCAGACTAATAGCTGGATTGCTGGTGACAGGCTTCATGTTGCTGGCAATAGCATCATAAATCTGCACGGCATCGTATATATCAAAATGGTCCTTTTTGATGGCAGGACACAATCTGGTAGCTCGTCCCAGCATCTGTTCAAAGAGAATACGGGACTTCACCCGCCGCAAAAATACCAGCTTGGTAATCTCTGGCACATCAATACCTGTAGTGAGCAAATCCACTGTAACCACAATATTAGGATAGGCCTCGTTTTTGAATCTCTTAATAGCTTCCTGAATCTTCTTCTGATTGCCGTTTTCAATACTGCCGGTAATCTTCTGAATGGCACTGTTATCTACATCATAGGATTGATAGATATTTTTCAGGATATTCACAATCATATCTGCATGATGATCATTTACGGCATAAATAAGGGTTTTGCCAGCCCCCTCATCTGTAGGATCAATATCCTGACAAATTTCCTCCAGCACTGCCCGGTTAAAGCTTTCTGATATTACCTGCCGATTGAAATCATCAATATCAAAATTCAGTTCATCCTCCAAGTTATCAATATTGGTAATCAAACCAGTAACAGGATCATAAACCGCAGCCGAATCCCCTTTGTGATATTTGATACCCTGCTGGCTAAGCTGGGTTTTGATATTGTGAGGTACATCATGGTCCACCAGATAGCCATCAATCACAGCCTCTCGATAGCTGTAGGTATATATAGGCTGACCGAAAATCTGAGTGGTATGAATGGCAGGAGTAGCCGTAAGGGCTATTTTAACGCAATCAAAATATTCGATTACAGAGCGATATTTGCTCTGGAAATCCCGCTGGTCCCGAAAGGCCAGCTCTTCCTCTGCCATCAGCTTGTCCAAAGTATAGCCCCGGTGAGCCTCATCCACAATAATCAAATCAAAATCTGATACCGCTGGCTTTTGTTCATCATTGTTATAGAGAATCCGCTGTATCATGCCCTGAACAGTGGCTACCTGCACCCGGGTTTCCTTGTCCACCAGCTTGTCCTCCAAGCCCTTGATATTGTAGATTTTGTCAAGGGACATCAGCTCCTCCAGCTTTACGTCCTTGAACACATCATGAGCCTGCACTCCCAAGGAGTTTCGGTCTACCAAAAAGAGAATCCGCTGAAACCTATTGGTTTTCAGGAAGCGGTAAATCATGCCCAATACAGTTCTGGTTTTGCCTGTACCAGTAGCCATAGCCAAAAGACAGGTATTTGCGCCGGAGATAACCGCCTGCTCTGCTGCCATAATGGCCTCAATCTGATAATAGCGAAGATTCAGACCGTCTGGATCTCGAAGTACATCCTGAGACATATGCTGTAGGGCGGTATTGCCTGCCTCTACATCCTTGGCCAGCAAATCCTGAAAGCCCACAGGGCTAATCCAGCCCTTTAGAGGCTTGGGAATATTGCTGCTTTTTCGCAAATCCAAAAACCAAATACCGGATTTGGTTTTCAGCTGTTCCAGATAAGGCCTGCCATTGGTGGCAAAACTAAAGGGAACCTTGTATTCTCCCCAATGACCAAGAAGATATTTCTCATCCTCTGAGCGTATTTCCCGAGGATATTGCTTGCCTTGAAAATCTATAACAGTAGATACATCCTTGTGGGCTGCTTTGGCTTCTATGATAGCCACCAGCTTCAAGCCTATAAAGAGGGCATAATCTGCGTAGCCATTCTGCCCGGTCTTGGAGCGAGTAGGCCATTCCGCAATGGCCAAATTCCGGCCCTTGGCTGGCCTAATTCCCTTGCTATACCGCAAAAGCTGAGTATCTGCCTCCCAGCCTACCTGCCGCAACTGTTCATCAATCAGCAATCTGGTTTCTGCCTCAGACTTCCGCCGACCATAGGCAGCCTTGACAATGCGTTTCTGTCTTTCCCCAGTGGCCACAGCCTTAGTCTTGCGGGCTTTGCTGGTGGCCTCCTCCATAAGCTTTTCCTCTATATCATCTTCTGCCACAGGATTTGGTTGGGAAACTTTCTGAGGCTCAGGCATGATAAATCCTGCCTGAGATGCATCAAAATCTCCATTTTGACCATAAACCTCCTGAAACCAAGCAGATATACTATGGGCTACAGGCAGATAGCTTTTGCAGATTTCTATGCTGTCCTCATCCTCATGGACTGCATCATTTCTTATCTTCCGCAACTTATGAAATAAGGTGGCCAAAGCATCATCCAGCAAATCATAACGACGCAATTTGTTAATGCGGGAAACAGCCTTGTTAGGCTCTGGATATTCAATATTGTCATATTGATACATTAAATTTATAATGGCCTCTCCCATTTTCCCCAGCTTATAAAGACAGGTATTGGGATCACTATAGAGATACTGCTCTGCCAAAAGACCATATTTATATAAAATTGGAAAATCCGTTGCCAAAAAAGCAAAATTGGACTTCATCTCCATCCCCCCGAAGCATTTATTTTACTTTATTATAACATCTATATGGGGCAAAGAAAATGCCCCTCTATGTGCCTCTCATACAAAAGAACTAGCAATGAGCCTTGCAAACTAACTGTCATATTATCCCTCCAGTCGATTTTTCAGCTCTGTAAAATACTCCCTTGCCTTTAACAAATCCTGATTATCGGGATGACTATAGGATTCCTGTATTCTGGCCTTCCGCTCCTCAGTCATGGCATGAGGATGTCCCTCTGGGAACATTTTGGTCATCATTTCCACCATTTTGTAGGAAACAGAGCCTTGACAAATATACTGACCTACCACCTCATTACTGCTATCAAAGAGAGCGGCAATATTTTCCAAGGATTTCTTAGCGTGATCAGAATCAGGATAAGCTCCCAAAGTAGCAAAGATAGCTACCTTCTTACCCTTTATGGTTTTAATAAACTCCTGGGCCTTATCGTCAGCAGTTCCCCGATTAATCCAGCAGCCTACAGCTACCAAATCATAGTCACTAACATCAGGCTTTTCCTCCACCTTTACTGCCTCCACATTATTATTAAGAGCATAGGCCACAGCACTGGCCAATTTCAAGGTATTACCTGTCAAACTTGATACAACAACGATACTTTTCATAAAGTCCTCCTAACAATATCATACATAATATAGGGATATTTCCCCTTGCGAATTTTCTATTTATATTTAAGCACTTATAACATTTTTCATTATTATTTGTCAATGAAAATTCATAGAAAATATTCATTTTTCCGTTTTTTTACAACAAAAAAGCTGCTGCCTCCAAATTGGAAGCAACAGCCTCTTAATATACCGATGATTATTTTACCAACTCAAGAATAACCATAGGAGCTGCGTCGCCACGGCGAACGCCCAGCTTCAGGGTACGGGTATAACCGCCCTGACGGTTCTTTACAGAGTCGTAGTTAACAATATCAGTGAACAGCTTTCTAACAACATCCTCATCAGCAAGCTGAGCAATAGCCTGACGGCGTGCAGACAAATCACCGCGCTTTGCCAGGGTGATCAGCTGATCTGCAAGACCGCTGATTTCCTTAGCCTTAGCCTCGGTAGTCTCAATGCGCTCGTGCTTGAAGAAGGAAGTCAGAATGCTCTTAAACAGTGCCTTACGGGCACTAGAATTACGACCTAACTTTCTATAAGCCATTTATTTCCCTCTTTCCTTGTATCAAAAATAATGTCAATCAAGCTTCCGAATCGTCTCCAGGGAATCCTCCCATTGCTGAAGGATCACTTTCCTTTAAGGATAAACCCATAGACTTCAGCTTGTCCTTAACCTCATCCAAAGACTTGCGGCCAAGATTACGAACCTTCATAATCTCCTCCTCTGTCTTGTTTACCAGGTCACCAACAGTCTTTATATCTGCCCGCATCAAGCAATTAAAGGAACGGACAGTCAAATCCATATCCTCCACTCTGGTTGCCAGAATGGAATCCAACTCTGGATTGCTGACAACAGTTTCACTGCTTGCCTCTACCTCTTCCTCTGGCACAAACTCCACCTCTGGAGCAACGGTCAGATTCTGGAAAAGCTTCAGACGGCTAATCAGAATGGCTGCTGCCTTGCTGACAGCTTCCTCTGGCTGAATGGAACCATCGGTCCAAACCTCCAAAGTCAGCTTATCGTAATCAGTGGCATCACCAACACGAATGTCTTCAACCTTGTAATTTACTCGACGAATCGGTGAGAAGATAGAATCTACAAGAATAGTACCGATGGCATCATCAGGACTCTTCTTTTTCTCTGCTGTAACATAGCCCAGACCATGCTCAACAATCATATCTATCTTCAAGGAACCTGCCTCATTGACGGTTGCAATATGCAAGTCAGGATTGAGAATCTCGATATCAGCATCATGAATAATATCTGCTGCTGTTACCTCTTTCTCACCCTGCACGTCAATCCGGATGACCTTGGATTCATCGCAGTGCATTTTGAGGCAAAGCTCCTTCAAGTGCAGAATGATGTTAGTTACATCATCCCGAACTCCAGGAACTGTGGAGAACTCATGCAGCACTCCGTCAATCTTGACAGAGGTAATAGCTGCACCTTGAATAGAGGACAACAGTATGCGGCGCATGCTGTTTCCAATGGTAATACCGTAGCCGCGGGTCATAGGCTCGCAGACAAACTTACCATAGCAAAGATCCTCATTATTTTCCTGTATCTCAATCTTTGGTGTTGCGATTTCGATCATGTGGAATTGCCCTCCTCAATAATTCAATGCATCTCTGTACATATCCGATAACAAATGCAAAAAATACACAGAAATTATTATTTGGAGTACAACTCAACGATTGCCTGGCTGTCAACAGGGATATCGAAATCCTCGCTGGCAGGGAAACGATTTACAGTGCCGCTGAAGTTATCAGCGCCAACAGTAATCCAGGCAGGAGTGCTGAGTGCATTGTTGGACTCAGCCTGTGCCTTGAAGAACTCGTTGGAACGGCTCTTCTCAGCTACTGCAACAACATCATTTTCATTAACAAGTGCAGATGGAATGTCACAACGCTTGCCATTTACAGTAATATGACCATGACGAACAACCTGACGTGCCTGCTTACGGGTGGAAGCAAGGCCCAGACGGAATACTACATTGTCCAGTCTTCTCTCCAAAAGGCTAATCAAGTTATCACCGGCGATACCTGGCATCTTCTTTGCTTTTGCATAGTAAGCGCGGAACTGCTTTTCAAGTACACCATAGATGAACTTTGCCTTCTGCTTTTCCTTCAACTGCATGCCATACTCGCTAACCTTGCCACGGGTGCGGCGAGGCTGACGCTTGGAACTCTTGCCGAGGCCTACAACGCCTGGCTCAATACCGAGAGAACGGCATCTCTTCAGTGCTGGTACTCTATCAATTGCCATTTATTCTGCACCTCCCATTAAACTCTTCTACGCTTTGGCGGACGGCATCCATTATGTGGAATTGGGGTAACATCCTTAATCATGCTAACCTCAAGGCCGGTAGCCTGCAGGGAACGGATAGCTGCCTCACGGCCAGCACCAGGACCCTTAACGTAAACATCAACCTGCTTCAAGCCATGCTCCATAGCAGCCTTTGCAGCAACCTCTGCTGCCATCTGTGCTGCGAATGGAGTGCTCTTTCTGGAGCCACGGAAACCAAGTCCGCCTGCGCTTGCCCAGGAAAGTGCATTACCGTTCTTATCAGTCAAAGTAACGATAGTGTTATTAAAGGTGGAGCTGATATGAGCAACACCAAATTCAATATTTTTGCGGTCCTTCTTCTTAGGACGAACAGACTTCTTAACTGCCACTCTTTAGCCCTCCCTTATTTCTTCTTACCAGCAACAGCCTTTTTAGGACCCTTGCGAGTACGAGCGTTATTCTTAGTATTCTGTCCACGAACTGGCAGACCCATACGATGACGGCGACCGCGATAGCAGCCGATCTCAACGAGTCGCTTTATATTCAAGGACTGCTCACGACGCAAGTCACCCTCTACGATAACCTGCTTGTCAATGATATCACGAAGCTTTACAACCTCGTCCTCAGTCAGATCACGAGCGCGGGTATCAGGATTGATACCAGTCTCCTTCAGCAATCTCTGGGAAGTGGTCAGACCAATACCATAGATATATGTTAATGCAATCTCAATTCTCTTATCACGTGGCAAATCTACACCGGCAATACGTGCCATACATCAAGCACCTCCTTCTAAAATTATCCCTGTCTCTGCTTATGTTTTGGGTTTTCGCAAATAACCATTACGCGACCCTTACGCTTAATAACCTTGCACTTTTCACAAATAGGTTTAACCGACGGTTTAACTTTCATTGCGTTATGCCCCTTTCATATACTGCCAAAAGCCTTGTTTTGACTATTTAAAACGATAGGTGATACGGCCACGAGTCAGATCATATGGTGTAAGCTCAATGGTTACCTTGTCACCTGGCAGGATGCGGATGAAATTCATGCGAATCTTGCCGGAAACATGGGCCAAAACAACGTGACCGTTCTCCAACTCTACCTGGAACATTGCATTTGGCAATGCCTCCAGAACCTTACCTTCAACTTCAATTACATCTTGCTTAGACATAATGACTCCTTTTTACTTCAGGGTTTCAACAACGTCTGCAAAAACCTTGTCGATTGCCTGACGACCATCAATCTCTACATAAAGACCAGCCTTCTGGTAATACTCGATTAATGGCTTTGTCTGTGCCTCGTATACTGACAACCGATTCTTCATAGTTTCCTCGGTGTCATCTGCACGCTGATAAAGCTCGCCGCCACAAGCATCACACTTGCCCTCAACCTTAGATGGGCTGAACTTAATGTGATAAGTAGCACCGCAACTGCGGCAGATTCTACGACCAACTGCTCTCTCCACCAGATCAGAAGATGGAACAGTGATGTTGATAACACTCTGCAGGCTCAAGCCCAGCTCAACAAGAATCTTGCTGAGGGCATCTGCCTGCTCAACAGTACGAGGAAAGCCATCCAGAATAAAACCCTTCTTGCAATCGTCCTGAGCCAAACGCTCCTTGACGATACCTACAGTAATCTCATCTGGAACCAGGTTACCGGCATCAATACATGCCTTGGCCTTTTTTCCCAGCTCGGTTCCTTCCTTGATAGCGGCACGGAACATGTCGCCAGTGGAAATATGCGGGATATTGAACTTCTTAACGATATTAGCTGCCTGGGTGCCTTTACCAGCACCAGGAGGCCCCATCAAAAGAATATGCATTTTTTCCTCCTTACTTCATGAATCCTTCGTAATGTCGCATCACTACCATGGATTCAATCTGCTTCATAGTATCCAGGCCTACGCCTACAACAATCAGCAGTGCTGTTCCGCCGAAGTTAACGCCCTCCAAATGGGTGGCGCTAGCTATTATGGTTGGCAGAATAGCTATGAACGCAAGGAAGAATGCTCCTGCAAGGGTAATACGAGTCATGACATGATCTAAATATTCTGCAGTGGGCTCTCCCGGACGAATACCCGGGATAAAGCCACCGTATTTTTTCAGATTCTCTGCCATATCCGATATCTTTACAGTAACCGCGGTGTAAAAATACGTGAAGAAGATAATCAGCAGTGCGTACACTGTTGAATGTAGCGGTGTACCCCACGCAAAATACCCGGCAAAATCTTTTACCCAGGGGATATCAATAAACTGGGCAATAGTTACTGGAAACATCAGCACGGATGACGCAAAGATTATTGGAATTACTCCCGCGTGGTTTACCTTCAGCGGGATAAAGCTGGATTGTCCGCCATACTGTTTGTTGCCGACAACCCTTTTGGCGTAGGAAATTGGAATCCTACGATAGGCGGTATGAATTGCTATAACAAAGACAATCATAGCCACCGCAATTGCTGCAAAGAAGAACACATTTATATATGAAATGGTTCCTGCCTGCAAATAATGATAAATCTTGCCAATATTAGATGGCAGAGCTGCCACAATACCTGCAAAAATAATTAGTGAAATACCATTCCCCACGCCGTTAGCAGTAATCTGCTCACCGACCCACATGAGGAATACCGTACCGGCAGTCAAGGTAATTGCAATAATCAATGTTGATGCCGGACCAGGATTTAGAACGGCCTCCTTCAGACCGATGGACATACCCATTGCCTGGAGGAATGCCAATGCTACAGTGAAGTAGCGTGTGACCTTGGTGGTTTTCTTGTGCCCCTCTTCGCCTTCCTTTGACCATTGCTCCAGTGTAGGTATTACTACATTCAACAGCTGGATAATGATGGATGCGTTAATATACGGGGTAATACTCATGGCAAATATGGAAAACTTGCTAAGAGCACCACCAGAGAACAAATCCAACAAACCGAAAAGAGTTCCGCTGTTAAACAGCCTTTCAATAGCTGATGGATCAACGCCTGGAACAGGTATATGAGTACCCATTCTGAATACAGCGAACATAACCAGAGTAAAGATAATCTTTGTCCTCAGCTCCGGAATCTTAACGATGTTTGAGAGGGCTGAAACCAATCAGATCACCCCAACTTTTCAACCTTACCGCCTGCTGCAGTAATCTTTTCCTCTGCAGTCTTGGTAAAGCCGTTTGCTACAACAGTCAGCTTCTTGGTGAGCTCACCATTGCCCAGAATGCGAACGCCATCCTGGATGTTCTTCAGAACGCCAGCCTCTACCAATGCTACTGCATCAACAGTGGTGCCATCCTCAAAACGATTCAGAGTCTCAACGTTAACCTCTGCATATACGTTAGCAAAGATGTTCTTGAAACCACGCTTTGGTAATCTACGATAGATAGGCATCTGGCCACCCTCGAAACCAGTGCGAACGCCGCCGCCGGAACGAGACTTCTGACCCTTCTGACCCTTACCGGAGGTCTTGCCATTACCGGAACCCAGACCACGACCTACACGGAAACGTACCTTGCGGGCGCCAGGAGCTGGAGATAATTCATTCAATTTCATCTGTCTATTGCACCTCCCTGAACTCAAGCCTGCTCTTCAACAGTAATGAGATGCTCAACCTTATGGAGCTGGCCACGGATGGACTCATTATCTGGAAGCTCAACTGAGGAATTTAACTTCTTAAGACCCAATGCTTTAATAGTAGCACGCTGTGTAGCGGATCTGCCAATCAGGCTTCTGGTCAGAGTAATCTTCAACTTTGCCATTTTCAAATCCTCCTTAACCCAAAAGTTCCTGTACAGTCTTGCCACGGAGCTCAGCAACCTTCTCAGCCTGCTTCAACTGCTCCAAGCCCTTCAGGGTAGCACGTACCATGTTGTTTGGATTAGAGGAACCCAGAGACTTAGTCAGGATGTCCTTAATACCAGCCAACTCGAGAACGGCACGAGCTGGGCCACCAGCGATAACACCAGTACCTTTGGCAGCTGGCTTCATCAGCACACGGCCTGCACCGAATACACCAATCATCTCATGAGGAATGGTGGTATCCTTCAGGGAAACACTAATCAAATTCTTCTTGGCATCTTCAACGCCCTTACGAATTGCCTCAGGTACCTCTGCAGCCTTACCCAAGCCTGCACCAACCTGACCCTTCTCATTACCAACAACTACCAATGCGCTGAAGGAGAAGCGACGGCCGCCCTTTACTACCTTGGCAACGCGGTTAATAAATACAACTCTTTCCTGGAACTCAGGAGTCTCGTTGTCAATTCTAGCCATTTATGTACCTCCTTTACAAATTTTAGAATTTCAAGCCTGCTTCACGAGCTGCTTCAGCAAGTGCTGCAACACGGCCATGATATACATAACCACCACGGTCGAATACTACCTCGGTAATGCCCTTTTCGATAGCGCGCTTTGCAACGGCCTCGCCGATTGCCTTAGCTGCCTCAACATTGCCGCCATAGCTCTGGAAATCCTTATCCTTTGTGCTGGCAGATACGAGAGTAACACCGTTAACATCATCAATAACCTGTGCATAGATGTTGCTCAAGCTACGGAATACGTTAAGACGTGGTCTCTCAGCAGTGCCGGAAATGTGATTGCGTACACGCAGGTGACGCTTCTGACGAGCTTTATTCTTATCTTCCTTAACAAACACTGTCGGTTACTCCTTTCTGCTAATTATTTCTTGCCCTTCGCGCCAGCTTTACCAACCTTGCGACGAACAAACTCACCTTCGTACTTGATACCCTTGCCCTTATATGGCTCTGGCTTTCTGTAGTCGCGAATCTTTGCGGAAATTGCGCCAACAGCTTCCTTGCTGATACCACTTACTACAATCTTAGTTGCAGCTGGGCACTCAAACTTGATGCCCTCAGGTGGCTCAACAACTACAGGGTGAGAGAAGCCCAGGGACAGCTCCAGGTTCTTGCCCTTTACAGCTGCTCTGTAACCAACACCATTGATCTCAAGAGTCTTTGCAAAGCCCTCGCTTACACCAATAATCATATTGTGCAGCAGGGTACGGCTCAAACCGTGCAGTGCTCTGTGATCCTTATTATCAGAAGGACGCTCTACAGTCAGAGTGTTCTCCTCAATGTTAATCTTCATGTCCTGATGAATCTCGCGTACCAATTCACCCTTAGGACCCTTTACAGTCACCTTGTTGCCATCCTCAACCTTAACAGTTACGCCGGCTGGGATAGTGATAGGTGCTCTACCAATTCTTGACATTAGTACACCTCCTAACTATTAAATAATTACCAAACGTAAGCTACAACCTCGCCGCCGAGACCAGCCTTGCGAGCATCCTTATCGCTCATGATTCCCTTGGAAGTGGAAATAATGGCGATACCCAAACCGCCGAGAACACGAGGGAGCTCAGCTGCCTTTGCGTACTGACGCAGACCAGGCTTGGAAATACGCTTAATACCGGTAATTACCTTTTCACGGGCTGGACCATACTTCAGGGAAATAGTGATTACCCCCTGCTTGCCATCCTCAGTGAAGGTGTAATCCTTGATGAAACCCTCTTCCTTGAGTACCTCAGCAATAGCCTTCTTAATCTTGGAACCAGGGATTTCTACCTTCTCATGGAATACGGAATTTGCGTTGCGCAGACGAGTAAGCATGTCTGCAATAGGATCAGTCATTACCATGTAAATCGATATCCTCCTTTCAAAATTTCGTGTGGCCACATAGGCTCACTTAAAAGATTTTATCAGTTTCATATACGTCTGTCAATGGTTTTGTGTATAATTTGTGGATAAATTAATAAAAAAATTTCCACAGCCAGAAAACCAACTGTGGAAACTTTTTCCTACTATATTATATTACGCTGTTTTTTCGCAGCCATGGCTTTCGCAATCATCAGCTTCGCCGCTAATCAATTCCTTGCCACAGTGCTTAACCACCAGCAATGCCAAGGTCATCAGAGCCAAAGCCAGAATCAGCTGCAGGCCATCAACCATAAAGACAAACTGGTCAGCAGGCTTGTTGACAATACCCCACACACTCATAACCAAGGCAGACATGGTAACCAGGAACATCATGGTCATAGGCACATAAAGCATCCAGCCCTGACGACCAGTGGTCCGCAGGAATACAGCCAGAGAAATAAGTACCAGAGCAGACAACAGCTGGTTGGCTGCACCGAAGAGTGGCCAGATATTCATATAACCTGCCAGGCACAGGAAATATGCCAATACCAAGGTTACAATGGTGGAGAAATAAGTGTTCATGCAAAGACCAGCAACACCACTTGCCTCCTGGCCCTCACTTGGAGCAAAAAGCTCTTGGAAGGACATTCTACCAATACGAGCTACAGAATCAATGGTGGTCATACCAAGGGCAGATACACACATGGTAATAAAGCAGGAGGACAGGCCAGCAGGCAGGCCAAACATATTGAAGAAATTACTAATGGAGCCGGCAAAAATCTGGAATGGGGTTCCCTTTGGCAGTACACCATCAGTAGCAGCAGCACAGGCAATAACCAGAGCAACTACACCTAGCAGGGATTCAACCAGCATAGCACCATAGCCAACAGTCAGCATATCCTTTTCGTTGGAAATTGCCTTGGAAGAAGTACCGGAAGAAACCAAGCTGTGGAAGCCAGATACAGCACCACAGGCAATGGTAATAAACAGGATTGGGAACAATGGCTTGCCATTTACCTCGAAGCCAACGAAGGCAGGCATATTAATCTGTGGGTTAGCTACGATAACACCGATAACACCGCCTGCAACCATGCCCAACAGCAGGAAGGAGCTAAGATAATCACGAGGCTCCATCAGCAGCCACATTGGCAAAACAGAAGCAATGAAGCAGTAGCCAAAGACTACATAACGCCAGCTGGCCACATCCAGATACAATGGGAAGTTCATACCCACTACAAACATGAGAGCAACCAATACCAATGCCACAAAGAATTTTACAGCACCAGATGGCTGGAACTTTCTAATGTACTGGCCAAAACCCATAGCCACTACAATGTACAGCAGGGAAATAGTAGCTGCCTGAGCACCAGGTACATTCAGCTCACCAGTCTTGGTCATACCGTTAAAGGTATTGGCAATAATATCAGAGAAGGCTGCAATAACCAGCAGGGTGAAAAGCCAGCAGAACAACAGGAAAAGTCTTCTACCAGTCTTGCCTACATACTGCTCAATCAGCATGCCCATGGACTTGCCCTTGTTCTTTACAGAAGCATAAAGAGCGGTAAAATCCTGTACAGCACCGAAGAATACACCGCCAAAGAGGAGCCACAGCAAAGCTGGCGCCCAGCCAAACATGGCAGCAATAATAGGGCCGGTAACAGGACCTGCACCAGTTATGGAAGAAAACTGATGGGAAAATACTGTAAATCTGGAGGCAGGGGAATAGTCCTGACCATCCTCAAATTCAACTGCTGGAGTCTTGGCCTGTGGATCTATTCCCCAGGTCTTTACCAGCCAGCGACCGTAACCTAAATAGGCTGCAGCAAAGACGACGATGGCTATGCCAATAAGAGTTAAACCATTCATCACAAATCCTTCTTTCCTTTATAATACATACATAAAAATAATTCCCGCCAACAACGACACTGTCAGCGGGAATGAAAATCGGTATATAACCATAATTTAGATTTCTCACAATTCGCACCGTTGCGACTGAGTTGTATAATATATTTGAAAAGTATATTATCACTATGGTTTTTAGATGTCAATGGAGTAAAGGAAAGAAGTAATTTTCTGATAATTTAAAAATCTCATATACATTTAATACAATAAATTCAGCAAAATTGTGTAAACCTGTAAACCATAGAAAATAAGAAAGGGACTGTCCCATTATCCATAACATTCTGGCTTAAAGCCTAATGATAAGATAGTTTAGCGAGACAGTCCCTAAATATTTTATTTAATTGTCATTTGCTGGCAATTACATCATGCCTGGCATACCGCCCATAGCTGGTGCTGCAGGAGCTGCACCCTCTGGAGCTGGCTTATCAGCAACCAAAGTCTCAGTAGTGAGAACCATAGCTGCAATGCTGGCTGCATTCTGCAGAGCGGAACGAGTTACCTTGGCAGGGTCTACAATACCAGCCTCAATCATGTTAACATACTTGTCGTTAGCTGCATCGTAACCAATGCCAACGCCGGCCTTCTTAACCTCAGCAACAACTACGCTGCCCTCCAGGCCTGCATTGTTAGCAATCTGACGAACAGGCTCCTCAATAGCGCGACGAACGATATTGATACCAGTCTTTACATCGCCCTCAGCCTCCAGCTTATCGAGAGCTGGCAGAATGTCAACGAAGGTAGTACCGCCGCCAGCTACAATACCTTCCTCAACAGCAGCACGGGTAGCGTTCAGAGCATCCTCTACACGATACTTCTTGTCCTTCATCTCTACCTCGGTAGCAGCACCAATTTCGATAACAGCTACACCGCCGGACAGCTTAGCCAGACGCTCCTGGAGCTTCTCCTTGTCGAAATCAGAGGTAGTATCAGCAATCTGCTTCTTAATCATCTCAACACGAGCTGCAATTGCTTCCTTGTCACCCATACCATCAACGATAGTGGTGTTTTCCTTGGAGGAATGTACCTGACGAGCACGGCCCAGATCCTCGATGGTTACGCTATCCAGCTTACGGCCAACTTCCTCGGAGATAACCTGGCCACCAGTAAGGATAGCAATATCCTCCAGCATAGCCTTACGGCGATCACCAAAGCCAGGAGCCTTAACAGCCAAAGCCTTGAAGGTACCACGGAGCTTGTTAACAACGATGGTAGCCAGAGCCTCGCCATCCAGATCCTCAGCAATAACAACCAGCTCCTTGCCCATCTTAACAACCTGCTCCAAAATAGGCAGAATCTCGTTGATGGAGGAAATCTTCTTGTCGGTAATCAGGATATATGGATCGTTCATAACTGCTTCCATCTTATCGGTATCAGTAACCATGTAAGGAGAAATATAACCACGGTCGAACTGCATGCCCTCTACAACGGACAGGCTGGTTTCCATACCCTTGGACTCCTCAACGGTAATAACGCCTTCCTTGCCTACCTTCTCCATAGCATCGGCAATGTAGTTACCGATTTCAGCATCTGCGGAAGAAATAGTAGCAACCTGAGCAATCTCAGACTTGCTGTTTACGGACTTGGATACGGACTTAATCTCCTCAACCAAGGTCTTAACTGCAGTCTCAATGCCCTTCTTCAGTACCATTGGGTTAGCGCCAGCAGCTACGTTTCTCATACCCTCATGAATCATAGCCTGAGCCAACAGGGTAGCAGTGGTAGTACCATCACCAGCAATATCGTTAGTCTTGGTAGCAACCTCACGAACCAACTGTGCACCCATGTTCTCAAATGGATCCTCCAGCTCAATATCACGAGCAATGGTAACACCATCATTAGTAATAGTAGGAGCACCAAACTTCTTGTCCAATACTACATTGCGGCCCTTTGGACCAAGGGTAACCTTTACTGCATCAGCCAATGCGTCTACGCCTTTGCCCAGTGCACGGCGTGCTTCTTCATTAAATAAAATCTGCTTTGCCATTTTGTATTTACCTCCAATATATAGTCATAAGATTGTCTATGCAATCTGTTTTTACTCAGCAATTGCCAGAATGTCACTCTGACGGCATACCAGATAATCCTCACCGTCAACCTTTACCTCAGTACCTGCGTACTTGGAGTAGATTACTGCGTCGCCAACCTTTACGTCCATAGGGCTTCTCTGACCATCCTTGAACTCACCAGGGCCTACAGCTACAACAACGCCCTTCATTGGCTTCTCCTTGGCGGTATCTGCCAAAATAATGCCGCTAGCGGTCTTGGTCTCTGCCTCTGCAACCTGGATAACAACTCTGTCACCTAATGGTCTAATCATGTTAATCTGCCTCCTAATATTTAAAATCATATTAAACATTTTCGTTGTTAGCACTCTTTTCCTTTGAGTGCTAACTGCAAGTATTATAATAAATCCTTTTCGTCAAAAAGTCAATAAGTCAATAAAAATTTCTCCTATTTTTCCAAGGTTTCTTAACCAACTTTTTAAGATATATGTTATCCACTTAAGATATATGTTATCCACAATGCGTGACAAATTATGTGACAAACTTTTTGCCAGCAGAAATTTGATATTTTATTAACCTACTTATACAATGGTTATATACTTTATTTTACATTTTGGAGTGAGTCTAAATGGCTATTTTTGCAGAAAAATTAAAATCTTATATCGAAAAAAGCGGTCAAACCATATACATGGTTGCACAATCTTCAGGAGTAAATAGAACCTTGATTCATCGCATGACCACAGGTGCTAGAATTCCTTCCAAAAAAGAAACTGTTGCTCTTATTGCCAAATCACTTTTATTATCACCTGCAGACACAAATGATTTACTAGAGGCATATGAAATGAGTAAGCGTGGTGAATCCGCATATCGTCAGTTGCAGCTAGTAAAACAGCTGCTTATTAATTGTGCTCGACCATCTTTGTCCAATTTGGGAGTTACCCCCCCCCGAAACTTTTGTTCTCTAAACGACTTTGATATTCAAATTGAATCCTCACCCAAATTAATCTCACAGCGTTCGCAAATAAACCAAATCATACGACTATTACTAGATCAGGAATTGCAGAAGCCTGATGGCCATGTTTGCCTAATAAGCCAGCCTGATTATACATATCTATATGATACCTTAGCCGCTATGACTACTATTGCTCCCACAGCAAAAATCCAAAACATAATTTGCTTCGACCGTTCCAATGAAAACAATGACTGTTATAATCTATATTGCCTGGAAAAACTAGTGCCAACCCTACTGGCAAATCCTTCCTTTGAGGCACTATGCTACTATGACCATGTAAATACTCTTTTTAATGAATGGTCTTTGCTTCCGTATATGCTATTGACAAGTAATTATGCTCTTTGCTTTTCAGATGATACCAATCAAGCCATGCTATATAACGACAAAAATGTTATACGTTTTATGCGGCAGCATTTTAACAAAAAACTCTCCTGTACTAATCCTATATGCTATTCCATCAAAACATCATTTGACACGTATATGAATAGCTTACTGGTAACAGAAGCCAAGGAACCACCTGAGGCATATACCTTACTATATCAGCCTTGTTTGATGCCATTCATCAACTTAGATATTATAGTCAAATATGTTAATACCGAAATCTGTACACCTGAAATGATTCAGCATATGGCAGCCCATATTGCTAATATTCATCATCCTGCTGCTAAAATCCATACAGCCTTTACTCAGGAAGGATTGGAGCTTTTTATGGAAACCGGCCGCATAACCGAAGTACCAAGCCAATTTTACCAGCCGCTGGATATGAACAGCCGCAAAGAGGTATTACACAATATGATGCAAGCCATAGAGGCAGGCAGTCTAATTCCTCGTATTATTGACACTACTAGATTTGATATGCCTATATCTCTAAGCGTAGATGCCCTTTCTCCTAACCAAATCATAATCTATCTGAATCATGATGCAGACAATGCATTTTCTCTGATTATCAATGAACCTAGCCTGATGCATGCTTTCTATGAATTTTTGGTTTACATACAAACCAGCAGATTGGTCTACTCCAAAGAGGAAACCATCACCATATTAAAAAATATCGAAGCAAAATACCTCTAAATAACAACACAACAAAGGCTCTTGGAAATGGATAATAAAGTCCATAACCAAGAGCCTTTATATTTTTAAGAATTATCTTTATGGTTAGTATTAACGATTTGATAAACTGCCATATTTTCCTGCAACAGTTCCTTATTCAAATCTACGCGTACAGCTATTGTAACAGCCTCTGCTTCGCTTTTTTCCAAACGAACATTATAAGCTATAATGAATTTCTCATATTCATCAGCCAAGGAAAACACTTTTGCTGAATATTCATGAATCAAATCCTTTTCTTGCAAATACTGTACAGCTTTACAAATAGCTTTCTTCTTAGCAATTAGCAAAGCCTCTTCCTCATCATCAGCGGCTGCACTAAGCATAACCTGCAACGGAGGAGTTGGTGTCTGCACATTAGCTGTTTTGTCTACCGTATTTTCTATGGTAGAATCTACCTTCACAGCAGCCTCTATAGGCGTATTATCATTACCAGCCGCCTGACAGGGAAGTGCAATGAATAGGCCTCCTATCATAGCAATACTAACAGCATGTACTATTTTTTTTTGCATATTCCATCACACCTATTTATTTGACAAATACTACATTACCAGTAGAAAGGAAACCATTCATCTGGTTCTCTGCCAAAATCTTTGCAGCATCTTCTTTGGAAACTACAGGACTGCAGAACTTGTCAATGCTCTCAGCCTTGACAATCATTGGATTGCTGCCTGCTCTCTCCACACCAGCAGTCAAACTCTTGGAGTAGCCAACATAACCACGATTGATTACCTGGTCATGGCTGAAATTTTCCAAGCCGTAAACTACTTTTCTGCCCTCGGTAAATACAGCAGGAGCCATGGCAGTCTGCAAGCCCATACCGCTGCAATCAACAATCAAACCAGTATACTGGCCAGTAGCACCATACAGATTGCCTACAGTAGCCTGATTAACAACAGGCACTTGAGTAGCCGGAACTGTTGGAGCAACGGCATTTACTCCTGTACTCTCAGGCTTTAAGGCCACACCAGCAATCTTATCTACAGGTATAATATCAGATGGTGGCAAAAAGCCCTGCTGAGGCACCTGAGGCAGTACAGCAGCTGCTAAAGAGTTGGCCCCACCATAAACTGGCAGCTCCATAACTACATGATAATAACCATTTCCATCAACACTGCGTGAAACAACTTTTGCTCCCTTAACGACTCCTTTAACCTTGGTTTTTATTATATCGCTGGTAGAAATAGAATTCTCTACCGTTGTATCAGCATCAATCTGTACACCATTTACCTCTTCGGCAATAAGCCTATAAGCGTCAACAGTCGCTGCACGATAACCATTGGACATGGTCTGACCAGCTCCGCCAATACCCTCAACCACAATCTTGCCGCTGCTGATATCTGTAGCCGCCATAGTCACACTGGATACAGCCATTACACATAAAGCAGCCGCCACACTAACAAATTTCTTTACACTAAACATAATACTTCCTCCTTGCATTAATATATACCTTCTCCCAGCATAAAAGCTGGAAGTTGCTTACTTGTTATCTAGCCTTGTTATCTAGCGCCTTTTCGTCTGCCCTCCATAGTTGTAATCAAGCCTCGCTTGCCATTTACGCCATCCATGGCAGCCTTTTCTATAGCATCATAAACCTGCTCCTGATCGAAGCCAGCCGTGCCTATATGAATAATACGCAAAGGTGCATGAGTCAAGGTATTAGTGGCCCGACCATCACCGCGAGCAGCTAATACCACTCTGCCAGTTTCTACCTCTATAATCCGCATGGAAACATGAGCATACACCTGGGCATTCTTGTTACCAATACCTATAACCTCAGCATTATTATTCCTTGTACTAAGTCCGTTAAGACTCCCACACAGAACATACTGTGCTCCTAACATATGCCCGGCTTGGGCTGCCGTGGCAGGATCAATTAAACCACCCATGCCAAGACTGAGTTCATCACATACTGCATCCAGTCGTTCTCGCTCTACCACATCAAAATAGCCACTATTGACCAGTTCGTCATAAACAATCTCATTGGCAATGGTTACATCTTTAAGAGTAATCTCTGGGGAAACCGATGCTTTCTTATCAAAAGGCAGGATTGCCAGAGTAGGATAATCCGCCAAACCTGCAAAACACACTGCTGGCAGCTGGCACAAGACGAAAACAGCCCATATCATCATCAAAATTGATATCTTTCGTTGTTTCATTTATACACAACCTTCCCTTAACGAGCCAATACAGTAATAGTACTGCCACTAATACCATCTACAAAAATCCCTGCCTGCCTATTTTTGCGCAAAATGGCAGCTATGGTCTGAGCCGACTGCGTAGAATCACATTCCAAAATTGCCTGCTCACCATTATGTTCCCGGATATAAACATTGTTGATGCCTGGTACTCCCCGTAGGGCAGCAGCCACATCTTCAACTCGCTGATAATCCCAGGCCTTGACAATTACCTGTACACTGGTATTGACATTGGCACCAACCTTTTTAAATTTTTCCTCAACCTTTTCCGCTGCCTGAGATGCCAAAGCTTTAACAGCCTTTTTCTCTGCATAGCCGCTGCCATTTTCAATACCGCTAGCTTCTACCGCAAAGGTTCCTACGATATCGCCTGTATCGAAGCGAATAATCTTTGCCGTCATCTCTGCCTTGCCACTAGTTAGACGAGTGTTTTTATAACCACCTTGAAAATCCGGTATTTCAATCTGCCTAGAATCGGTAGAAGTTTTCCCCAGCACTAGGAAGTCCACACCGAAATTGCTGCCTACAGAATGAATACTTGTCTCCCCATTATACACATGTTCCAAAAGCCGGGCATCCTGTAGGGAAGCTACCAAATTGGCATCTACTACATGACTGAATCCCATATCAATAAGCCGCTCATTAATGGCTGTTTCACTTATCTCATCCCGTTGACCATGATTCAATACAACTACTGCTATCCTAGGATCATTCAGTCGTCTAATAGCTGTTAACTGGGAAATCAAGGCAGAATTACCATCTGTATTAACATCTATACTAGCCTTGACCGTATATCCATCTGAAGTAGTGTCTTCTGAAATAACATTGGTATTGCGCACAAAGCCAGTAGCCTTGGCATAAATATCATCCAATGCCACCTGTCCCTGGGAAACCATGGTCTGGGAATCTATATATGTGCCTACCACATTTTCCACAGCTATTCTCTCTGCATCCCGAAGTGCACTAGCCCTATCCGGACCATAGCCATCAACAGTCACTATCTGAGCATTAGCTGTTGCTGACATTAGCAAAAATCCTGCAAGAATGCCGGTCAGCTTTTTATTTATAAACAATTTTCGCCCCGATCTTTTTACTGTCAAAATAAATCACCTCAAATATCCTTTTTCATTTTTTCTGCTGCTTGCTTGACAGCCTTTTTTAAGGCTGCATCATAACATTCACCAGAAAATTCAGTATCACCAAAACGCATCAAATGAAGTCCCAAAACAGAAATATCAAAATCTGTGGAATTAGCTTCTCCCTTGCCTACAGCTGTATAAACACAACGACCAGTAGCCATTTCATATACCTTAAGAGTTATATCCACCGTTATCTTGTAGGAAAATCCTCCCACTGCTATAAAACGACAATTACTTACGGTCAATCCTATATTGGAAAGATAACCACTTATCAAATATTCTGCCTGGACATCCTTATATTCTGGTGGCACACTTCCCAAATCCAGCTGCAACGAAACCTCATCTGCCCTGGCCTGACTCCCTAACGGGGTAACATCATACAGCTCCATAGATGGGCAAAATTGCAATTCATCAAAAAGATAATCTCCTATTGATTGACTAACCTGAACCGTACTATCACCAGATGCATTGGTAAATTTTACCTTGTTGCCAAAACCTCCAATAGCAAAACTATATGATTCAGCAGCAGCCTCTGAGGAAAACAAAATCAGCCCACTGAAAACCATAAATACACTAAGAATACTTAATCCCTTCAACCCATAGTTCATGTTTTTGTCACAGCTTTCAGCTTATCAAGACCTTTGTTGCCCATATCCTTCACTACCTTTTTAACCTGCTCCTCCATAACTCGTTGAAAAAGCACATTAACCGGCATATTCTTGCCACCCTGTACAATAATAGCATTGATCATATTGGCAGTCTTGCTTTCACGGCTGAAGCCATCGTATACATAGCCAGTTTTGGCATTCACCAAATAATACTCCATTTCTATGGCTATTGTCTTGCCTCGTTCGAAATCATTTTGACTAAAAAGAATATTTTTTAGCCATACCTCGATATGGCTGACATTGCAAAACAACAGATATTCCAAATTTTTTTCCATAGCATACTGCTTTAGTTCTGCAGCAATCTCTGGTGACAGCTTATATGGTTTGCCTGCTTCCTTACGCCTAGCCTTGCACTCCTCATCAGTAGGGCGATAATTTCTCCCCAAAACACTATCTGCATAATGAATTAAGTCTGCATTACTATGGCCCCTGTTGTAGAAATGTCCGTGTACAATAGCATCCTTGTGTACTTTATCCATTAGCCCCTTGTTGTTATCTGGATGGCGCAATGAAAATTTATCTGATGCGTTAAAGGCATCCTCATAGGCATCTTTTAGGCCTGTCATAAATTGCTCATCTAATGCATCTTCTCCATGACAAGCAATTTCTCCTATAGCGCTTATAGCCCCTTTACCATTATCCTGATGCTCAAAGGCTCCCGCCTCTGCCTGGCCTGTAATGAAGAGCATAACTAGCAAAACACTCCAGGCCATATTAACAATCTGCTTTAACATCCATATTCTCCTTATTTGCAGAACCTAAATTATTTTTTCAGCTTTCCTTCTGCTAATTTATTTACATCCTTATAGAAATCCTTGAAGATATCCCGATAGGCATCCGCAAATTTATCATTGGATTCTCTATAATTTTTGCTGTAAAGCAATTGATTAGTATGGGCATCATACAAATACATGGTGGCACTAACCTTGGCCGCTTGACCAAAGCTGTAATGTCCATATACATTGCGTATAACATCAGGTTCATAATGGGTAATCGTTCCCTCATGTTCATTACCATCTTTATCCGTCCATTTATATGTCTTTGTCCAAGTAATCTTGGTGTCACATGTTGCATAAGGGGCGTTCCAATAAGGAATATATTCATTACTGTTAACAGACATCTTCACAATATAATCAGCTAACAGGGAATCTTCTGGCACAATCTCTACTTTTTTCATCTTATGTGCTTCTTCCTTATAGGCAAACCACAAGGATTTAAGCAAGTATTCATCACTACCCAAATTATTTGGCATATCAATATTACCAAATTTAAGTTTTTTCACGGTCTTTTTATGTTTTTCAAGCTTATGCTTATTCTTTTTAATATCCTTTAGCTCGTCTACCATATCATCCTTTTGGGAGGTATACATTCCAGTAAATCCATCATATCCCTCTTGATGATTATAATAGGTAAATATCTTTTTGCCCACTTCGTCATACATAGTAGATTCCATGCCAAGGATAAAGCGAGTCAAAGTTTTGGCCGGTATAGTATGCCAAACCTCCCAGGATTTTTTATCGTATTCCTTATAGCCATTCGGACCGCCAGAATCTACTGTATAGGACCTTTTGGTTACACTTACTGTTTTCTCTGGAGAATAGTCCTCAGTTGTAGAAAGATCTCTCAAGTAGGTAAGCAAATAACCGTCAGCAGCAAATTCATCATAAACAGCATTAGCACGGCTTTGCTCGTCAGGAAAATCAGCCAGCAGTCGATCCCGCTGATTTTTATCAACATTGATAACCTTTTCCTTTTCATCAATCATTTCAGCTAATTCATAAAATGTTATCCCCTTGACATGACGATTAAGGCGCTTGTGCAGCTCATAGTTATAAGTCCCTACAAGGCCCTCGTTTTTCCACAAAAAATTATTACGGCTTTTTGCTGAAATTGGATAGACTACAACTTTTTGAAATCTGTCAATATCGGCTCCTCTGTCAAACCAAATATCACAGGCAGCTTCCGCCATACCTGCTGTAGAAATAATAATACCTGCAAACATAGAAGCTATAATTGATTTTTTCATACGAAAATCCCCCTGACAATGTATTTCTAAACTTACTACATTGGCCTTCTGAATATCTGCACCCAATAGTGCTTATACTGACTGTTTTCTTCATATGTATATCCCACACCTAATTCCGTAAAATCTGGGTGCAAAATATTTTTTCGATGACCTTCGCTATGCATCCAGCCATCTACAACTTCTTCCGGAGTTTGATAACCGCCACCGATATTTTCCCCTATCCTTCTGCCATGTCTGGAAACTATTGAACTGAATGGGGTGTCATCTGGCCTTGTATGGGAAAACACCTGGGTAACTTCCTGACTGCGTACAGCCGCAGCTCTCATAAGTTCATCAGATAACACTAAGGGCTTAACTCCTGCCTTGCGGCGTTCTATATTTACTAAATCTAATACCCTTTGAGCATAATTTTGTGTATTTTCATTTTTCGTCAGCAGGACAATATGCGGTTCTACCTGCATCCCACCTGCATTTGCCGTCCCTATATGACTGCCTAGAAGCACAATACCAGCCACAGCAACAACAAATCCCTTTCTTAATGGCAATTTCATAAAGATTCTCCTTTGAAGTATGCATATATACTCCAACATTATTTAAGGGTTATAGCATAGGCTCCACCACTGTCATTTTTTCTGTTAAGCCGTATATAATATCTTCCCGGCTTTAGCAGGAATTTTTTCACCATGGTTACATCATATATGCCATCCCATCTGTTAATGATATTTTCATCTGCGTCTATCAGAGCAAATTCAAATTGCAAGTTGTTGGACAGACGCTCCATGGCCAAACTAACCTCCCGCTCTTCTGTAACATCAAATCCGTAATACACATATTTATTAATGTTAGCCATCTTATAATAAATTTGTGGTATATAATCGTACAAGGTCACATAAGGAGATAATATAGGTGCCTCGGTTCTCCGATAGGCTTGGGCTGATACATTGGTGCTAATATCTTCCTTAGTCATTTTCATTTCAAAATCAAAGCCTGGAGAAGAAATAATATGGGTTGTAGCACTCTTGATTACATAGCGTCCTGGTGCCAATACACACTGTCCATCCTTTGTATGTCCATTATTGGCGGCTATAGATAGCAATTTGTTCCCATCGGCATCATAGATGGTATGTTGGATTGCCTTTTCTGAATACCCTATAACATGCCAATTAATTTGTGCTGGTTTGTCCAAGTTAAAATAATGCACTGCTACAGTTGTATTTAAATCTATTTTCTGAGAAGTTGCTACCTGTACATAGGAGCCATCTAATGGCATTTCTCCTCTTTTGATAATACATTCCTTATTACGAGATGTTCCTCCGCTTGAACTGTGGCTCCCCCTAGAAGGAGTAGTTATTACCTTTTCCAAGGAACTCCAAAAGCTGCTTTTCGCTTCTGCCTGTGCTAAAAAAATATTAAATCCTAATAGCAATGCACCAGCTGCGGCCAAAATTTTTCTTAACCTAAATTTTCTCATATCGCATCCACCATGCTTTCTTGCTAAAAAGTTATCTACAAACTATCTACAGGGCACTAATCCATTGTAAATTTCAGGACCGTTCACTATTTATCATCATAAATAGTGAGAATTTATTATCTATTGCTCTTTATTTGTATTAAATATAACTCTTTAGACAGCTTACCTCAATATGTGACAAATTGTGTGACAAATTATTTTATGCATCTCCATGACATGCTTTGCTGAAATTTTCGCCATAGTTAACTGATAAAATTATCTTAATGTAAGGCTGTATGCTCCACCGCCTTTATACTGAGGCTCGACAAATAATAAATATCTGCCCTTGGTTATATGAAATACTTTCCTTTGGCTATCATTGAATATAACATCCCATTTTTCAATTAATTCTCGTGTTTCAACAGATATCAGGTAAAAAATTAGGTCGCAACTCTTGCTATTGGAAACAGCCTCTAATGTTATATCTCCATCATAAGTCATATCAAATACATACGCTCTATTAACCTTTTTCCCCTTTGTATAGAAAGGAATATAATCTTGAACAGGTTTATTTACATACAAAAACTGAAATTCATCATCCTGATTGTACCATGAATCTGCTTCTATGGGCTTCACATTGACACTTATTTCTGTATTAACATCACTAGAATATCCAGTCTTGGAAGTAGTGCTTTCAATGTAGTATTTTCCTGGTGGCAATACTGCTGCAAAAGTATTTTCGGTATCCTTATATGATGGCAAATATGCCAGTTCCTGACCTCCATTTTGGTACACGTAATTATGAACCATGTAGGGAATATATCCCTTTACGGTAACTATTACCTCCGATGGTTGCAAAAACTCAAAACGCAATTTTCCCACAAGGCTATTAGGCGATACATTATGTCCAGCAATTCGGGTAGGAGTTCCATTCTGGGCGATATTGCCATTGACCAGCAAACACTTTTCCTCAGTAAGCACCTCTGCTATACCCCAAAAAATATCTCCCAAATTAATGCCAGCCTCTGCATGACTTACCTGAACCGAAAAAACTAGCATCAAAGCTATCATTAATTTGTTTTTGCCAATCTCCATTACACTATCACCTCCAGAAACTTGAATTTTTCAGACTAAGTGCTCCCTTACAATTCGTTTAAATATTTCCGAAAAGCATACGACACTGGCTGATCATAAAAACTCATATTATATGCTAAATAAAAAGCACATTCTCCTGCACTTAACATTTGCTGCAAACCATTGTGGTAATATTCATAGTCATAAGCTTTTGATGGATCAAGATATTGCCAAACTATATTGCCATTCTCATCTTTTTTCTCAACAAACATATTGCGAGTAGTATAATCATAAGCAAAACGCAAAATGCTATCTTCATAAATATCTTCCCTATGATATTCATTTATCATACCGTTATCGCCATGAATTATCTTCCTAACAGCAATAACGTATTCAGGCGGTGCATATTTCTGTACATCAACAGAAGCTTTTTCTATATAAAATGAAAAACCTGTGCTCATACCGCCATACCTGATGTATGCTTCTGGATGCGACTTTAAATCCTTTAAGATAGCATCTGGATTTTCTACATGGCCGCCAAACAAAGCATAAGCTGTTGACGAAAACATCATACAAGCCATCATAAGACATACTATCCACCTACTATATTTTTTCATAACAAGCCTCACTACTTTATTATTCATATTTTCTTTCGCTTCACATCATCGGCAGTTTTTTCTCCAGCAGCTTGTCTACAGCATCATAAGCTGCTTTTTTTACTGCGTTGTGTACACTATCCATACTGGCGGATATATTGCCTATCTTTACAGTATCAATTCTGGCAATCTTTGCTTTGACATAGCTTCCTGATGAACGACCTTCGCCTTTGACAACCGCCAATATTTCTCCTGTCTTGGTATCCATCATGCGCAGGTTAATATGGGAAATAATGGTATGGGTATCCAGTCCGATTCCTTGATAACTTCCTCCCATACTATCCTCGCATACATCAATAATATTGCCATAAATAATATAAGGCACTCCCAGCAGCTCTCCCAATCGCTTGGCAGTATCTGCATCAATCACGCCGGTTATATTGAGATTTTCCTTGTTTATTTCTTCTTCAATCACCAGTCTATCTGTAAGCTCAAATTTCTTTTTTTCCAATAACCGCGCCATGATATAATCATCGGCAGCATTCCTGCCATCTACAACCAGATATTCTGCCGCTGTATTCTGATGAATTCCAAAATCCATCACAGCAACAGCTGGAGCAGCCGATGCCGTTCCAGCCATATATGCCATGATGCCGATGACCATAAATATAAGTTCTGCCCATCGACTCATTAGGCTCACACTCCCATGTCCACAGGCAGCTTATGCTGCTTAACATCCTCAACCAGCATATTTGCCAAAGAATCAGCAACCTTGTTCAACGCAGCATAAAATGTCTTGGTAGTTACATCTTCCTGTCCAATAGTTACTTTATTACCTATAGAAACACTTGATACGGAAGATTCCTCATAACCCTTTTTCTGCCAAATCACCTTGCCAGTATCAGTGTCAATAACCCGCAATGTACAGGATACACCAAAGAGAAGCTCTTTCGATGAACTACTGCCAAATAAACTTTTCAGTAAACTAGCACCTGGTATCGCCGCCAGTGCCAGTCCTACATAAGCAAGGGCATCTGTTCCTTCTCCATTGCTATAACCGTCAATACTTCCCTGAATCAAGTATTTTACACCGCTTTCCTGGCCTATCTGCTTGATAAGCTCAGGCTCTACTACATCGCCCTCTTTAGCCAAATCAATAGACCGTGCAAAGGCTGAATCAAACTGCCTGCCCTCAAATACAGCATCATAATTGCCAGTAGCACGACACTGATTAATCGTGCTATACATCTTACCATCCTCATCATAGAGCTGAATTACGGCATTTGTTGCCAGAGGTTTTGTTTCCTTAAAGTTCAAAGTACCTGAATTCATCATCTTCTCCAAAACCAACTCAGAGAGCATATCCGCTGTACCTATCTGCTTGAATCTAGTATTGTCACTAAATGTTAGCATGGCACAGGGAGAACTTGCCACCGCAATGCTGGCATGAAGTGGCATACAAAAACAAGCACCTGCCAACACAGTAGCAATTGTCTTTTTCATCTTCATATTACTTGCCCTCCTTGTCATATTTGGTAACATCCTTCAAAGCCTCAGGGAGCTTTAAATAATTTTCATCTGGTACAGAGGAAAATTCCTTAATATTGACCACATAATGCTTGCCACTAACACTGCCATCGGATTTTTTGACATAATGCACAGAAGCAATCTTGGTTAATGCTCCCTGATTAAAGTAATAGCGAATCAAATCCACATCGCCATTAGCACCAGCCCATTGATAATCCTCATAGGTCAAGCCACTAGACAGTGAGCCTGATGCCGCCAACCAATAGACCTTGCCTGGACGCAATGCTGTTTCATCCTTGTGAATCACATCCAGCATGGTGGCAATCTCTCCGCCACCATACTCATTGCCATAGCGCAGTTCGCGCAGGTCATTAACAGGGTGTGCTTCTACTTTATTTTGAGACATATCCCAATTGAACATACTAGCATGGAAATAGTTTCCTGTATATTTTACCCCCTTATCCGTTTCAAACCGCTTGAAAGGATAAACATAGCCATCCTTCTTTATTTCACAGTAATGGATAGGCCCAAGTTCACGCTCCGTGTAGGAATTATCACCTGAAAGAACTATTACACCAGCAAAATTAGGCTTTTGTTCTGCTTCTGACTTAGCTGTATATTCCATTACATAGCGATTTATATCCGTTACGAATTTGTCCCGTTCATCCTGATAGATATATTCGTATTTAATCGTACACTGCTTATTCGCCAACATATTTTTATATGTATCAAGCTGTCCAGCCATAGCTGATGAACTAGCCAACAGCATAGACACTGCACCTACCACAAGAATTTTTTTCATCATGTGCTCCCCCTATTTTATTTCTTCAACCAAAGTAGGCTTCTTCAGCAAATCCGTAATAGTGCCAGTATCAGCCGCGTAAATCTTGCTCTTTGGCATATCAATTGCTTTTTCTGGTAATACATCGGTTATGGTCACGATTTCCAGCTCATCCACTGGCAGCACCTTGCCATTTATTTTGCATACTTTGTTAATTTTATAGAGATTTCCCTTTTCATCGTAGATAGCTGTATAAAGCATTTCAGCCTTAACATTCCCCTTGTTGTCCTTGAGAACCGATGTGTATTTATCACACACTCTTTGCTTACCGTTATCTTCAACCTGACCACTTTCTGTAAATACAGGTTCATTTTCGCCATATTCATGTCCCATATATGGATCGTTGTAGGCAAAAATCTTCAAGGCAGCTGGCAAAGAAAGCCGTGCCCTTACCTTTTCCCAATGTGCATCTGGATTCAGGTAGGGATTATTTAAGTTGCTTTCTTCTAGCACAACACCAGTAGTTTTTTTCGGATATTCACCACCACTGCTGCCACCAAATAAACCGCCATTAAAACTACTCCTACCGCCAATACGAACTGTACCATTGTTATATGTATTGCTGTCGACAACCGCATCCTGATAGGACTCATAGTTTTGGTAACTCTTCCATTCCTTATTGGCTATTTCTTCTTCCCGTTTCACCGTTCCCTTATTCACGAATTTATAGTACTTACCATTCTCATACCTAACAGCAGGATAACTGGTGGTGCCAAACATTTTCTCCAGCTTCAAACCAGACATGCGCACACCATTTTGAGCGACCACATAATCTCGAAGTCCCCAGCCCTTCGGGCCGTATTCCACATAGAAATTTCCACTCTGAATAATACTCCTGTACTTTTCCGCCGCTGGCTGCTCAGCAAAAGCTATACTGCTTCCCAGCAAAATCTGCAGGGATAACGCACCTGCCAACCATTTGTTGTTCCACTTCATAATTATCATTCTCCTTTAGTCAGAAACTTTGCAAAAGCATATCCTTTTTGTCCCTGAAATTCCACACTTGCCCAACCATTATTATCTATACTTGTTACTATAACCTTGCTTCCCTTTGGCATTTTGGCTATAACCTCGCTCTTATTATTAGCAGCCTTGCGCAAGAGAAGATTTTGACATGGGGTAGAAACCGTATAATATTCTTCCCGTTTATTATTAAGATCTTCAGGTTTCAAAGATGACGTTTCACTTATTTTTTCCAATACCCAACGCTGAGAATCCAGATTATCAATAGTAGACATTTCTACATAGGAAGAACCCTTATTGTCCAACACCTTTCCTGCTTCTCCCCTCATAGATACCAAATAATATGCTCCATTGGACTTAATAAATTTCCAAATGAAGGGAATACTATTTCCTTCCAATCCAAAATTCACTCTGCCATTTTCCATAGTACATATATACATATTGCCTACTTTGCTGCGAATTGCATAATTATCGCCATTACGCTGAATATAAAATTTATGGTAATCATCATTAGTGTACTTTTCTATATAAGGTGTTTGCCCCTGTATAGCGTACTGCCAATTAGGTTGCGATTTATCTATACCTTTATCATTAATAGTTAATGACATATCTTGTTCACGAATAGGAGATATTTTATACCACCCATCAGGCACATCGGCCATCTCTACAGGATAATATGTTTTTCCTTTAACAATATTTAGTACCCATACACAATCCAAGATATTAATTGCGCCATCTCGATTTGCATCTGCTACTGCCATAGCTCTATTGGTCAAAGTTGCCTTGCCTTGCACATAGGCTAGCAACAAATCGTAATCCTGTGAATCTAACCGACCATCGCTATTGACATCACCGAGTACATCACCATCAGATATATTTTCTCCTAGTGAAACTCTTATTGCCATAGCCATATCAGTCAAGGTTATTTGCTTATCACCATTCATATCAGCTAAATAAAATTCATAATCTGAAAATGTTATTAACTCTATAATGTATTTTTTTATAAGAGTTACATCTTTTTCATCTATCCGTCCATCGCCATTAATATCTCCCTTTGTCGCCGCAAAACAAATATTGGCATAACAGAAAATATTTATTAGCAACACCAGATATACAAGTACACTTTTTCTCATCACATCACGTCCCTTTTCTTTACAAACTCAAAAATTATTATTGCAATAAGATACAGTAATAATGACTATTCATAGGATTTCCATCAGTTACCCCATTAAAATAACCAATTCCCACTTTTCGAAGCGAAGAATCCATTAATATGCTATGGCCACTTTCTATTTCCATTAAATTGTTGATAACATCATCAGGCTTTTTTATAAATCTTGATATTATCTCCCTTAAATTATCATTTTCAGCAATGACAGAATCACTTTCACTTCCATCTGGTCTTGTGTGAGAATACTTCTGGGCTAACTCTTTAGCCCTTATATCCGCTGCTATACAAAGTTCCTGAGATATTTTGACTGGTGGCGTATTAACATTTATGCGTGCCTCATTCAAGCGGTTCAAATATTCTGCTATATAATCTCCCTGATATGTTTGTACATACTCGTCACCTGATATACTTTCCGTTGTAGGTTGAAAATCAAAAACTGCCTGATAATCCTCAGGAAGAACATGATAATTAATTACAAAACTATCATAAAAAGCCCCATCCTTATTCAAAGTCACATTTATAGTACAATCCCCGGGACTTTTCAAATAGACCTTTTGCTTTTCATCATCTAAGTATTCTGCAACAGATGGATTACTAATCTCGAATTTAGCTTGATAATCCGGGAAATTTACTATGACATATTGCAAAGTAGTAATATTAATTGGAAAATCCATATTTTCAATATTGTCATATGTTTTTGCGGGAAGAATGAAAACATATTCTCTCTTGTACCCTGCAAATTCATATGAATCAGGAACTTCATCGTACCGCTTGCAATATCTATAATAACCAGTTGCACCTCCACGAGCTATATTGTCATCAATCTGTGGGTCAAATACATACTCTGTTCCATCAACTGTAATTACACACCAAGCATGACCTGTCATGCCGCCAGCCGCTTTGGCTGTATAACCATATGCTACTCGACAATTCAAACCAATAGCTCTCGTCAATACCGCAAAAACAGCAGAATAATCATCACATACGCCTTCACGTTTCACCAGCATATCATATGCAAAATCATATTCATCTTTCACACCATCATAAATCCTTACAGCATGGCCATAAGAACAATTATTTATTATCCAATCATAGCAACACTTTACCTTTTGGCTAGTGGACATATCATCTGTGGTAATCTGACTCAAAATATACTTGACTTCATTATCACATTTGGCATTATTTGTATATGTCGGAATAAGGACAGCATTATTCAATACCCAATCTGCATCCGCAGCATAAACAGGCGATATAAACAAAGCTGCCATCAAACAAGCTAACGAACATATCCTCATGATACATTTTTTCATAATAGCATCTCCCCATAGCAACAATATATTATGTCATTTTAGAACCCTGTCTTGATTTTCAACTTTTTGCCATCATTAAGCATGGTCATTAAGCCTGTATTGCCATACACCGCATCACGAACTGCCTTGCTGATGGCATTTCTTACCTGCACAGCAGAAAATGAATCTGAACCTATGCGAATAACGTAATCCTCCTGCACCTCATAATCTTCCTGATGAGCAGAGTAATAATCTTCTGAATATGCGTGTTCATTACTATTGGAGGTGTTTGAACTATTATTTTGTTTAGTACTGTTGTAAAGCTGCGAAGCAGTTGAAACACTAGGATTTTCTGCAAAATTGAGTGCAGATATTACGACATCATCCCCCACGCACTCCGTATATTCTGGCGACAAATTACCAGTTACTGTAGTTGAACCTGATGCATTACTTGTATTTTCTGATGAACTACTATTGGAACTTGATGAAGTGTTCCTATCTCTGCCATTTTCCTTATAACGGTATAAATCCCTAGTTTCCCTAGTTTTATTGCGATACTTGGTAAAAGCGATCTCTACTCCCGAAGAAGCAGATTCCCCCTTGCCCAATCCTGCACCAACAATTCGTCCAGTTTCTATATCCACAATCCTGATGGCTACATTAGCGATAACCGTGCGCACGTCAATACCTAAACCACCACTTCTGCCATGCTGATAATCCAATCCAGATTCCTTACTGGTAAGCCCTGTGACATTGCCTACCACCATAAACTGTGCCCCGGCAAACTTGCCAAGCTGCACTGCCGTGCTTTGATCTACTAAGCCAGACATATTAATTTCATGCATTTTGGCAATATTAGATAGCTGCTCGTAATCTACCAAATCAAACCAGCCTGATGCCAACAACTGATAAATAGCATATTCAGAAGCAGAATCAAAGTCATACCTCCTTAATCCTTGACTGGTAATAGCCTTGTTGCCAAATTGCATTACTGCTACCGTAGGATAGTTATGTACATCGGCAGCTTTAACAGTGCTCGACAAAAATGTGCTAAGTATTATTCCAGAGGCGAACAACGTACTGCATATATATCTAAAAATTCTTTTCCTAATTTTTGCCTTCATAGATATTTTCATTTCGACACCTCATTCACATCTTTTTCAGAATACTAAATTGATAATCACAATTTAGTATTTATTTATATTTATTTATATCAAATATAACTCTTTTCGATAGTTTGTCTCAATATGTGACAATTTGTGTGACAACATTTTTTTAGGTTATTTCACCTAGCATCAATATTTTTGCATAAAAAAACACAATGAAATTTCTCATCGTGCTTACTTGGCTATATTTTTCTTCACTGATACATAGCTTCATCATATATTTTTATCTTTAATCATTAAGAAATCGATAGTTTGCAACAACATTATTCTTAGCAGAAAAATAAGGGCATATCTGCCATACAAGCCGAATACGCCCCTTTTTCACAAATTTTGTAAATATATATTTTTTGTAATTAATTAAGTAAGTTTATTGCATCGGATATTTCATGAACTATATCCGATAACCTTACAATAAAGCAACATATTTAGCAAATTCACTCCTAGGTATACCAATAAACTCCATAGCCTGTTCTTTGGACCAACTATTCTTGGCAATAATCACCCGCAAAATTTCTACAGTTTTATTCAAAGCACCAATGGCTTTGCCCCTTGCTTCACCACGTGCTTCTACCTTGTCCAATACTTCACACATATTGAATTCCTCCTTTTCATGAGAAAGTTCTCTGTAAATTTCTACATATTTATCATCCTGTGTTAACACAGACATCAATTTCAGGAAACTATCTGTATGCCTGATGGTTATATCCTTTGGTACATAACCTTTATTTTCATTAAGCTGTACAAAATAGTCTGCAATAATCTGAAAATCACTGGTAAATTTTTCTACCTGCTCTCCTGTAAGCCTTGGTACATCAATCAGATTGATTTTGTAGTCATTAACAAAGGGCTTCAAATCATCAGATATTTCCAATACATCATATAAGCTAAGTGGCTTCTTCCAAGGTACTTTACCGAAATACAAAACAATAGTCACAACTGGATAACGCTTATGACTAATTTTATGCTTTTTACCTGTTTCTTCATCAATAACTATTTCGTCTTGATTCATTTCATCCCGATAGGAACTGCCATCATAACCAATTACCCGCAAGGGCATATCCATATCTATAGCCAGTTGATTCTCTACTCCCAGCAGGGCTAAACGAATGTAACAGTTCTTATCCGTCCAATATTTGGCTACATCCCGCTCCTGTTCGTGTATTACATTATCATCAGCTTTGTATTGGGATTTCGCCATTGCATCAACAAGAGCTTCTGGTTTGATTACCTCTCGGCCATCAAAAAGTGTGCCATTAACTATATCCGAAAAAACATCGTTATACGCTTCAAAATTTTTCTGCGTAATATCCTTTTGTCCCATAATCACAACGCCTTTCTTATATTATCGCAAATTAGAAAATCCAAATCAAGTTTATACTAAAAAATGTGATACCATAAGCCATTTCTTGTCCTTGCACCTCCCAATATTTTATTCATAGACAACAAAAAATCCTTTGCAAAAATAAACTTACAAAGGATTTACATATTTAATATTCGACAATATTTTCCAATCTCCTGCTTGAGTAGGAATAATTTTTATTTTCCTCTATCTTCGTAAAAAATAGATCGTTCCAAATTGTGCCAAAGCAGGAAGGTGCAATGAATAGACAAATCAGAATTTTCCACAATAAAATCCCCACAAATAAAACATTAGCCGTTCTATTTGCGGGGACTTAATAGGGTAGTATAAGTTTTACCCTGGGGGGTACAAATTTATGTCTTGTTTACAGATCCGCAGACTTCAATTTTCTGCTCCACATATTTCTGTACCTCAGCCATGCCCTGCTTGGCATATTTCTTTGGATCAAAGGCCTCTGAATGCTCAGCCATAAACTCCTTAATCCCCTTGGTAAAGGCAATACGTAAATCAGTAGCATAATTTACTTTGCAGATACCATTCTTGACGGAGGTAGTTACCTGCTCATCTGGCACGCCTGAAGTACCATGGAGAACCAATGGAATATGTACCAAATCTCGAATGGTAGCAATCAAATCAGTATTTACATGAGGTATGCCCTTATAAACACCATGAGCTGTACCTACACCAATAGCAAGATAGTCCACACCAGTCTTTTCTACAAAAATCTTGGCTTCCTCAGGATTGGTATATGGATTGTCATCGCCGCCATCCAAATCATCTTCCTTGCCGCCAACCTTGCCCAGCTCGCCTTCCACAAAGACACCGCCCGGATGACAGGCATCTACCACCCGCTTGGTCAAGTCAATATTTTCCTCCAAAGACAGCTTGGAGCCATCAATCATAATGGAGGTATAGCCTGCCCGATATGCTTCCATTGCTCTAGCAAAGCTGTCACCATGATCCAAATGCATAACTACAGGAATTTTACTGCGCTCTGCGGCCGCCCTTACATTGGCATAATAATAGTCAACGCCTGCAAATTTTATTGTACCTGGAGTAGTCTGCATAATTACAGGAGAGTTTTTTGCCTCAGCAGCTGCCAATACAGCCATTACCATTTCCATATTCTCTACATTAAAGGCACCTATGGCATAGCCACCTTTCATAGCATCTGTCAAAAGCTCTTTTGCTGTTACTAACATACTTTACTTCCTCCTAAACTACTTTTTTCACAGTGGTTTTGGCCATAATCTCCTCAACCTTGGCAGGATCTACACAGCCACTTTCCTGCTCTAACACATTAGCTGTTCCACAGGCTGCTGCCAGTCTCAATACATCCTGAATCTCATAGCCCCTTTGCAAACCAATAGCAATACCAGCCACAAAGGAATCACCTGAACCAACCGCATTAACCGCTTTAAATACAGGTGGCTTTACCCAGTAAGCCTGTCCCTGCCAGCAAGTCACTGCCCCCTCCTTGCCCAAGGAAATAATCGGCAGTTCAATGCCCATCTGAGCAAAATTTTCAGCTTCCTGAACAGCATCCTCAACACTGTTAATCTTTCTACCTGTCAAGGCTTCAATTTCATCCTTGTTAGGCTTAATCATAAAAGGCTTATAAGGCAGGCTCTTAGCCAAGGTTTCACCACTAGCATCCAACAAAAATTTCTTCTCTCTAGCTCTAGCCATTTCTATCAGCTGACCATAGAAGTTTTTATCCAATCCCTTGGGCAGACTTCCAGAACCTACCACAATATTTGCAGCTTCCAAAAAATATTTATACTTGCCCAAGAAGCTCTGAACTTCCTTTTCCGTAACAGTAGGGCCACCTTCCAGTACCTCAGTCTGCTTGCCATCTGGGGTACCAATATTGATACAGGAGCGGGTTTCCCCAGCTATGGTCTGAAAATCATATTTATAGCCTTTTTCGTTGAGGATATCCTTTATCAGCTCACCGGTATGACCGCCCCAAAAACCGGAAGCCACATAATCCTCACCCATAATCCGACAGATGTTGGCCACATGAAGTCCCTTGCCACCAGCAGTATTATAGGCAGCCTCTGCTCTAACTACCCCTCCGTACTCCAAGGAAGGTACTGTGTAGATTTTATCCAGAGAGCAATTAAGATTTAACGCTAAAATCATTTTTTCACCTACTTACTTAGCACTATGGGTAAAACACATAATGCCATCCTTCCAAACCTCTTTTAGCTGGTAATCTTTATCCACAATGACAAAATCTGCCAGCTTGCCAGCCCGAATACTGCCAATCTTTTCCTCCAAACCAAAGCGGCGGCTAGGATTCAGGGAAGCCATATGGACAACATCAAGAGGCTTCTTGCCCAGCTCCAAAATCAAACGGCGAACTTCATCAAGAAGGTTGGTGGTACTGCCGGCCAAAGAGCCGGAATCTGTACGAGGAATACCACCCTTTACATGGACATTTTCTACGCCTAATACATAATCACCATCCGGCAAGCCTGCAGCAGAAATAGAATCGCTAACCAAAATCATCTTATCAGCAGGCTTACACCGCAGTAGAATATCCATAGCCGGTCTGCTCACATGAATTCCATCTGCAATCAGCTCTGCATAAATATCATCTCGAGTCATAGCTGCTCCCAGCAGATTTACAGAACGATGATGCATCGGACTCATACCGCAGAAGGTGTGTACTGCTGCATCTGCCCCCTGCTCAATAGCTGCCACTGATTCCTCATAGGTAGCACTGGTGTGAGCCAGAGATATATGCACATCATGCTTTCTAGCATAAGCAATAAATTCGCCAGCGTGGGGCTTTTCCGGAGCCAAGGCCAAAGCCTTCATACTGCCACTAGCCAGCAATCTGTCAAATTCTGCCTCAGATACCTCTCGCAAATATTCAGTAGGATGAGCCCCTCTATGCTCCTCTGTAAGATATGGTCCCTCTACAAAACAGCCTACAGACCTAGCTGCATCATCAGCAGGGGTATAAGCAGCTACATTATCCAGAGCCTTTTCTATGGCTTCCATAGAAGCAGTAACTGTAGTTGGCATCCAAGAGGTAATACCATGACTAATCAAATATCTACCAATAGCATCCAAGGCTTCTGGAGTTGCATCCATAGTATCCTTACCCATAGCTCCATGAATATGACTGTCAAAAAGCCCTGGCAAAATATAGCAGTCGTTATACTCATGAACAACTATGCCGCTTTTTTCCGCTTCCTCTCTGGTTACAAAGCCAGCAAAATATCCTTCCTCTACAACAAGGAGTCTATCCTTTTCCATACCGCCTTCAGCAAAAATACTTGCTGCTGCAAATGCCTGCTTTGCCATTAGATGCCGCCTCCCTGTGCACTATGCGCCTTTTTCTTGTTGGCAAACATGGTAACCTTGTATTCAGCCTCCTGCCATCTGTCCACACACTCTGCCAAACTATCCTCTCTGTCAAAAAGAATAGACAATAAAAATGGCAGATTAGTTCCCGTAAAGACGCGACATTCATTCGATAGCTTGGTGGATAGCAATACAGACTGATTGAAAGGAGTGCCTCCTGGCAAATCAGTACAGAAAACTATCTCCTGACACCCCAGCTCCTCCACAGCCTGCTGCAGCTTGCCAGCCAGACCTTCACCGCTATCTCCTTCTCTGAAATTAACTATGGCAAATTTTTCCTGCTCTCCGCCAATCAGCTTTACAGCAGAAGCAACACCATCTGCAAAACCAGCATGGCCGGTTAAGATTACACCTATCATAAATACTTCCTCCCCATTATGTGCCTATATAATATGACGCTGTAGCATAAATATTATCTATTCATACACAGCGTCATTTATTTTTATAGGATTCCGATACCCTTCCCAACAACACCAACAACGATAGTCAGCAGAATCAGCTTTACAGGGGAATAGTTCTTGTTCAGCAAATAGTACATAAACAAGGTATATGCCAGTGGAAGCATATTTGGCATAATAGCATCAAATACCTTCTCCTGGAGGGGAATAGTTGCCTGGCCAACCTCTACAACCCAAGCAATCTTCAGCTTAATCATGGAGGCAATCAGACCACCTACTACAGTCAAGCCAATGATGGAAGCTGCATGGGAAATCTGCTTGGTCTTTTCCTTCATGGTAGCAATAGCCTTAACACCGGTATAATATCCGTAACGCATCAGGCTGAAACGCAGAGCGAAGTGTACGATATTGAACAGTATCAGGAATACGATAGGACCGGCCGGATTCGGATCAGCTCCCATAGCCATAGAAGCGCCAAGACCAGCTGTAATAGGCAGCAGAGTCAGCCAGCAGAGGGCATCACCGATACCACCCAGAGGGCCCATAGTAGCAACCTTGATAGCACGAATGGTATTCTGATCCTTCTTGTTCTCCTCCATTGCTACAACCAAGCCCATGATAAAATTTACCAGGAATGGATGAGTGTTGAAGAACTCCATATGCATCAGCATGGATTTGGACAAATCCTTTTTATTGGTGTGAATCTTCTTCAAAGCTGGCAGGATACCATAGAGCCAGCCACAAGCCTGCATTCTCTCATAGTTGAAGGAGGCCTGCAGGAACAAAGACCGCCATACCATAGTTACCAAATCAGATGGACCAATAACCTTCTTAACAGATTTATCTTCGTATTCTACATTCTGCAGAATTTCGCTTACATTAGATTCCGCCACGCTGACGCACCCCCTCATTCATATTTCTACCACCCTTGTCCTGGCCATTTGCATAGAAGTCATACATAGCAATACATGCACCCAGAACAGCAAGACCGAGAATAGAGATATTAAAGTAAGTAACCAGTACAAAGCCTGCCAACAGGAATGCAATGTACTCCTTCTTCAACATAATCTTCAGCAGCATAGCAAAACCAATTGCTGGCATCATGCCGCCTGCTACGCCTAGACCGCCCAGAATCCAAGCAGGAACGGACTCTACAATAGCCTGAGCAGAAGCTGCGCCAAAGTAGATTGGCAGGAAAGTTACCAGAGCAAAGAAAGCCCCGTGGGTAGCCATACCAGCGTAGTTCAGTAAACCAATAGCGCCGGTATTGCACTCCATACACCACTTATCAGCCTTGTGCATCAGTGGAGAAAACGCGGTGAAAATCAGGGTAACGCAGCCCTGAGCAGCAATGGCGAATGGAATAGCAATGGCAACAGCTGCCTCTGGTGGCAGCTTGGAAATGATGGCAAAGGATACACCGATAAGTCCGCCAATAACCATATTTGGTGGCTGTGCACCTGCCAAAGGAACCATACCCATAGCTACCAATTCCAAAGTTGCACCAGTGATAAGACCTGTCTGGATATCGCCCAAAATCCAGCCTAGAACCAGACCAGTTACCAGCGGTCTGTGAATATGCAGCAAACCGTTGAACTGGTCAATACCAATAATAAATGCCCATAGAGTTACCAATAAAATTTGGATAAATGTGACTTCCATATATACCTCCCCTCGTATAATAAGTTTTGTAAGCAAGATATCCGCCTTGTCTACAAAGCTTATTT
>OLFV01000547.1_pt1 | contig 43836 bp, 26 predicted proteins | sample 1605551 | NCBI WGS metagenome assembly OLFV01 (sample SAMEA3888922, study PRJEB22519) | human gut metagenome | biome: human gut; feature: human-associated habitat; material: faeces | place: Denmark | collected 2011 | reverse complement strand
TCTTTATCTACAAGGTATTTAAGCAAATGTTAACGGATTTTCGTGGACAGTAGTGTTTCGAAATAAATTGACAAAATATTGCGTAGTTGATTTAATTTTTATACTTTTGTCGCGGATTAAGGCATAAATGTCACTATTTTTAATGTAGCGCACAGCTTGTGTCTTGAAACAACAGAAGCAAAAAAATCATAAAAAACAGAAGCAGGGATACCTTGAGAAATGATGCTTGGCCCCCAAAAAACAAAGCAGAAATGTAACCCAAGTGCCCAAAAAATGAAGCGACAGGCGAAATGTCGAGAAAAGAAGATCTATGATCATTGACAAAGAAGATCTAAAGAAATGCTGAAAAAATTCAAAACAAAAATAGTGTATGAATAACAAAACTACTTTTCACAGATGGGCGAGTCTTGCGCTCACCTTGTTGCTGTGCGTGCTTCCTGCAATGGCACAGAAAGACACACGCCGTAAGGCTGCTGACGGTGTGCCGCCATCAAAAGGCGCTCCCCTGGCCATAAAGAAGGCCGACGGCAAAACCAAGATGGCTTATGCCTTGATGGGCTTCGACTATCAGCAGAGCTCGCTGACAAACTTCCTCGTGCAGTTTCCTTTTACCGACGGCGCTACGTTCACACCTGTAATAAAGATGTGTGACGGCGGCTACGACCTCACAGCAGGTGCCTATGCCGACGGATATTATTATGCTGAGCGCACACAGACCGATGCCAACGGCATAATGATGCCTGTGGAGCTCGTGTGCTACGACATTGAGCGCAACCAGCTGTCAACAGTGGGACCGCTCACCGGATTTACCAGCCACATCAACGATATGACCTACGACTACTCTACGGGAACGATGTATGCCATATCAACCTACCAGAACGCTTACAGCAACCTCTTCACAATAGACCTCGACAACGCCAAGAGCAAGGTCGTGACATCGCTCGACCGACGCTTCTTCACGCTGGCCTGTACCTATGACGGACAGCTCTACGGCATCTCGTTCGATGGCGACTTCTGCAAGATTGACAAGAAGACAGGTGCCGTGGAGGTGATCGGTCCAACAGGATGGCATCCTAACTATTATCAGTCGATGGAGTTTGACCACACCGACGGCACGCTCTATTGGGCTGCCAACCTTATTGAGGGCATCGGCGAGACCGACTGCATTGCCAGCATTGACCTCGCAACAGGTGCTGCCACATCTGTGGCTGTCATCGGTTCGCTGCCTCAGCTCGGTGGTCTCTACATTCCGTTCTCGGCTTCGGCTAAGGGCACACCTGCCGCTCTTGACAACTTTGAGGTTGTGGCCGATGCCAACGGAGCAACAAAGGCGACCCTGTCGTGGACAAACCCGACAAAGACGTTTGACGGACAGGACCTTTCTGCCATCACAAACGTAAAGATTATGCGTGACCATGAGCTTATCGCTACCATCACAGACGCACAGCCAGGAAAGCAAATGCAGTATGTCGACAACCTGGGCGACGTGAAGGGAGCCATTCACCACTACACCGCTTACGCAACAAACAGCGTGGGCAACGGTGCAGAGGTGAGAACAAGTCTGTTCATCGGCCACGACATTCCATCGCCTGTGACAGACCTGCAGTTTGACAGTCCGGACAAGCAGAACGTTATCCTTTCTTGGGATCAGCCCACAGAGGGCAAGACGGGAGGATATGTAGACATGGAGTCGCTCACCTACACCGTTGTGCGCCATCCTGACGAGAAGGTTATCGCTACCGGACTGAAGGCCACAACCGCGAGAGATTTTATCACAAAGCTTGCCCGCTATAGCTACACCGTGACGGCTGTAAACGCCGACGGCGAAAGCGAGGAGGTGACCACTGAGACCAAGGCTCTCGGTCCTATCTACACTCTGCCGCAGAGCTTCGACTTCACTGCTGCCGATGCCGATGACTCTTGGACTGTTGTCGACGGCAACGAGGATGGCTACGCATGGTCGTTTGCCAACACCATGACAGGCAAGGCTATGGGACACCAGCCCTCAAACACCGATGAGGCTGACGACTGGCTCCTCGGCTATTTCATGCCTTTCGTGAAAGACAAGCTCTATCGCATAGATATCAACTATCACGCTTACAGCGAGGATGCTGTGGAGCTCTACCTCGTTAAGGACCTCAACATCATGAAGCAGGAGCAGCTCATCTCTAAGATGGACATCAAGGGCGACAACAGTCAGCAACACTACAGCGTGGTGTTCAAGGCTAAAGAGTCGGGCACGTTCAACCTCGCTCTCCATGCTGTGTCGCCAATGCGTGCCGACTGGGTGTTCCTCTATAACCTCAGCGTGCGTGAGGCAGAAAACAACAACTTGGCAGCAACAGCTTTGACTGGTCCTGAGACGCTCGTACAGAACCAGAAGAGCACCTACACCGTGACCGTGGAGAACCAGGGCGCCAACGAGGTGAAGACTTTCACCGTGGCTCTCAAGGACCAGGACGGTGCCGAGCTGGCACATAAGGATGTGACAACAGCTCTTAAGACTGGCGAGAGCACTCAGGTGCAGATCGCATGGACTCCTGCCACAACAGCCACAACAGCCGTGAAAGCTGAGGTGACGCTTACAGGAGCTACCGACGAGAACGCTGACGACAACGTTACAGACCCGCTGCCCGTAAGTGTGCGCGAAGGCTCTAAGGGCACTATCGTGCAGCTCGGCACAGACAGCAGGAGAACAAGCAGCGACACACCGTTTGGCTTGGCAAACAAGTATGCTGCTGCTCTCAACCTCTATTCGGCTCAAGAGCTTGGCAGCGGCAGCAAGAACATCGTGAAGGCAGCATGGCCTTACGACGCTTCATGGCAGTATGAAGATGCCAACGACCTGCCCGTGCGCGTCTACATGGCTAACACCGACCGCACAAACAACCTCGAGGGATGGATTCCAGAAAACGAGATGACGCTCGTTTATGACGGAACGATAAACATTCCTAAGAAGACAAAGGGTGAGGTCGCTGTGGAGCTTACCACACCGTTCGCATATCAGAACGGCAAGAACCTCGCGGTGCTCACCGTGGTTCACACCGACAAGAACTTGCAGAGCACCAACTTCTATGCTTACAAGAGTCCGCTCGACGAGAACTGCTCGTTCCACTGGGGTTACCGTTACACCGAGCAGTGGTTCGACTTCACACAGATCGGAGCAAAAGACTATTATAACTTCACCTCAAGCATTATTCTCTACATGAACGATGCTTCTCCATCAGGCATCAGCTCAGCAACAGCCGACAACCTCGCAGGTGCTGCTTATGCTGTATATGACCTCTGTGGCCGCAAGGTGGCTGACGGCGTTCTTTCTGCCGACGGCAACATCGACACCGCCGCGCTTGCTCACGGCGTGTATGTCGTGACCTACACCAAGGGTGGAAAGAAACAGAGCATGAAGGTTAGAATTTAACGGACAAGTTGTCAAGGTTGGCAAGTTGACCTTATCGTCAGCTTGCCGACCTTTTTTAATAAAACCTACTGTTTTTTTTAAATAGAAAACTTGCCAACATTTTATAATTAAAAACTTATGAACAGAACATCAACACTTTGCAAAATGGCGAGCCTCGCTCTCACCATGCTGCTGTGCGCCCTTCCGCTTATGGCGCAAAAGAACACGCGCCGTCCGGTTGGTGACCGCGCGGCTCATAGAAAGGCGGAACCCGTAAAGATAATGAAGGTAAACGGGCAGGAGAAGTATGCCTATGGCGTTGTGGGATTCGACTACACGCAGTATTATCTTCAAAACACGTTCACTCGTTTCCCGTTCACCGACGGTGCAACCTTTACCAAGGTGACAGACCTTGTGGACAGCGAGCACGACGTGACGGCAGGTGCCTATGCCGACGGCTATTATTATGCTGCGGTGACACAGACCGACCCTGAATCGGAAGCGATGGTGCCCGTGGAGCTCGTGCGTTATGACATCGAGGGCGACGAGCTGAAGAGCGTTGGTCCGCTCTCGGGATATTCCCGTCACATCAACGATATGGCATACGACTATTCTTCAAAGAAGATGTACGCCATCTCGATTTACAGCGACGGCGAGGTGAGCGCTCTCTACACCGTGGACCTCAACACAGCCGTGAGCACGCCCGTGGGCAAGCTCGACCGCCCGTTCTTCACCTTGGCTTGCACCTATGAAGGACAGCTCTATGGCATCTCTTACGACGGCGACCTGTGCAAGATCGACAAGGACGAATGTACTGTGGAGGTTGTGGGCCCTACAGGCTGGAAGCCCAACTACTATCAGAGCATGGAGTTTGACCACACCGACGGCACGCTCTATTGGGCCGCAAACCTTATTGAGGGTACAGGCAACGACGACTGCATTGCTACGGTAGACCTGAACACCGGTGCCGCAACAAAGGTGGCTACCGTGGGTGACCTGCCTCAGATCGCCGGTCTCTACATTCCCTTCTCTGCATCGGCTCCCGGCACACCTGCCGCTGTGAGCAATTTCACCGTTGTGCCTGGCGAAAACGGAGCAACAAAGGCTACGCTCTCGTGGACATACCCGACAACAACGTTTGACGGTCTGACGCTTTCTGCCATCTCTTCGGCAAAGCTCTTCCGCGACCACAAGCTTATAAAGACGTTTACTGGTGTCAAGCCCGGAGAGGCAGCACAGTATGTTGATGAGCTGGGCAACGTGAAGGGTGCTGTGCACCATTACACCATGGTCGTTGTGAACGAGGTGGGCGATGGTGCCGAGGCTAAAGACTTTAAGTTTGTTGGACACGACATCCCCGCTGCTGTGACAGACCTTAAGGCCACCACTAAGGACAACATTCATGTGACGCTCTCTTGGAACCAACCTGAGGTGGGTCCGCAGGGAGGATATGTTGACATGTCGTCGCTCTCTTACACCGTGACACGTTCTGACGGCAAGGTGGTAGCAAAGAATCTCAAGGCCACAACCGTGACCGATGAGGTGACCAAAGCGCTTCTTTACACCTACACGGTGAAGGCTGTGAACGCCGATGGAGAAAGCGAGGCTGTGGTGACAGAGGAGCATGCTTACGGTCCTGTGAAAACCCTTCCTGCTATCTTCGACTTCAAAGCCGCTGATGAGGACAACTCGTGGACCATCCGCAACGACAACAGCAAAGATGCTGAGGCAGGATGGGAATGGACAGAAACACAAAACGGAAACGCCATGGGACACCGCCCGTCGGGCGTCGCTGAGAGTAATGACTGGCTCATGGGCTATTACATGCCGTTTGAAAAGGATGTTACTTATATCCTCGACTTCGATTACATGTCTTATGGTAACAACAAGGTGGAGCTGCTCTTGACAAAGGATCTTGATCCTGAGGCTACTTTCCAGCAGATCGGTACCTTGTTTGCAGTCGAGACAAAGAAGGTGAAGCGTTACAGCATTCCGTTCAAGGCTAAAGAGTCGGGCACATTCAACGTCGCTCTCCACGCCATGTCGCCTGTTCGTGCCGACTGGTTATACCTCTATCACCTCACCGTTCGTAAGGCTGAAAACGTGAACCTCGCTGCTAAGGAGCTGACAGGTAGCGTGAATCCGGTGCAGGGCGAAGAGAGCGTTTACACCGTGAAGGTGGCTAACGAGGGAACAGACGATGTCAAGGGCTTCAGCGTGAAGCTCAAGGATCAGGATGGTGCCGAGCTCGCAACAAAAACTTTTGCCGAGACAACGATAAAGAGCGGCGAGGAGACCGATGTGCAGATTGCATGGAAACCTGCCACAACAACCACAACAGCTATTAAGGCAGAGGTTGCCCCAACAGGTGCTGCCGACGAGTGGGCTGAGGATGACACCACTGACGCGCTGATGATTGGCGTTCGCCCACCGTTCACAGGCAAGACCGTGAGTGTGGGATTGGATGCCAAGCTGAATGCAGTGACCACTCCATTTGCTTTCGCATGGCAGTATGCTGCCGCACAGAATATCTATACAGCCAACGAGATTGGTGTAGCTGACGACCAGAGCATCGTGAAGGTGGCATGGCCTTATAACGCTATGGAGGTTACGGATGAGGATGCTAAGGATGTGCCCGTGAGAGTGTACATGGCCAACACCGACCGCACCAACAACACTGATGGATGGATTGCAGAGAGCGACTACAAGCTCGTGTATGACGGAACGGTAAACATTGCCAAGCAGACAGCTGCTGAGCTGGCCATCACGCTTTCAAAGCCGTTCACATATAAGAAGGGTCAGAACCTCGCTGTGCTCACCGTCATCAACGCCGAGAAGTATAGCCGTGTCATGTTTAAGGCTTATGTCAGCAAAGACCAAAGCAAAGCTGCTTATGAGTGGTACAACTATGAAACCCCGGGTTGGTTCGACTTCACACAGAGTGGCCATCTCGACTATCTGAAAGAGAAATCGAGCGTGACATTCTTCATGACCGACGCCCAGGCTTCTGGCATCTCTGCCACAACTGTTGCCAACCTCGCAGGCACAACCTATCAGGTTTACGACCTCGCAGGACGCAAGGTGGCTGACGGCGTGTTTGCAGCCGATGGAAGCATCAGCACATCGCAGCTTCAGCGTGGCGCTTATGTCGTAAGCTTCAAGGCTAACGGCAAGGTGCAGAGCATGAAGGTCAGCATCAATAAGTAAACGCTTCAGCTGACGCTCTTTTGAGCAGATATTTTCTTGAACTAATATTCTCTTTGAGTTAATAATCAGCTGATATAAAAAACGCGGCTGTCTTAAAGACCTTTTTATCGTGAGGTTCTTAAGACAGCCGCTTTTTTGTTTGTTTAAAAAAAGACAGCCGCTTTTTTGTTAAAAAAAGATTAACAACTTTTTTATGCCTTCCCAAGCAACAACCAAACCGATTTTTTTGTATATTTGCCATTGAGATGATAACTTAAAAAAACTAATCGATATGGCAGCATCTATTTTGAAAAAAGCAGGCAAGTATCTGCAAAATTTAGGAGAGTCGGTTCTCAGCAAGCAACTGGAAAAGCAGGAGGGCGTGGCTGACAAAAACGATGAGTTTGGCTTGCAGCGTTTCGTAACAGCACAGAACACATGGAACAGTTACGATGTCGCTGTAAAGGAGCTGGCAGCGGGACGCAAACGCAGCCACTGGATCTGGTTCGTGCTGCCACAGATGCGAGGGTTGGGACACAGCTACAAATCAAACTATTACGGCATATCGTGTGGCCATGAGGCAGAGGCATATCTCGCACATGAGGTGTTGGGAGAGCGGTTACGCAACGTGTGTGCCGTGCTCTTGGAGCAGGCCGACAAGCACAGGTCGGCGCGTGAGGTGCTCGGAAGCATCGACGCTCAGAAGACGTTCTCGTCGCTCACCCTCTTCGACTCGGTGTCGCCCAACGACATCTTTGCACAATGTCTTGACCGGTGGTTCGATGGCAAGCGCGACAAACGCACGCTCCTGCTCCTACAGACAACGGCTCACCATGAGTAACGAGAATGAAAAAAAAAGCGGCACTGTGCAACGCTTTGCACCGTGCCGCCAAACTATTTGGACCAATCCCTTAATCTACAATCATTATTATAATTTTATTCAATCTTTATCTAGTTACTGAATTTTTATATAATTGCTTATTCCTGATAACATAACTCAGGCGTGTGTTTTATCCGAGGCTATACAAAAGACGCTCGGTCATGGTGGAAAGCTATGGCGCAGGCTGACGTGAAGCAAGCATTTTTACGATAACGTGCAGCCTGACCATGTAGATAGGGTGCGCCAAAACAGTAGACGTAGTGTCATTTCTTTACCGAGCGGAGCACAGCGTTCTGCGTGCCTTTCGTAAGGTCAACGGTAAGAACATAGGTGTCGCCGTCTTTCAGCGTGACGCCGTTCTTCAGGTAGACATTGCCATTGTCGTGGCCTGCGGCATACACTGTCACACCATCGCCAATGGCGAAGATATCGCTCTCAGAAGAGATGTGATATTGGCCTGCTGTACCAAGGAACTCTTTTTGCCATCCTGCTGCTCCATAGAACTTGAAGTTGATGCCCTCGGCGCCGTTGTACATCTGCTTACCTACGGTGAGCGTTATCTGGTAAACTTTATCGCTTACTTGCGACATGCAGATGGCGTGGTCGGTATCTGTCCACCAGCCTTGTGGCACGTCTGTGAAGAGAGGCTTGTTCACGCCTTGCTGGCCTATGATCCAAAGGGCGCCTGTGCCATCGTCGTTGAGCATGCCTGGATTCTTTGCATCGTTCATTGCCCAGATGCGGAAGCCACGGGCTTTCTTGTTTACTTTTATCGTGTATTTGCCCGAAGCGGCAATAAACTTGTATGTGCCGTTTTCGTTCTTTTCAAAGAAGTCGCGGTCGTAGAACCAGTCGTCAGCGATGTAGTCGTCGCTTCCACTGAAGTCGTAGTTGTGGTTCTTGGTGAGGTCCACAACCACCTTTGTGCCAGTGATCTCTATCATCTCAGGCGAGGTTAACGGATCATAAATGGGCGTGTAAGCAAACGTCTTCGTGTTAAACGACACCTTGAACGTTCCTTTGCGAACGTTTGTGAAGTCGATGGCACTGGCACCGTTGGCCACCACCTGATTGTCTGACATTCCAAACTTTATGACGTTGCCGTTGTCGCCAATCTTAGGTGCCACCACAAAGGCACTGAACGTGTTGGTTTCTGACGTCACGGTGCCCTCATACAGGTATGGATCCTCGGCCGATGGGGTTAACTCAAACTGTGCTCCGTTGGTGCCCTCTACGGTGAGGTGGTCATACTTGGGGCGTGACAAATTAACCTCATAGGTCTGTTCTGACGTGGCGAAGCGTATGTTCTGCAATGTGAGCTTCAATGTGGCCTTGCCGTCGGGAATGTCCTTGAACATAGGAGCATGGACCTTAAGGTTGTAATTGCCATCTGTCTTGGTGCGCACCTTTGTGCTGCTTACCATCTCGTCGCCATAATATAGCTCGGCCTTCACGGTGGAAAGAGGCACGCCGTCCTTGTCGTCACACTTCGTGCTCAGGGCTATACTGTCGCCGTAGAGAGCTGGGGCTATTGTGGCAACGCTCACCTCGGGTGCTCCATCGCCGCTGTCGTCGTCGCTGCATGCAGTGAAAAGAGGCAGCGTTATTAGTGCCGCCATCATATACTTAAATGTGATATTCATAATTCTTTTTAGTTTTTAGATTTTTACATCATTTCTAATCTCTCATGTGGTCAGAGCTATTTCCATCTTGCCGACACCACACATTTTGCCGGCACCGTAACAGGGAAATGTTTGTTGCCATCGCTCACGGTGAGTTTCATGTCTTTGTCGCCGTCGTTGATGAGCACCACACCGTATGAGCCGTCGGGGTTGACAAACTGGCTCGTCGTCAGGGTGCTGGAAACAGGCGCGCTTTTGACGCCTATGCGCACAGCACCTGGTTCGGCTGCCGCTGCCATGTGGCTGATTATGAAGTAATGTGAGTTGTAGGACAGGTCCTTGTAGTTGTCTTGGTTGATGTCTACAGCACCATAGCATGTCTGGCATCCGCCGTCAAGGTTCGGTCCCTTTTTCTTGTCAAGCATCAGGTTCCATACCATCACGGCCTTGCAGTTTTTGTTGACCGTGCCCAACGCCACATTTTTCATGTCGGCCATAAGGCGTGTCTTGAGGTTGCGTCCATCGTTCCACTCGCCTATGGACGACTCGCTGAAGATGAGGCTCTTGTCAGGAGCACCATTAAACACGTTCGTGAGTTCTGTGTTGCTGCCTCCATAGTCGTGAAAGGCTGCTCCAACCACCAGTTCTGATCCTTCGAAGGTCTTGCCAAGAGCATTGTATATCTTCAAGGGATAGCTCTTCTGGTCGCTGATGTTAGAGTAGTCGTAGTTGTGGTCGTAGACATAGATCTGCGTTGTCAGACCGTTGGCCTTGAACGCTTTAGCCATGCTTCTCACCAACTCTGCTTCCTCTTGCCATGGCATGTATGTTGACGCACAGTTTTGCTTGTTGAGAGGCTCGTTCTGTGGACTCACAGCATAGATGTTTATGCCATTCTGTTCCATTGCCTTGACAAATTTTACGAAATACTGGGCATAAGTGTCATACATGTTAGGGTTGACATGTCCGTCAGTCCACTCGTTGTGCGGTTTGAGCGACTTGATGTCTTTTACCTTCATCCACCGCGGACAGGTCCATGGAGCTGCTATTATCTTGAGGTTGGGATTGATCGAGAGGATCTCCTTCAGCACGGGCATTACATAGTTGGTCTCATCGCTCTGCAGCGCAAAATTGTCAAGCCCTTCCTTGTCGCACAGCGTGTACTCACGGCTACTGAAGTCGTTGCACCCTATGGATATGCGTGCATAGCTCACGCCGTAGCCCTCGGTAGGCGAATAGGTGCGCTTGAGCAGAGCCTCACGGTCGGCTGCCGACATCTTGAGCAGGTTGTAGCAGGTTGAATAGGTTATCGCGAAGCCGAAGCCATCGATGGTCTGATAGCGTTTCGTCGGGTCCACCTGTAGCGTCGTCGGAGCCATGTTGTCGCCTGTGCTCACATTGGCTGTGGTCTGTGTCAGCGCATACACACCATCGGCGGTGGTGGTGAACACCTGTGCCTCTGTGTCGGTGGGCTTGGGGTTGGGCGTCAACGGGATGTCGGGTGTTCCGCCTGTGTCTCCGTTTGAGTTGCTGCATGCCATGAGAGCGAACATCACCATGCCCATGGTTGAAGCGATATATTTTTTTTTCATACAATGAGCTGTTTTTAATGTTTGTGTTTTTAGGCTGGCGCCCAATTCTGTTATAGGCGCCAGCCCTCTTTCACGTCACAATCATGTTTTAGTAACCAGGGTTCTGTTTCAGATTCTCGTTCTTGTCGATGGCTGTCTGAGGTATAGGCATGAGATAGAGCTCCTGCGAATACTTGCGAAGCAAAGGCAGACGTCCGCTGTCGCGACTGTTGAGGTTGTTAAGATACTGTTCAACCTTGCCGTTGCGGCAGAGGTCGAACCAGCGCTCACCCTCGAAGGCCAGTTCCAGACGGCGCTCGTGAAGCACGGCATCTATCATGGCATCTTTCGACGATTTCTTGTCGGCAGTCAGCGGTTTCAGCTTCACGCGCTCACGTATGATATCTACAATGTCGGCAGCTTTGTCAAGCTCACCCTTGTAGGCATAGGCCTCTGCCTCAAGCAGCATGATGTCGGCAAGACGCAACACATACTCGTTGCTCATTCCTGAGCGCACCTTGTACATGAACGGATAGTGGCTTGCAGGATAATAGTTGCTCCATCCTGTTGTGGCGTAGTAGACTATCGACTGGTTCATGCGTATATTGTCGTGTTCGTTCTCAAAGTCTTTGATGATGTCGCGCGAGGGGGTGATCCACTTGGCCCAAGACCACGACTGTTCCGGGTTGTCGAGCTGTTTGCCGTACATCCATGTTTCCCAGTTGCCGCTGCCAGGCAGAAACTGTACCTCCAGGATGCCCTCTGTGGTGTTGCGCTTGGCGCAGTCGCGCTTTGCGTCGTCATATCCGAACAGTGTGGCATAGTCTGGCTCCAATGCCACGCCTTCGGTTTTGCGTACCTTTTCAGCATACTCTATCACCTTGTCGTAATTTTGTATGGGCTTCTCCGCATAAACCTTTGCAAGCAGAGCCTGGGCTACAGTCTTTGAGAACACCGTGCGGTCGGCATTGCTTATGGCTGGAGCATACTGCTCAGCATCTTCAAGGTCTTTAATGATCTGCTTGTAGCAGTCTTCAACGGGTGTGCGTGCCGGATAGTAGAGAGGATAGATCTCGTTAATGTTTTCATAAGTGATGGTCTTGGCTATGGTCGTGATCATAGGAAATCCGCCCCACAGTCGGGCCATGCGGAACATCATAAGAGCGCGGAACACCTCGCCTTGTGCCTTAAAACTGTGATACTCAGCCTCTGTGATGTCGCCCTTTTTGAACAGCTGTTCTGAACCGATGATAAGCTGGTTAGATTGGGCGATGTCCTCCAAGTAGCGACTCCAGTCGCGCTGCAAGATAGTGTAGCTTGCGTCTAATGTGTTCGACTCTATTGGCGTTACCTCATTGCCTGTTGTTCCGCCATAGGCGTTGTCGGTGTGTGAGTCGCCTATGAGGCGGTTGTCCACATACAGATGCTCCTGACGGCTCTGCATCAGTTTATACAGCTTGTTCAGCTGTCCTGTTGCGGCATCCTTGTCCTTGAGCACAAGACTCGCGGTGTCGGTGAGTGCACCTTCAGTTATCTCGCTCGGGTCAGATATGGGCTCATAGTCGAGGCCACAGCTTGTTAGCGTGACGAGCGTTGTTGCAAGCACCGCTGATAAGATATGTTTGTATGTCTTCATAATTTATGAATCATTTTTTTTTGAAAGAAAATTAGAACTCAGCCTTCAGTCCGATGGTGAATGAGCGGTTGAGAGGATATGTGCCCCAGTCTATGCCTTGCACGGCACCGTTGCCATACTGGTTGATTTCCGGATCCATGCCGTTATAGCCAGTGATGGTGAACAGGTTAGTGGCTGTAAAGAAGGGCATCAGGCGGGTGAAGCCGATCTTCTTGAGCATGTGGCGCGGCACGTCATAGGAGAGCGTTACGCTCTTCACTCTAAGATAGCTGCCGTCCTCCACATAATATGACGAGTTGTGCTGTTTGAATCCTGCCTTAGGCACATCTGTGATTTGTCCTGGAATACGCCAGCGGCGCAGCACGTTTGTGGTTTGGTTCTTGCCATCATACATTCCCTCTGTGTCCATGCGTGAGGCGTTGTATATGTCGTTGCCATAGCTTCCCTGCAGCAAGATGTTCAGGTTGATGCCTTTGTAAGAGAAGTTGTTTGTGAAACCGAACGTGAAGTCGGGGTTGGGGTCACCAATGTATGTGCGGTCGCTGGCATTGACGGTTCCGTCTTTGTTGATGTCGCGGTACATCAGTTCGCCTGTCTCTGGGTCCACGCCATCGCTGATGTAGCCATAGAAGCACCCGACAGGCCGTCCCGGTTCGTTGCGCACCACCTGCTCGTTGGCGTTCTCATTGGTGGAAACGGCGTTGTAGACCTGCGTCAGTCGTAAGCTCTTCAGCTCGTTCTTGTTGAACGAAATGTTGAAGTTTGAGTCCCACTGGAACTTGCCTGTGAGGTTGTGGGTGTCGAGTGTGAACTCGAAGCCCTTGTTTACCATTGTGCCGCCGTTGAACGAGATGCTGTTGGCCAGGGCGCTACCCTTTGGCAGAGAGATGGTCATGAGCATGTCGCTGGTTTTCTTGTAATAGTAGTCAGCTGTGAAGTTGATGCGGTTATTGAGCACCGTAAGGTCGATACCGATGTTGGTTGAAGCCGTGCGTTCCCAGGTGAGGTCAGGGTTGGCCAGCGACGTCATGTTAGGCGTTGGCACAGCGTTGGTGTACTTGCTGTCCCACCAGTTGTATTTTGTGAACCCGTAGCCTGCCAGATAGGCGTAGTCGCCCAGTCCGCTTTGGTTACCTGTCTGTCCCCAACCGCCGCGCAGCTTCAGATCATTAATCCACGAGATGTCTTTCATGAACTTTTCCTCCGACACGCGCCATGCACCTGAGAATGAAGGGAAGTAGCCCCATCGGTGGCTTGGTGCCAGTTTTGAGCTACCGTCGGCACGCAGGTTGGCTGTGAGCAGGTATGTGTCGTTGTAGTTGTACTGAAGACGTGCAAAATAAGACATGATAGCCCATTCAGAGCGTCTTGAGTAGCTACCTTGATTAATCTTGTTGGCAGCGTTGAGGGTAGGGAAGTCGCCTGTGGCGAAGTGTGAGCCTGAAATCTCGTTCTTGCTCCACTTGCTGCCCGTCCATGATGTGCCGGCCATGCCGTCGAAGCCATGGCGTCCGAACTTCTGGTTCCAATTGAGCACATTGTCGAAGATGAGCAGTGAATTGAAGTCGCGTGCATCGGAAGCTGTTCCGAACTGGTTGCGGCCTTCAAGAGTCTTGTCTGGATCGAGGAACGCTGTTATGACACCTTGTCCGCGGTCGAGAGTAAGTGAAGACGTGTACTTGAGCGTTGGCAGAATTTTGAAAATGGCTTTGCCCGTTGCTATGATGCGGTTGTGAGCACTCTTGTTGTTCTTGGTGCGCTCAATGTTCTCTAAGGGCGATGTTATGTTTACGCCGTAGAAGTTGGTGTTATAACGCGACGGGTTCTCAGCATCCCACACCGGGGCATAGGTCGGCGTGTTTATAATAGATGTTATTACGCCACCGCGGTTGGAGCCTGTGCCTGAGATGATGCCCGTGCCGTTCCACTGGTAGTCGGAGTAGGCCACGCTGGCATTTAGCCGCAGCCACGGCTTGATGTCGTTCTCAACTGCTGCGCGGAAATTGTAACGACGGAAACTTGACGCCTTTATAACGCCTGTCTCACCTGTGTAGCCTCCTGATATGAAATAGCGCAACTTGTCGTTGCCGTTGGTGATAGACAGCTGGTAGTCTTGCACGGCACCTGTGCGGTAAACCTCATCTTTCCAGTCGGTAACATCGGTGAGGTTGTCGGGAAGTTTTACAAGACCTATCTCATCCATCAGGTCTTTGTACTCCTTGGCATTGAGCGGCGTCTGGTTGTCACGCACCACATTGAAAGAGTAGTGGGCATTGAGCGCCACCTTGGCTACGCCGTTCTTGCCTTGCTTTGTGGTTATGAGAATGACGCCGTTTGCGGCACGCGATCCATAGATAGCTGCCGAGGAGGCATCCTTCAAAATCTGAAGGCTCTCAATGTCATCGGCAGAGAGAAACTGAATGTCGGTCATGGGCACGCCGTCAACCACATAGAGTGGCGAGTTGCTGGCGTTGAGAGACGTGGTGCCACGCACTCGTATCGTTGTTCCGGCACCAGGAGCGCCGTTGGGCTGTGACACGGTTATGCCTGCCGCCTTGCCTTGTATGGCCTGTTCTGCCGTGACGATAGGCCGTGAGTTTATATCTTCTGTAGACACCGTGGAGACGGCTGTGGTGACATCTTTCTTGCGAACCGTGCCGTAGCCTATGGCCACAACCTCTGCCAGCGTGTTGGTGTTCTCGTTGAGCGTCACCTTCATCTGTGGTGTTGCCTTTACGTCTTTGGTCTTGAAACCAACATACGATATGCGTAGTGTAGCTCCCTCTTTGACGTTCAGACTGAACCGCCCGTCAAGGTCAGTGACGGTGCCAGCGCCTTTCTGTCCTGCAATCTGGATGGCGGCTCCAATCACTGGCTCGCCATTGTCGTCAAGCACCTGCCCGCTCATCTTTGTGCCTTGTGCACAGATGGTGACAGAGGCCGACAGGGCAAGCATGCCTGTGAGCAGCAGTCGTCCTAATGTGTTTTCTTGTTTGTGTCTTGTTGTCATATTGTCAGAGTAATAATTTAATTTCTTTTTCAGTTGCTTTTTGAAGCCTCGTCATAGTAGGCTTTGATGACAAGAGCCTCCTGCGGCTTGTTGGTTGAGATGAAGCCTATGCCGAGGTTGGTCATCTCAGCCATGTCTTTTAATGCGTCTACCGTCCACACATTGGTTGACATGCCAAGTTCCTGTGCCTGCTTAACCCATTCTGGATGATCGCGAAACTCGGCGATGTTGTAGTCGAGGCCTGTGATGCCGTCCTTATGCAATTCTGCAGGAGCCATGCCGCCCTTCAGATATGCCACTCTTGTGCCTGTGGCAGCCTTGGCGAAGGCCTTGCATCCTGCCAAACTGAACGAGATAAACTCGACCTTGTCTTGCACGCCAGCAGCCTTAACGGCTTCCACAATGGCCTTTGCCACCTCTTCGTTGCGAGCGTCGGTGCTGTGTTCCTTCATCTCAAGCACCATTTTTGTAGGCGATGTCGAGGCTTTCAGAATGTCGAGAAGATCTTGAAGCTGTGGCAGCGTCTCACCGTTCTTTAGCTTCATGTCTTTTATCTGGTCATAGGTGCTCGTCTCAATGTTTATTCCGCCAATGGTCGGATCATGGTTGATGACGAGATGACCGTCGGTTGTTGACCATACATCAGTTTCTGAGCCATACACGTTCATGGCCAGAGCCTTCTGGAACGCAGCTCTTGAGTTTTGTGAGGCATCGGTGTCGTTCCATGCTCCTCTGTGTGCGATGACCTTTGCGCCAGCCGGTATCTGGTCCATCACCACAACCTTCGTAAGGCCTATAAGCTGTGTCTGCTCGCCACGCACCACTGTTAGGCGGTAACTACCGCTCTCTATGCCTTCTGGCATCTGCACGGCAATGCCCATGGAGGTGAGCACGCAGGGCATGTCGAACGTTTTGGATGCGTTATACTTAAGTTGCATGCGCAGCTTGTCGCCATCCTTGAAGCCTGTGCCGAAGAGCTGGTATGTGCTGCCTGGCTTCACAGCAAGTCCGTCGCAATACTGCACGTTCTCAACGAGTGTGGTACCGGCGTTGTCCTCATAGCGTTTCACATCCTCCCACAGTTGTTCAACGTCATTGTCTGTGAGCACGGCATCATAGACACGTGCCAACACGACGTCGCCACACCATCCAAGCTGTGCAGAAGGACCAGAGTCGCAGCCCACGCCGAACCACTGTGAGTTTGTTTTTGGCAACACCAATTCGCCATCGGCATTGACGGTGTTCTTAAGCACACCGTCAACATAAATCTTGGCCACCTTCTCGTCTTTGTCCCACACTCCTACAACGTGATAGTATTTCTTTGGCACAGGCACGATGCCACTGTTGGCCCAGCGCCATGTGCTTTTGCCCGTTGTCGACACGTTGGGCAGGAACGTCAGCTCATTGCCACGCGAGCCACTGGTCTTGCATACCATCAGTCCGGTTCCTCCTGCCTCATGTGAGCTGAAAAACTTGGCCTCGCCGTTCTTGATGGGTTCTTCATAGTTGGCCATCACTACGGCCTCAAGTGTGTGACCGTCTTTGAGCAGGTCAATGAAGTCTTTATTGCTGCCATAGTCTATGCGGTAATAGTTGGATGTTGCTCCTGCCCATGTGTTGCTGAAGCGTGCCACATAGCGATGGAAGGTAGGGCTGTAATATGTGGGCACGCCTCCCGAGTTGCTTTTCACGGTGTTGCCCATGTCAGAAACGTCGGTGGCTGATCCGTCCTCGTTGAACACGAGGTCAAGCATGTCGGCCACAGGCGCTCCCTGCTCCACATCCATGCGTGTGCCTTGAGCCGTTGTGGAGAACAGCAGTCCGCCGTCTTTGTCGTATAGCGCAAGCTGTGTCTTGTTGTTCTCCATGGCAATGCTGTCTATGTTGGCGGCTTTGTTTTGGTAAACCACAGTACCGTTCTGACGCACCACGATGTTGTCGTAATATCTTGTTTGTGCCGCCACAGGCATGCTCAGCAGAGCTAAGGTAGAGGCAACAAATATTTTCATGTTGAGAGATTTTTTCATAATAGTTTAAATGATTTAAAAATTTGGTAATGTCATTTCGTTATTTTATATGTTCGGCTACCTTTTGATGTTTTCACCTTCACAATGTATACTCCATGACGGCTGTTCTCTGGAATGTTAACCTCATGAAGCGCTTTGTTGGATGGTGCGAGCATCTTGCCGTCTGAGGCATAGAACCCTGTTATTTCGCCGCCCGTAACCTTCACCTTGCCGTCGCTGATGGTCACGAAGGCTTCGTCATCCTCCACATTACCTATGCCAGTGATGATGGTGGCAGGTGAAAACTTGAGAAAGTCGAATTCGTTGAGCAACACCTTTGTCGTGGTTCCCATCTGTTGTTTCACGGTGATGTCTGCCGTTCCGAATTCAACATAGCGTATGCTGTTGAGTTGTTTTACAGGTGTCGGAGAGGACAGGCTGTACACATAGAGATCGGTAGCGTTGGCCGTACTTGCAACTATTGCCATAAAAGCTGTCGAAAGTAGATTTCTGATTTTCATAAGCTTATTTTTTTTTAGGTTTATGTTATGTTTCTATCTTTTCGATATTACTGTTTTTTTGTTGAGGTGTTTTTGTGGGCTTCGTCAACCCATTGCGGATTGTCGCGCACCTCCTTAATGTTGTAGTTTAGGCCGTTTTTGCCCAACTTCATGACGTCAGCAGGTGCCATGCCTCCTTTTAGATAATATACTATGGCGTTGGGGAACATTTTTTGTAGCTCACGGCAGACATAGAGGTCGAACGATGTAATTTCTACCCTGGTTTTATCGCTTGCAAAGTTATCGATATGTTGAATGAAGCATGGGTAAAAATGTTTTTAATGCGGGTAAAAATGTGCAGAAGGCGCATTACAATTGCGTTTCACAGGTTTTTGCTCATTTTACGTTTTAAAAAGATGTATCTGCGTTTTGCGGTGTCGGCATAATGTTGTAAGTTTGCATAGGCATCCGTTAAATGCTTGAATAAGGCGTTTGGATAACATAAAAAATGAGCAAAAAAATGAAAAATCAGTTACAACTCCTTGTCGCAATAATTCTTTTTACCGTGAGTCTTGAAGCCTTCGCCTCAAGGCCGCATTTTGCACACATCACCATCAACAACGGCTTGCCCCACCAGCAAGTAAGCTCGTTGGCTCAAGACCACAAGGGCTACATCTGGATAGGTACGCGCAACGGTTTGTCACGCTATGACGGTTATGCGCTCACCAACTATTATCACAATCCTTCAGACAAGCACTCGCTGTTTTGCAATTTTATAACATGTCTGTTCACCGACTCTCGTGGCCGTCTATGGATAGGCACCGACAAAGGCATTGGCTTGTATCGCCAGGCTACCGACGATTTCGAATCTATTCCAACCGACATAGGCACCGTGCAGCATATAGGCGAGATGAAAGACGGACGCATTGTGGCGGGTGGAGGAAAACTGTTCGTGTTTAACGAGCGCCGTCACCGTTTCGTCCAGTTGTCCCTGATCGATGACGACTATGTGGTGTCGCTCGCTACCGACCGACACAACCGCCTTTTTGTGGCCACAAACCACAACATTTACTGTTATTCGCCAACGTTCACGCGCATAAGCAAAGTGCAGAACCTTGACACGCAAACCTTCCTTACAGGCAACGACGGCGGCATCGTGCCCATGATGTTCGACAGTAAGGGCCGATTGTGGGTGGGTAGAAACGGCAAGGGGGTGATGTGTCACGACATGAGAACGGGACGCAACACCCTTGTCAGCGGTCTGGAAGGCAATCAAAACATCGTGCGCTCTATTACAGAGGATAGACAACACAACATCTGGCTCGGAACGGAGAAAGGCATCGTTATTGTGCATCCAGACATGTCGCACGACAACGTGTATCAAGATTTCCGCGACCGCAATCTTATCAACGACAACGCCATCTACAGCATTCTTTGTGACAAGGCCGACAACATGTGGATAGGCACGTTCTTCGGTGGCGTCAACTTGTTCCAACGAAGCTCCACACAGTTTTTGTGGTATGAGCCTGGCTATGAGACCGCCAACATAAAGGGTAAGGCTGTGCGCATGATGTGTGAGCCGCAGCCGGGGCTGCTGTGGGTTGCAACAGAGGACGGAGGGCTGAACGTGCTTGACACCCATGCCGAAGCGTTCTCCATGCCTCTGCCTATCGCCACGACAGGCCGCAACGTTCACAGCCTGTGTTATGATCCTTCTACGGGTGACATGTGGATAGGCACGTTCCTTAACGGACTGCTCTGCTACAACACCCGTAGCCATGCCCTTCGCCGCTATAAAATGTCTAATGGTCTAAACTCTGATGCCGTGTTTTATCTCGCCCGGCAACGCAACGGCACGTTGTGGGTGGCCACAACACACGGCCTTTACAGTTATGACAAAAGGACAGACCGTTTTAACGCTCTGCAGGGACCATGGGTCGGCGACTCGTTCATGTATAGCTTGTGTGTGGACGGGCAAGACAATGTGTGGGTGGGTTCTACCCGTGCCGGACTGTTTTGTGTGGATGCCCGCACGCACAAGTTAAGGCATTGGTCGACGGATGGCAAAAACGGGCTTGCCGACAATTACATAACCTCTCTTTATGCTACACCGCGACAGGTGCTTATAGGCACAAGCAACAATGGGCTGCAGGTGCTTGACCGCCGCACAGGCCGCATAGAATGGCTGTCAGACGACAACATGCTGCGCACATGCACAGTGTGCGGGTTTGTTGCCGACCGTTGCGGCAACGTGTGGGTGACCACAAGCCAGGGCTTGTTTCGCTACACCATTGCCACAAAAGGCATAACGCGGTTCACCGAAGACAATGGTCTGCCGACAAACCAGTTCAACTTCTCGTCGGCCTTCCTCGCATCAAGCGGCATGGTGTATGTGGGCACGGTGAACGGTCTTGTGGCTTTCAACCCAAAGGACGTTAAGACGAAAGACGGACCCTATGACGTGCATTTCTCACAACTAACCGTCAACAACCTTGTTATGACGGCCGCAACACCAGGTTCTCCACTCACCGCACCGCTCGACGACACACCAACGCTCACTCTCAGTTATGGCGAGTCGCGCTCATTCTCCATTGGCTATGGCGTGGTGATGCCAGGCAACGCCGAGGGCATAGAATATGAGGTCATGCTTGAGGGCGCAGACCGTCAATGGCGTAACGTGGGCAGTGAGCGTGTGTTCTTCGGGTTCAATCTCGCGCCAGGCACCTACACCCTTAAGGTCAGGGCTTCCAGCAATGGCAATTGGGATGTGGCACCAGTAAAGTCGTTGCGCATCATCGTTCGTCCACATGTCTTGTTGTCGGCGTGGGCGTTGATGTTTTACCTTGTTGTTTTAGGCTTTTGCGCATGGCTCGCTTATCGTCACATGCTCAGCCGCATGCGTGAACGTGAAAGCTTGAGAAAGGCGCAGCGCGAGAAGGAGCGCATAGAAGAGATTGACAATGCCAAAATGGAGTTCTTTACCACCGTGTCGCATGAGCTGAAGACACCGCTCTCGCTCATCGCTGCTCCTCTGCGCACCATAAAAACAGATAAAATGGATGCCGAGACGGCTGCCAATGTGGAGCTGGCCGTTAAGAACACAGTGAAGCTAGAGAAGATGATAGGGGACCTTGTGACCTTTAACAAGGTAGAGTCGGGCAACTTCCCTTTCTACCTACAGTATGGCAACCCCATCGAGTTTGTGTCACGCATAATGGCTATGATGCGTCACCTTGCCGATGAAAAGGAAATAATCTTCACCACCGACTGTCAGAACAACGGCGAGGAGGTGTGGTTCTCGCCCACATATGTTGAGCACATCACCACCAATCTGGTGCTTAATGCCATCAAATATACATCGGCAGGCGGACATGTCATTGTGAAGAGCGACATCACAACGGGTGATGATCTACTCAACTATCTGCGCATAGAGGTGGCTGACAACGGCATAGGCATAGAGCAGGGAGAGATTGACAACATCTTCAATCGCTTCTACCAAACGCGGCGCGGCTACAACGCAGCCGGAAGCGGGTGGGGCATAGGTCTTGCTCTGGTCAAGAAGATGGCGGAGATACATCATGGCTCGGTGCATGTGGCGAGCTCGGTCGGCAAGGGAAGCACGTTCACAGCTATGCTTTGTGTCAGCGGATCGGCTTTCCCCGAAGGTAGCAAGATAACGCAATCAACAGAACTGGTGCCGTTGAACCATTACATGATGCAGTCGGTGCCCGATATTATGTCACAATATCTCGATAGCGACGCAGCCAGCCATTCCGACATCTCGCTTCTTATCGTCGAGGACAATGCCGACATGCTCCATTTTCTTGCAGGCTATTTCCGCCAGACATTCAATGTCTACACTGCTGCTAACGGACAGGAGGCTCTGAGCGTGCTCGCCAAGTATAGCGTGCAGCTTGTCGTGTCTGACGTTATGATGCCCGTGATGGACGGCTATGAACTGTGTCACCGCATAAAGACCGACATGAACACATCTCACATTCCTGTGGTGCTTCTTACAGCCCGAAGCGACTCGTCAGACATGTTGCATGGCTACAAGTGTGGTGCTGAGGCTTATGTCATGAAACCGTTTGACCCACAGATGCTTAACATGCAGGTCTCTAACATCATACGCAGCCATCGCCAGCAGCAGGAACGCTTTGCCGATGGCTCTGCTACAGAACAGGAGACCGACGGGCTGACCGATCTTGACCGCGATTTCCTTGCCCGTGTGTCGGCTCTTGTCAACGACAACATTGGTAACAGCGGCTTTGGTGTGCAGGATGTAACGACTGCTTTAGGCGTGAGCCGCAGTTTGTTGCATGTCAAGATGAAGAGTCTGCTTAACATGTCGATGGGCGACTATATAAAGAAGCGTCGGCTCGAACGGGCGTGCCAACTCTTGCGTAGCGGCAAGAACGTGTCGGAAACCGCCTATATGACAGGCTTCTCTGACCCCAACTATTTTTCAAAGGCATTCAAAAAACATTTCGGTATGAGCCCAACAGAGTATATCAACGGCAAAGGCGATGCTGAAAGCGGCAACAGCTGATGTTTTTGTTCTGTTTGTCGTTAAAGTTGTTTAGTTCGTATAAAAAGGCTGCATGTTGATTTATTTTTCTCGTTTATCTTTTTGAGTTATGCACAAAAAAGAATAATTTTGTAACGAATAGAAAGCCTCGATGCTTCAAAAGAATATTATGTAAAAGAAGGTCTTGGGCCATAGACACTAGCGTGTGGTGATTGATAGTCATGAAATGAATCAAAAGAAAGGAAACGTTATGAAAAAGTCAATAGCATTTGTCATGTGTGCCGTGCTTACGGTCACAGGCTGTGGAACCTATGCAGGATCAGGCGCTTACACGGGCGCTTCTTTAGGGTCCATTCTCGGCTCCGCAATAGGAGGCATAAGCAGTGGACCACGCGGAAGCGATGTGGGCACCATAGTGGGCATGGCTGCCGGAGCGGTGATAGGCGGTGCCATCGGCAATCAAGCCGACCAACAGAACCAAGCCGACTATGACCAATATCAGCGCGACAAGGCTGACCGTGCGGCACGACGCCACAACCAGAAAAACAACGCTTACGACAATCAAGGCGGTTACAGCTCTCAAGGCGGTTACAGCTCTCAAGGTGGCTATAGCTCTCAAGATGCTTACAGCTCTCAAGGCGGTTACAGCTCTCAAGATGCTTACAGCTCTCAAGATGGTTACAGCTCTCAAGATGGTTACAGCTCTCAAGGCGGCTATTGCCCGCAGAGCAACGGTCAGACCAACAATGGTTATAATGGTCAGCCGGGCGATGACCGCATAACGTTTGACGAGGGCAACGGCGAGTATGGGTCTAAGGACAGCGAGACTGATGTTTACAATTTCCATTCGTCCGACTACACCGGCTCTTACACCGCTCAACAGCCCACCACCTCGTTGCCTGCCACCTCGAGCGTGGAGCAGCTCACAGAGGGCATGACTTACATGCCGCATATAGAAATAAGGAACGCGCGTGTGGTTGACGATAACCAAGACAAGGTGATAAGTCGTGGCGAGCTGTGCAAGGTGATCTTCGAAATCTACAACACAGGGCAGCGTCCGCTCTACGACATTCAGCCCTCTGTGGTTGAGGCTACGGGCAACAAGCAGATTTTTATCTCTCCCGGCATGCATGTGGAACGCCTTATGCCAGGTGCCGGCATCCGTTACACCGCCATGCTCAAGGCTGGTCCGCGTCTGGGCGATGGCTCTGTGCGCATCTGCCTGTCGGTGCTTCAAGGCGAGAACGCCATCTCGAAGGTGACCGAGTTTGAGGTGCCTACGTCGAAGAAGAAAATTCAGACTGCAAAATAAGTCGGCTTCGTTATATGCTTGCGCAAGCGCGTTTATCTTTTTTCATTGTGCTTGCGCAAGTTTGTCTGTTATTGTGTGGTCTTCTTGCATAGGCAAGCGACATTGAAAGCAAGCAATCTGAAGTTAACCAATAAAAATTTAACATTAAAGATAAAATCTATGAAAAAGCTATTTGTAGCAATGGCTGCCATGCTCGCATCAATGAGCATGAGCGCACAACAGAACATCTCGTTCCGTCAGGGCAAACTGGTGTCGCCTCAGGTTAACAGCGACAAAACCGTGACCTTCCGCCTGAAGGCACCCAAGGCCAAGAGCGTGAAGGTGCTCGCCGACTGGGAGCAGAACAACGGTCAAGGAACATTGAAGAAAGGCAAGGACGGCGTGTGGGAGTATACCACCCCTCAGCTCGCCTCAGAGATGTTCACATATCGTTTCGACGTTGACGGTGTGGTGAGCATTGACCCCGTAAACCCGTTCACACGCCGCGACGTGGGCGATGTGTTCAGCATCTTCTATGTGGGTGGTGGCGTTGCCGACGAGTATCAGGTCAAGGATGTGGCTCACGGTCAGGTTCGCACCGTGTGGTATCACTCAAACACAATTAATGCCGATCGCCGCATGAACGTATATCTGCCTGCCGGATATGGCAAGACAGACAAGAAATATCCTGTGTTCTATCTGCTCCACGGCAGCGGTGGCGACGAGAATGCTTGGCTGGAGCTGGGCAACATCTCACGCATCATGGACAACCTCATTGCTGAAGGCAAGTGTGAGCCTATGATTGTGGTTATGCCTAACGGCAACTTCGGCAAGCAGGCTGCTGCCGGCGAGACAGCCGAGAACCTCAATTACAAGCCTGTGATGACCAACTTCTTGCCTCATTACAAGGACGGCATGTATGAGTTGGCCTTCCCCGAGATTGTAAACTATGTGGACGCAACCTTCAACACCGTTCCCGACAAGGCTCACCGCGCCATTGCCGGTTTGTCGATGGGTGGCATGCACACGCTCATGATCTCAGCCAATTATCCCGAGATGTTCAGCTACATTGGCCTCTACTCGGCAGGTGTCGACTTCACACAAATCAAGATGGAGGAAATAAAGGCTTATGCTAACCTTGACGCCAAGCTTGCCAAGCTTGCCCAGAGCAATCCGAAGCTCTACTGGATCGCTTGTGGCGACGCTGACCGCCTGATGCCTTTCAACAAGCAGCTCATGGAGCGCATGGACAAGGACGGCCTGAAGTATGTCTTCCACGAAAGCTCACGCGGCCATTTGTGGAGCAACTGGCGTCAGTATTCGTTGCTCTTCATCCCGCAGCTGTTCAAATAAGCTGTTTTTTTGTTGATTTCAATAAGTGGAACACGGCAGAACAATAATAACAAATAAATCAAAAATAAAAACAATGAGAAAACTGATGTTTTTAATGGCTTGCATGCTGTGTGCAATGGTGGGCCATGCACAGCAAGGACCACAAGCCACCACGCGCTACGGCGTGTTGGAGGGCGTGTGCGAATCGGGTGTAAACGTGTTTAAGGGCGTGCCCTTTGCGGCACCTCCCGTAGGCGAGAACCGTTGGCGTGCGCCGCAGCCGCTACAGGCGTGGCAAGGTGTGCGCAGCGCAAAGAAGTTTGGCGATGACCCAATGCAGGGCAATCCCTTTGGCGACATGGGCTTTGATGCCGAAAAGAAGAGCGAGGACTGTCTCTACTTGAACGTGTGGACACCTTCGAAGACCATGACCGACCGTCTGCCCGTGGTTATCTACTTTAATGGCGGCGGACTGATTGCCGGGTCGGGTAGCGAGCCGCGCTATTCGGGTCGACAGATGGCACGCCACGGCATCGTGGCTGTGACAGCCAACTATCGTGAGGGCATCTTCGGCTTCTTCTCGCATCCGCAGCTGTCGAAGGAAACATCTTATAAAGGTTCGGGCAACTATGGCTTCATGGACCAGGCGGCTGCCATAAAGTGGGTCTATGAAAACATCGGGGCCTTTGGCGGTGACCCGAAGCAGATAACCATCGTTGGCGAGTCGGCAGGTTCCATGTCGGTGAGTGCGCTGCTCGTGTCGCCTCTCACACGAGGCATGATTGCGCGTGCCATGGCTTCATCGGGTGCTGTGTGTGGCCGACGCTTGCTCTCGCTTAAGGATGCTGAGAAACAAGGTGTGGAACAGCTGAAAAAGATTGGATTGAAAAACATTGCCGAGGCCCGCAAGATGAGTGCCGACGAGCTGCTGGCAAAGACCCAGACGGGCGGATTGGCAACTTATTGTCTTGATGGCCACTTCTTTACCGAGGATCCTACCGATGCTTATGTTAACGGTCATCAGCAGAAGGTGCCTCTGCTTGTTGGTCGCAACAGCATGGAGATGACACCGCAGGCCTATCTCGGTGCTAAGGAACCCACGCTGGCAAACCTTCGTCCTGTGCTTGAGGCTGCCTTTGGCGACAAGACAGATGAGGCTATGAAGATGTATGGCCTTAACACCGACCGCGATGTGCTGGGAAAGCCAGGTGTCGACTTCGCTTCTGACCAGTTTATCGCCTACGGCACATGGCTCTTTGGCTATCTCCACGCCAAGACCTCAGGACAGCCCGTCTATCGTTATTGCTTCACTCGTCCGCGTCCTGAGATGCGCGACAAGGGCTTGGTGGCAGGTCTGGCTGGCGGCGTGCAGAAGAAAGATGAAAGTGCTGACAAGAAGAACGAGGTGATGACCATTCCTGAAAACGATGTGTTCAAGGGAGCTGTCCATTCGGCAGACATCGAATATGCCATGGCCACGCTGCCCACCAACCGCGTGTATGACTGGCAGCCTGAAGACTATCGCGTGTCTGACCAGTTCATCAACTATTACGCCAACTTCATAAAGACAGGCAACCCCAACGGTCTCGGCTTGGCCAACTGGACCTCTATCACAGGTAAGGAAAAGCCCACACAGCTCATCCTTGATGTCAACTCTTATGAAACCTATGATCCTGCCTTTGAGCAGCGTAACCTGTGGCTCATGCAGTTTAATAACTGATTAGCGTAACATAAAAAAAGCGGACTCGGCACCGTGCTCACATCTCTGTTAGGATGGAGCGGTGCAGAGTCCGCTTTTTCTTGGGGTTATCTTATCATCTTATCCTTTCTGCTCTTGCAGGACGGTCTGCTACGGCAGGGCTTTCTGCCTTAGCTGTGATAAGCACGTCTTTTTTGTTCGGGCTGCTGCTGTGATGATTAATTCTCTTCACCTTCTGCACTTCTTTCTTTGCCCATTCTGCCGAGGCGTAACGAGCACCAGAAGAAAGCTCGAAATCTATTTCAGGCAGTTCCATAGGTTCAGGTCTGAATGGTATCTTGTTTTTGTCTACCACTTCAACCGTGACCATAGCCACGCCATGGTTCAGGATGCCTAACTGTTTAGCCGCGCCCCATGAAAGGTCGATAATGCGTCCGCGTCGGTGGGGTCCACGGTCTGTCACCCTAACGACAATCTCCTTGCCGTTGTTGGGGTTGGTCACTTTCAGCAGTGTGCCGAAAGGATAAGTTTTGTGAGCGCAGGTCAGACTGTCGTGATGAAGTCGTTCGCCGCTGCTGGTGCGTGCGCCTGTGGCTCGTTTCGAATAGTAAGAGGCTTTACCCTTCTGTGTCTGTGCGGCCAGTTGGGCGCAAGCCATAATCATGATTAAGCTTAATAATACCGTTTTTTTTAATTTCACGTTATTAACATTTATGTTTTTTCTAAAACCATGCGGAGCATCTGTCGCGATGCCCTTGTCGTCATGGAGTACGTTCTGACACAGACCTTCACGAAGCACAATGTTGTGGCTTCACTGAATCCATAAGCTTGTTACACGATGCCTTGGGCCATCATGGCGTTGGCCACCTTCATGAAGCCCGCCACGTTGGCGCCCTTCACATAGTCGATGTAGCCGTCAGGCTGTGTTCCATACTTAACGCATTGCTCGTGAATGGAGTGCATGATGTAGTGGAGCTTCTCGTCCACCTCTCGCTCGCTCCAGTTCAGACGCATTGAGTTCTGTGTCATTTCCAATCCCGAGGTTGCCACGCCGCCAGCATTGACGGCCTTCCCCGGCGCAAAGAGTTGATGTGCTGCCACAAACTTTTCCACGGCCTCTGCCGTGCAACCCATGTTCGACACCTCGGCAACGCAAAGCGTTCCGTTGGCGATAAGCTTGTCGGCATCAGCGCCGCCAAGCTCGTTCTGTGTGGCACACGTTAGCGCAATGTCCACCTTCTGACCCCATGGCTTCTCGCCAGGGTAGAATGTGGCGTTCGGAAACTCCTCGGCATAAGGTTGGCAGATGTCGTTGCCAGAGGCTCTGAGCTCAAGCATGTAGTCGATCTTCTCGCCGCTTATGCCATCGGGATCATAGATGTAGCCGTCGGGTCCGCTTATTGTCACCACCTTGGCACCCAGCTCTGTGGCTTTCTTCACGGCACCCCATGCCACGTTTCCGAATCCGCTCACCGCCACCGTCTTGCCGTTAAGGTCGAGACCGCGTGTGGCGAGCATCTGTTTTACAAAGTAGAGAGCTCCGTAGCCCGTGGCTTCGGGGCGTATGCGGGAGCCTCCCCATTCGAGTCCTTTACCTGTGAGCACACCCTCCCAGCGATGGGTGAGCTTCTTATACATGCCGAAGAGATATCCAATCTCTCTTGCGCCGACTCCAATGTCGCCGGCAGGCACGTCCTCGTTAGGACCGATGTTTCTGTACAGTTCGGTCATGTATGCTTGGCAGAAGCGCATCACTTCTGCGTCTGACCGTCCTCTTATAGAGAAGTCGGCACCTCCCTTGCCGCCACCCATGGGCAGCGTGGTCAGCGCGTTCTTGAATGTCTGTTCGAAGCCGAGAAATTTAAGTATCGACAGGTTCACCGACGGGTGGAAGCGCAAGCCTCCCTTGTAGGGACCGATGGCGCTGTTAAACTGCACTCGGTATCCTATATTGACGTGCACCTCGCCCTTGTCGTCGGTCCACGGCACACGGAATGTTATGATGCGTTCTGGTTCAACCAGTCGTTCGATAAGCTTTGCACGCTCAAACTCAGGATGCTTGTTGTAAACGTCCTCAATTGAGGTGAGCACTTCTCTCACAGCCTGTATGTATTCAGGCTCACCTGGATGTCTGCGTTCCAGGTCTTGAATGATTTTCTCAACATCCATAGTAGTAATATTTTTGTTTAGAATAAGGTCTGGTAGTTGTGACTTTCTGTAATGTTCACGCTGCAAATATAGCTTTTTTGTGTGTTAACACCAAATTTTTTTACAGTTTTTTACTTTTATTAGTTGCACAATGGTTTGCATGACACGCTTTTTCTGCCTTTAACTCAAATCGGTCGTTAGGGCTTGCTTGGATTTAACATCAAAAACATGTCATGCGTTTTCTATGCCTTCTTCTCTCAATTTTTTGCTTATCTCCTCCAGCTCTTTCTCTAAACGCATGGCCAGCGCCGTGCTTTTTTCTGCCGATGTGTCTTTAATGTGCTCAGGCGTTATGGCCTGTAGCCAGCCACATTGTCCGGGTTTCAGCATGGTGAGCAGCGGCATGGCTTTGTGAGCGGCGCGCGATATGCTGTCGCGTTGTAGCTCTTCACCGTTGCTTTTCAGACCTTGCTCAAGCATCTGTCTGTATTCTTTTATCGATTCGCCCACTTGTGTAAGGATTTCCTGCTCTGCCTCCGTGTCGCCTTCTGCAAAGGCAGTGAGAGGTGCGAAGAACGATGCTTTTTGCTCTGCCGCTTTTACCGAAAGGGGCAGACGTGTTATCTGGGCAAGTGTGGCAGCGAGCGTGGCAGCATTGAACGGCTTGAACAGACAGGTTGAGAAGCCTGCTTTTTTCAGGCTTGTCATGATGCTCGGGTCATGGGCCGTCATGGCAACGGTGCTCATGTCGCTGTTCTTTACATGCTTGATCATGTCCTTGCCGCTCATCTCCGGCATCTCTATGTCGGTGAACATTATTTGCGGTTTTGTCTCTTCTGCAAGCTTAATGGCCTCTGATGCCGATGTCGTTGTGCTGATGTTTAGTTTTGCTCCGCCAATTTTCTGTGCCATCTCCTTGAAAAGCTCAAGTTGAAGAGCGTCGTCATCAACAGCAAGAATGTTTATTTCTGTTGTCGCATCGTTGTTTTCTGTTGTCGCTTCTTTTGCTTCTATTGTCGCTTCTTTAGCTTCTGTTGAAAACCTGTTTGTTTCTACAGATGCAACGTTTTCTTCAACGTCTTTCTTCTGTTTCTTTTCTTCTTTCTTTATAGGCAGGCTCACGGTGAAGCAAGAGCCCTTGCCTTCTTCCGATGTCACGGTTATGGTGCCGCCGAGCATCTGTACCACCTCGCGGGTGATAGACAGGCCCAGTCCGACGCCCTCCTTGCCTTGCCCGTTGGGCAGACGTGTGAAGGCATCGAAGATGCGCTGGCAGTCGGCTTGGCTCATGCCGCGTCCCGTGTCGCTAACATATATAATAAGGTGTTGTCGAGGCGAAATTCTTATTTCCACCTTCACGCCGCCCCGGGCCGTATATTTCACGGCGTTGCCGATGAGGTTACTCATGATCTGCTTCACGCGGAACGCATCGCTTCGCCACAGGTCGCCACAGTTGGGGGTCAGTGTGCCGAGCGTTATGTCGAGGCCCTTCTCTGCTGCCATTGGCTTGAACTCTTCCACACAGTTTTTTGCCAACTGTTGTGGCACGAAGCTCACGTCATGTCGTTCCGCTTTTCCGCTTTCGAGCAAGTGATAGTCGAGCAGGGCGGCAACAAGCTGTTGAAGGTGTATGGCAGAGTGGCGCATGCTGTCGATGTAGGCGAGCGCTTTCGGTCGGCTCACCTGTTCGCTGAGCAGTTCGATAAATCCAGCTATCGATGCTGCCGGTGCTTTTATGTCGTGCGTGATGGTAAGGAGCAATCGTTCGCGTTGCGCCATAATGCGTTCCGTCTCCGTTTTCGCTTCAACGATGCGTTGCCGGTCTCTGCGTTCACGTTTTATGTCGCGCAAGATATATGCCACGAGCAAAGCAGCAATAAGTATGGCCACCAGACCTATTATGGCAATGCGCACCACCATCTTGTGTCGCGATTGCATGGCGTGGCCGAGAGCTTTTTGCAGCGCGTTCTTTTCTTCGCGTTGTATGTGTTCGAGCAGCAGACCTGTGCGCTGAGACAGTTGCAGGCTAACCCTTTGCAGCCTGTTCAGCCTTGCAGCCACGTTTTCTTGTTGTCGGCTGTTTTGTTTTTGTTCCTCGTTCTGTATGTCGGTCAAGATGTTGGCTACCGAGTCGGCAATGTTTATTCGTTGTGCCGTGCTGTCGACTCTGGTGTCGTGCAAGATGTTGGTCACGCCCACCGTGTCGGCATGTTGTCGTCTGAACGCATCGCCCAGCCTTCGGAAGAAGCCGCGTTTGCTTTTAATGATCTCATACACCTTTTCCCTTTGACCGTGTTGCCCGTACAGTTTTGAATGAATGACCACCGAGTCGCGTCCGCTCTGCAAGGCCTGCACCTTGTCTCGGTAGAAAGCGTCGCGGTTGTCAAAGGCCATAAGCTGTGCTACGCGCTTTGTGTTTTCGCGTTTCATGTGTATAAGTTCCACCAGCGTGTCTATGCGTTGGCGTTGTCCTTGGTCGGCAATGAACGGTTTGAGCTGCTTGGCCATCTGCTCAGACGTTGCTACCGACCGGTTGAAATGCGGCCACTCGCTGCCTTCGCCAAGCAACACCGACCGTTCGGCATTGTTTGTCTCAAGCAGCGAGCATACGAGGCTGTCTACCACGTCTCTGCGTTTCAACAGCTGTTCTGACGCATTGTTAAGAGCCACAAACAAGCGGCTGTTGTCATAAACCTGCCAAGTGGCGATAGCTATGACAACAGCCAGCAAGATATAGCCTGTAATGATTTTCTTACTTGTTCCGAACTTTGACATTTATCTTTATTCGTTTTTAGCTGATGGGGGAATCAGCTGCGAGGGCTACCGGTTGAGGATCACTCTGCTGCGGGTGCCTCTGTGGCAGGAGCCTCTGCTGCGGGCTGCTCTGTGGCAGGAGCCTCTGTAGCAGGCTGCTCTGTGGCGGGAGCCTCTGTAGCGGGCTGCTCTGTGGCGGGAGCCTCTGTTGCGGGCTGCTCTGTGGCGGGAGTCTCTGTAGCGGGCTGCTCAACGGCAGGAGCAACAGAGTCGGTTACAGTTGTGTCTGCCTGGATGGCTACCATATCGCTGTTGGCGTTGATGTTCTTACTTGCAAATGCGTTGCTTACTGATACCATTACGATTGCTGCGATTGCTGCGAAAAATACCTTCTTCATATTCGTTAATTTTTTAAGTGTTAATAATTTTTTTTGTTTCTTTCTCCGCCACTCCCTCAAGCTTTGTCTTTATCAAGATGTTGTCCTCTTGTTGAGAAGAACACTTATTTGTCGACTGCTTTGTTGTTTGTTGCGTCGTTCACTTAATAAAATGCAACGAGCGTGCCTAAACTGGCATGAAAATGTAAATCGCTGATAATCAGCAGTAAAGTTTTTTAGCCCTTGTTTTTGGTATGTGGAAAAGTGTGGAAAAGGTGTGGAATAATTCCGCACTTTTTTGTGGAATCCATGTCTTATTCGCCAATACCCAATTTCTCAATCTTGTTATAAATGGTTTTGCGGTCAATGCCGAGCAGGCGTGCTGCCTTGCTCTTGTTTCCGTTTGTCTGTTGAAGGGCTTGCTTTATGCGTTCGCGCTCCTCGTTCTCGTCATGAAGCGTGAGCGATGGCTGTTGCTGCAAGGTCGGTCCCATGGCCTGTGACAGTTCGGCTGTGGTTATCAGCCGTCCGCGTGTGAGCAGCACAGCACGTTTCATCACGTTGTTGAGCTGTCGCAGGTTTCCGGGCCATGTGTTGCTTACGAGCATCTCAGCAGCAGAAGCATCAAATCCTTCCACATTGCGTTGCAGCTCTTCGTTGGCTTGGCGGATGAAGAGGTCGGCAAAGAGAAACAGGTCGTTGCCGCGTTCACGCAGCTGAGGCATGTAGATGGTAAACTCGTTAATGCGGTGGTAGAGATCCTCCCGGAACCGTCCTTCTGCCACGGCCTGTTCAAGATTCTCGTTGGTGGCACACACCAGCCGGATGTCTACCTCTATCTCGCGGTCGCCGCCTACAGGGCGTATGCGTCGCTCCTGTAAGGCCCTCAGCAGCTGCACCTGCACGTCGTAGCTCAGGTTGCCCACCTCGTCGAGAAAGAGCGTGCCCCCGTTGGCGGTCTCAAATGCTCCTCGCTTGTCGCTGTCGGCTCCCGTGAACGAGCCTTTCTTGTGTCCAAAAAACTCTGATGCTGCCACATCCTTAGGAATGGCCCCACAGTCGAGAGCGAAAAACGGCTTGTCGCTACGGCTGCTCAGCTCATGAATGCGCCGTGCCACATATTCCTTGCCCGTGCCGCTTGCTCCAAGAATGAGCACCGACATGGGGGTGGGAGCAACGAGCTGCACATAGCTGTAAAGCTGCTTTGAGGCCTCGCTCTTGCCCTCAAGGTATCTTGGCACGTTAGAGCTGGGCCCGGCTTTGGTCTCATTGCTCTTGTTTGAAGAGCTGTGAGAGCCTTTGTGTGGTGTTGAAGGGGTTGGGTTAGAGGCATCAGCTGTTGCTGGCGTGTCGGCTGCCTGCGCCAATGCGTCCTTTATTTTCTGAAGAAGAATGTCGGGTTGCACGGGCTTGGCAATGTAGTCGGCAGCTCCCAGTTTCATCGCGAGCACCGCGTTCTGCACCTCGGCATAATTGGTCATGACGATAAACGGCGCGTTGTGTCCACGCTTACGCATCCATCCAAGCAGGAACAATCCGTCGTGGTCGGGCAAGCGCAGGTCCGACAGCACCAGGTCGGGCTTGGTGCCATCCGTCAACAGTCGTGCGGCAGCGCCCACGCTTGTGGCTCTGCTCGTTTCAAATCCTTTCTTCTTCAGCCATGTCTGCATCATTGTGCCGAAGGCCAAATCGTCTTCTACAATTAATATGTGTGTCATCCAATTAGTTTAGTTTCTCCAAACCGCTTTCTTAGTTAAGCGACTGAATTTCTTTTTCCGACAGTCCTGTATAAGCCATTATTTTTTCAATCGGCTCTTTCTCGCTAATCATCATTTTTGCAATCTCAATGTTGCGAGACTCTCTTCCTTCTTCTCTTCCTTCTTCTCTTCCTTCTTCTCTTCCTTCGTTCTTAGCTGTCGTCATCAGCGAGATTGCATCACGCATTCTCTTTATACTCTCGTCATATTTGTCACGTTCGTCTTTACTGAGAGCTGAAATGTCTGCAATCTCGGATAGTTTCTTGAACACGGCATTGCGTGCAAGAAAAGGCATACGCTCAAATGTACTCATATTTTTAAGAATATAAATCCAACGTTCAAAATCGTTCTCACATTCGTTCTCTTCTTTCTTGAAGAGAGGGAGCATGAGATAAATAAATCTCAGGTTTTCTGAAAACACCTCTCCCTTTTCAATGTCCATAAGCATCACGTCTGTACGAAATTTCTGCGGCGTGAGATTGGTTACATTGTAGTTCATAAAACAAACCGTGTACACCGGCGTGAGGCTATAATCCCAATTGCTGCCTTTCACACCTTGCCTGACAATTGCTCTTGATGCATAGAACAGAGAGCGGTCTACAAAATGTTCTTGGTATCGGTTTTGCATTTCTACGATGAGGTGGTCGCCCTTGTCGGTGGTGCAATAAATGTCATATACAATGCCTCGCATGTCCTTCAGTTCAGACAATTGTTCTTTGTCCTTGAAGGTGATGTCGGCAATGTGGTGTTCGCCAGCCAGCAGGTCGTTAAGAAAGCTTATAAGCAAATCTTTGTTTATTTCCTGACCGAATATGGTTTTGAACCCCCAGTCGGTAAATGGGTTTATGAATTTTGCCATGCCATGAGAATTATTGTTTGTTGCAAATTTAGACAAAAAAAATGACATTAATGGTTTGGTATGGAAAAATCTCATTACCTTTGCCGTAATTACATTAAAAAACGAACCGTCTTAGAGACATTTCTTACAGCCTATGAGCATACAACAAACCGACATACCACAAGAGTTTAGCCAGTTTTATCTTAAGGATGTGACGTTTGTCAACCTTATGATGCGACGAATCTATAACGTCCTTATCGTGGCCAACCCCTACGATGCTTTCATGCTTGAAGACGACGGGCGCGTGGAGGAGAAGATCTATAACGAGTATATGGAGCTTGGCTTGCGCTATCCGCCCACGTTCACACAGGTGAGCACCACCGAGGAGGCACGCCGCGTGCTGAGCACCATGAACATAGACCTCGTGATCTGCATGCCCGGCAACGCCGACAACGATGCCTTCACCGTGGCTCGCGACATCAAACACTCGTTTCCCAACATCCACTGTGTGGTCCTCACGCCCTTCTCTCACGGCATCACGCGCCGCATGCAGAACGAGGACCTGAGCATCTTCGACTATGTGTTCTGCTGGCTCGGCAACACCAACCTCATCCTTTCCATAATAAAGCTCATCGAGGACAAGATGAACATCGAGCACGACATCCATGAAGACGGCGTGCAGATGATTCTGCTTGTCGAGGACAGCATACGCTTCTACAGCTCCATTCTGCCCAACCTCTATAGCTATATCCTCCTGCAGAGCCAACGTTTCTCAACCGAAGCGTTGAACCGCCACACCGCCACGCTCCGCATGCGCGGTCGCCCAAAGGTGGTGCTTGCCCGCACCTATGAGGAGGCGATGGCTCTCTATGACAAATATTCGGCCAACACGTTAGGCGTGATCAGCGACGTGCGCTTCCCAATAGGGGGCGTGAAAGACCCAGAGGCGGGTCTCAAACTGCTGCGTGCTATAAGGGCCAAGGACGAGTATGTGCCGCTCATCATTGAGAGCTCTGAGGCCCATAACCGTGAGCGTGCTGAGGCCGAGGGCTTCCGCTTTGTCGATAAAAACTCGAAGAAGATGAGTCTTGACCTGCGCCGCCTGCTGGAGGAGCACATGGGCTTCGGCGATTTCATCTTCCGCGACCCCAAGACCCATGCCGAGATAATGCGCATTCACAGTCTGAAAGAGCTTCAAGACAACATCTTCAAGATTCCTGACGACTCCATGCTCTACCACATCTCGCGCAACCACATGAGCCGTTGGCTCTCTGCCCGCGCCATCTTCCCCGTGTCGGCGTTCCTGAAGAACGTCACATGGCACAAGTTACAGGACGTTCAGGCTCACCGTAAGATCATCTTCGATGCCATTGTGCAGTATCGTCACATGAAGAACATTGGCGTGGTGGCTGTGTTTGACCGTCTGAAGTTTGATGCCTACTCCCATTTCGCCCGCATTGGCGAAGGCTCGCTTGGCGGCAAGGGGCGCGGCCTGGCTTTCCTTGACAGCGTGATAAAGCGTCATCCCGACTTCAACCAATATAAGGGTGTGAGCGTGCAGATACCCAAGACCGTGGTGCTCTGTACCGATGTGTTCGACCGCTTCATGGAGCAGAACAACCTCTACCAGATAGCGCTCAGCGATGCGCCCGACGAAGAGATCCTGAAACATTTCCTTCGCGCACAGTTGCCCGACTCGCTGATAGCCGATTTCTTCACCTTCTTCGATGCCACGCACAGTCCGATAGCCATACGCTCCAGCTCGTTGCTCGAAGATGCCCACTACCAACCCTTCGCAGGCATCTACAGCACCTACATGATTCCGTGGCTCGACGACAAGTATGCCATGCTCTCCATGCTGGCGTGTGCCATCAAGGGCGTCTATGCCTCGGTCTATTATAAAGACTCTAAGGCCTACATGACAGCCACGAGCAACGTCATAGACCAGGAGAAGATGGCTGTGATCTTGCAGCAGGTCGTGGGCAAGCAATATGACGGACGCTTCTATCCCAACATCAGCGGCGTGCTGCGCTCCATCAACTATTATCCCATTGGCGACGAGCAGGCTGAAGACGGCATAGCGTCGCTGGCCTTGGGTCTTGGCAAGTATATCGTGGATGGCGGACAGACGCTGCGCGTGTCGCCTTATCATCCTAACCAGGTGTTGCAGACGAGCGAGCTGGAGACCGCCCTGCGCGAGACACAGACACGCTTCTACGCTCTCGACACCACACATGTGGGCAACGATTTTCAGGTCGACGACGGCTTCAACATAGAGCGCGTAAAGGTGAAGGAGGCTGTGGGCGATGGCTCCATAACCTATCTCGCCTCCACCTACGACCCCTATGACAACGTCATGCGCGACGGCATCTACGAGGGTGGGCGCAAGGTCATAACCTTCTCTGCCGTGCTTCAGCAAGATGTGTTCCCGCTGCCCGAACTGCTACAGATGTCCATGCGCTACGGCGCCGAGAGCATGCGCCGCCCCGTGGAGATCGAGTTTGCCTGCAACCTCAACGACGACCGCACGGGCGAGTTCTACCTCTTGCAGATCCGTCCCATCGTCGACTCTAAGCAGATGCTCGATGAAGACGTGGCTGCCGTGCCCGATGAGGCATGTCTGCTGCGCTCGCACAACTCGTTGGGCCACGGCATCAACGACGACGTGGTCGACGTGGTTTATGTGAAGACCGACGACGATTTCACAGCCATGAACAACCCCGCCATTGCCGACGACATAGAGCGCATAAACCGCACGTTTCTTGACAGCGGACGGGGCTATGTGCTTGTGGGGCCGGGCCGCTGGGGCTCAAGCGACTATTGGCTGGGCATTCCCGTGAAATGGCCACACATAAGTGCGGCAAAGGTCATCGTGGAGGTGGCGCTGAAAAACTATCGCGTGGACCCCAGTCAGGGCACCCATTTCTTCCAAAACCTCACGAGCTTCGGCGTGGGCTATTTCACCGTCGACACCAATCGTGCCGACGGCGGACTCTTCCGAAAGGATCTTCTCGACCTCATGCCGGCTGTGGAGGAGACACGGTATGTGCGTCATGTGCGTTTCAGCTCGCCTCTGCGCATCATGATGGACGGCAAGAAACAAGAGGGCGTGGTGCTTGTGCCTCAGGCCGAGTAGGCGTCCGCTTTGTGTCAACTCGTTTCTTGTCCACTTGTTTGTTGTTGAGCAAGTTGGAAACTTGCTCAACTTAAGTTAAGTAAGTTAAGAAAGCAAAAATCTTGACAAATATCATCTGAAAAACTTGCAATTATAAGACGAAACTCTTATCTTTGCAATGTTTTTCATGGTATTAGATTTAAGGTTAACAAAAAGATGGGGACACAGCGGTGCCCCTTTTTTTATGCCCTTAAGTTTTTAGCGCGTTTAAATGGAAAAAACTCTAACAACCTTTCGCGTTTCTTGAAAAAAACATATACCTTTGCATGCTTGAAAAGAAACGAAGAAAACTGAGATTATAAAAAAGATAATGATTGAGAAAATGAAACAATGTAAATTTTTACTCATGTTGCTCTTGCTCTTTATCGGCATGGGCGCTTATGCACAAAATGTTGATGACAGCAAGAACATCTTCACCGAGACCTTCGACAAGATGAAGGGCAAAGGCGGCAACGACGGCAATTTTAACGTATTGGGCTCTCCCTTCGGCAACTTGTCTTCTGACGACTGCGACAACGCCGGATGGAGCTACTCGGGTCGAAGCAACGGCAAGGCCTACAAGTGTGTGCGTATAGAGATGTGGGCTTCGTTGACCACACCTGCTCTTACCAATCTCAAGGGCGACGCTTTCCTCTTCTTCCGTGCGGCCCAGAACCGCAATGTTGCTACCTCCATTAATCTGTCTATATCAGGTGGAGGCTCTCTCTCTGAGAATAGCGTAAAGCTGGAGAAGACGTTTAACGATTATGTGGTGCTCATCAAGGACGCCACACCCGAGACCAAGGTCACGTTTTCATGTAGCACAGCAGGATGTTTCTTCCTTGACAACGTCAAGGTTAACATCGATGGCACGCCTACGTCTATCGGCAGCATCAGCGGCAACGCTTCGGTTGAGGCTGCCAAGGTCTACACCATCGACGGACAGTATGTCGGCAACAGCACCAAGGGTCTGAAGAAGGGCTTCTACATTGTGGGAGGCAAGAAGGTTGTGTTATAAACAAAAAAAGAAAAAAATAGGCGATGTCTATCGTCGCTTCCGACAAATTATGGTAAAGAAAATTTACTCTGCACCCCAAATACTGATTTTAGAGATTGATGTAGAGGACACGATGGTGAACAAAACCTCTATGCTGCATGACTAAAATCAGATTGTGGTTGATCCAACCATTATCGGCACTGGCAATGCCAACAATGCCGCTTCCAAGATAATAATCAACGGGGTGTGGGACGATAAATAAAACCTTTTTTACCAGAAACGAAAGAAAGGTTTAAAAGCAAAAACTTATTGTTAAAGGCAAAGGTCAGACATGCACAACGAGGCGTGTCTGGCCTTTGTTTTTTGTTAAATTTCTCCAAGAAGGGCCATTTAGCCCTTTGCCGATGCTGTGTTTGTCGCATTTTATTTGTATTTTTGCCATGCCTAAAAAGGGGGTATGTCCTTTTTAAAGCACCGTTTTTTAGCAACACCAAGCTGTGGAAAAGACAATCAGGATAAGGTAAAAACAGCTTCTTTGTTGAGCCTAATGTTATAAAGACATTTTTATCCTTGGGGTTGCTCTTACAAAAGTTTTAGAACAAAAGGAAATGCAGAAAAGACAAAAAAGAGAGAACAAGAGTTTTTTAACACGTCTTCTTTCGCTTGTGGTCGTCGTGCTCCTCATAGCCACGGCGGCAACGGTGCGTGACGGCAAGCTCTTCGGATACGAATGGAGCAAGCCGCAGGCCTCACAAGCAGCGGCTGCCGATGGCAATGACACGCTCGTTGTGCTGCCCGACGGTGGCTTCGTTGTGAACACAAAGCCGCTCGCAAAGGATGTTATGGGCTATGGAGGCAACGTGCCGCTGAAGATAAGCATAAGTAAAGACGGGGTGGTAGACAGCATCGTGGCGGAGCCTAACGCTGAGACCCCCGACTTCTTCGATTATGCCAAGACGCTGTTTGACCGGTGGAAGGGCAAGACCGTTGACGAGGCCATGGCTCAGAAGGTGGATGCCGTGACGGGAGCAACGTTCTCGTCAAAGGCAATCATTGGCAACATGAACCGCGGGTTGGCTTATGCCAAGCGGCATGTGGCGGCTGAAGAACAAGACAGCGCGTCGGAGGCAACGGCATCTGCCGCAGGGGCTTTCCCTGATGGCGGTTGGACCGTTGGCGGCATCGCAGCTGTGGTCGTGGTGTTGCTCGGTGCCGTTGTGCCGCTTCTCACAAAGAGCCGTCGTTGGCGTTATGTGCAGCTCGTGCTGAACGTTGTCGTTTTGGGATTGTGTACAGGCACCTTCGTGTCTTATGCTCTCTTCATGCGCCTCTTTTCGGGTGGCGTGAGCGTTGCTGCCCTCTCGGCCCTTGCCGCCCCGCTGCTCATGGTTGCCGTGGCTTTGGTCTATCCCTTGGTCGGCAAGCAAGGCTATTATTGTGCCAACATCTGCCCGTTTGGTTCTGCACAGGAGCTGGCGGGCAAGCTCTCGCGTCGCAAGCTTCGTGTGTCGCCGCGCCTGAACAAGGGGTTGGTGATGTTCAAAAATGTGCTCTGGTGCGTGCTCATGGTGTTGCTGCTCACGGGTGTGTGGACAGCATGGACCGACTATGAGCTGTTCACCGCCTTTCTCTATTCTTCGGCCTCTGTCTGGGTCATAGCAGCAGCCGTGGGGTTCCTTGTGCTCTCGGTGTGGGTGCCCCGTCCTTATTGCCGCTTCGTATGTCCCACAGGCTGCCTTATAAAGCCCTCGCTCTCATGGGCGAAAAGAAAGAACACCAAAGGAACGAAGCCCACGGAGAGGAGCTAATGGAGGTGTGAAAATGTAAAAAACATTTTTGCGCTTCGCGCATTTTTTTACATTCTTGCGCTCCGTAGGTGCTCAGGCGCTTCGCGGAGTTATTTCCATTAATGACCCATTAATTATCATTAAAACGCGCTTTGCGCGGAAAAATTAATGTTTCATACTCCGCGAAGCGCCTGAGCACCCACGGAGCGCAAGAATGTTCAATTAATGGAAATTAATGTTTTAAAAAAATAATAAGCGCGAAGCGCGATGTAAATATTAATTATCATTTCGAAGATGTCGATACCGCTTCTTCTTTATTCATGGCCAGGCTTAAGCCCTATAGCTCATTGTCCGTTCTTACAACCTTGACGCTATATGTTTCCTGTACATCTTCATGTGTGTGGCTGAAAGCACCTTTCTTATGCGGTCAACGCGCTGCAGGGGTGTGGCTGTCGGGGCATCGGCCTCGTTGTCTTCGGTCAGGTACATGGTGCCTTTACCCGTTATGGGCAGATATTCGTCCCAGAAGACAGGCACATCGTGCCAGCGACCGTCGCCTCCCCATCTTGAGATGTAAGAAACGCGCTGAACGGTGTAATGGCCGTGGGCATAGACGTAGATGACCTTGGAACCGTTGACGGTGGGGCCTTCCTGGGTCTTCAAAATGCAGTCGGTCACGCACGACGGGGCTTTAAAACGGTCCTGTCCCCAGAGGTTGGCTATAGCCTCGTGTTCCCAGAAGGTGCTCTCTTGCTTCATGCTGCGTACATACATGTCGCCAATGGGTCTGGTCTGCTGATACATGGGCACGCAGAGCAGAGGGGCCAACGCGAAATATATGGAACGGAAGAAATCGGCATTCATGCGGTAGAAGTCTCTCTCTGCCCTCACATAGTTGTAGTCGGCAAATCGGCGCGGGTCCATGTCGAGATTTACCGACTGCATGTGCTTCGGGATGATGATGTTGATCATTCGGTTTTTAATGAAGTCGAAGTCGTCGCCATAAGAAGCGCTCCTGTCTTGCAACAGTTTGAGCATGTTCTCCTGTGCCAACGGTGTGAAGAGCAAGGCAAACTGCTGGTTGTTGTTGCGGTCGCTGGTGTTGAACGCCACCTCAAACTCCTCGTTTGTCATCATGGCATAGTCGTTGTTGTCAAGGTCGCGCGACTTGCGCTTTAGCTTCAGCTTCTGCCATTTGTATGACAGCGACCCCTCGCGGCTTGCCAGACCGCTGCTCTGGCGGGTAAACGTGAGGTCGGGTGCGGCGGTGTTGCCGTAGAACAGGCGCGTACACTCATGATATACGGGGTAGGGGGCTGTGACGCTGGCGGTGAGCGTCTCAGAGTGTTGCACGGTGCGGCGGTTGCCGTCGCTGTCTTCCTCTTCTGTGGTCCAGTAGATGGTCTTCGAGCCATAGTAGGTCTTGGCACCCATATCCATCTTGCGCGTGCGGCAAAGCACAAAGGGGTTGCCGTTGATGAGGCCCGAGTGGCAATAGATGACCGACCGCCCTTCGTTGAAGAGGTCGTTCCAACCATATATGTGCCTTAGGTCGGCAAGACGTTGTGTGGTGAAGTAGGGGTCAAACTCTATCTTGGGCACCGTGGCCGTGATCATGCGCGGCAGCATGTCCCAGTCGTAGAGACGGTTCAGGGGCTCCATCTGCTGCCATCCCTCCATCTCTATGTCATGGGCCTGCTGCTTAAGGTCATCGTTCTCGTCGCTCAAGCTGCTCATCAGCGGGTGTATCTTGAAGAGCAGGCACAGCACAGCCACCACCATCACCATGAAGATGAGGTAGACGGTTGTGGTGTCGAGCGAGTTTTGATTCTTGTAGAGGTAGATGGCACCTGCTATCACGCCACCCCACAGAAGGAAGCAGAAGAAGCGTGCCCACCAATATTTGTTGTTCACATCTTCCATCTCATCCTCGGTGTCGTACAGTCGGCTGCATGTCTCATGGTTGGCTTCCACATCGACCTGCGCCTCTTTGGCAAGCTCTGCAAAGGTTTCTCTCGCTACCCGTTCAAACTTTGGGCGAAACGTATTGACATATTCGTCCAACGGATCGTATATATCATTAGCCATCGGTCAGTCTTTTTTTCTTTTGCCGTTGATAAAATTTTTTTCTTCCTTTCGCTCTTAAAAGCCTTTCCTCGTTTTTCTTTTATTGCAACAAATCGTTTCCTTTGTCGCAACAAATCGTTTCCCTTGTCGCAACAAATCGTTTCCTCTTTTATCGCAATTGAGCTTTTGCAAGTGTATAATAAACACATTCTCAAGCGATTATCATCTCAAGAGAGCGCGGCCGCGCTCGACTTTGTCGCTTGCCAGAGCAAGAAGAGGGCGAACATATCGAATATTTGAACACCTTGCTTGTTCTCTTTTGAAAGGAAGTGGCAATGCGGTTTAGAAGAATTTGCCGCGTGCCTGTTCGCGTGTCTCTGCCGATGCCGTGAACGGAATGCGGGTGGTGTAGCCTTGACGTGCAGCCACAATCATTTTTGTCGGCCACGAGAAGAGGTCGGTGTTCCATTGTGTCACGCGGCTGTTGTAAACGGAGCGGGCGGCTGTGATCTCGCGTTGCAGATAGCTGTTTTGCTGCATGGCGTCCATGATGACCTGATGTGCTTTCAGCTCAGGATAAGCTTCGACCTGTGGAAACAGGCGGCCGCAAGCCATGTTGAGCTGACTGTTCACCTCGCTGCGGTTGCCATCGTTTATGGCTCCGCCACGCAGGGCTGCCACGGTTTTCATCACGTCTTTGTCAAGCTCCACGGAGCGGTTTACAAGCCCCACCACGTTTTGCAGAATCTGCACACGCTGCTCAAGATAGTTGTCTATGTTTGAGGCTTCGGCCTGAATGCGCTGTTCGAGCTTCATAAAGTAGTTGCGTGCCGAAATCTTCATAAACGCAAACACCACGCCAGGCAGCAGTCCGCCCACGCAACCAATTACAGCCACCATGGTGGGGTCTGTCAGTTGGCTACCCATAGTGAACACATAAAGCAGTGTGAGCACAGGAATGGTTACCCACAGAGCAATCTCAAAAAACGTTGATTTGTAGGTTATCTCTACCGGCAGTTGGCGGTCAATAACATGCACATCACGACCATTGTCGTTGATAGGGCCTTGGGTCTCGTCTAATAAATTAGCCATAAAAAACAGGTATTTAATTGTTATATTTCGATTAATGTTTCTTTAGTATAATGTCTCTTTCGATTAATGTTTTTTTAGTATAATGTTTCTTTAGTATAATGTCTCTTTTTTCGATTAATTACACATTTCGTTTCTTTTCAAGCTTTTCGAAAACAAATTTAGATAAAATTTCCGAATTATAAGCCAGTTGGGATAAAAAACAGAAAT